>PVBE012945481.1_pt1 | contig 11800 bp, 9 predicted proteins | sample 1631181 | NCBI WGS metagenome assembly PVBE01 (sample SAMN08397723, study PRJNA350692) | Marine metagenome, whole genome shotgun sequencing project. | isolation source: water | place: Pacific Ocean | collected 2012-04 | reverse complement strand
GGAATCTCTCTGTTTCTTTCTTCTGCAAGCTGACCCCTGTTTCCTTTTGCGGGGTAAAGAGAATCTTCCACCTCAGTTTCGCCAGCTATCATTGGGCGGAATTACAGCGCAAATAGCTCACCAGAGATACTGACACTACGGAAGAAAGAGCTCTACCGATATCCGGCAGCTTTGCTCGGAGGATATCCTCGATGCTTCTTGTAGAGCCGGGAGAAGTAATATGGGTCCTTGAACCCCAGTTCGAACGCTGCCTCCCTGACAGTAATTCCATCGCGCGTCTTGAAAAGTTCATCCGCTATGTCCAGTTTCATATCAATCTGGTACTGGAGGAAGCTCTTGTTCACCGTCTGTTTGAAAACATGCGACAAGCTTGAGGTGCTGCGATGCAGCAGGCGCGCAGCTTCAGAGGTGGTCAGCGTCTGATCCGGATGCTCGGACATGTACCTCAGGAGGGGCTCAATGGGATTAGGGCCCCGCACTGAAATCAATCTCTGGGAGACGATGAAGTCCACGAGTACCGAGAACAGCCCCATGAGATCCTGGACTTGTTGCCTCTTGTAAAGCGGCGTTTCGAGAAAGGCCTTCTGTAAGTCATCATTCCCGATCTCATCCTGCCATTTCTTCCTGAGCGAAACCGGACATGTGTTCCTGATACGGAATTGTCCTATCATCATGTAGCCGATAATCCTGTCCCCGCTTCGCACAGCCATGCAGCCGTCAGTCAAGCCTGCATGACATTTGTACCATACAGCTTCACCCGAGTTGGCCGCCCTCTGCCACCCCTGGTGATCACAGGCAAGGCATTTGTCTACATGCCCCATCTGATTCCTGACCAAACTGCAATATCGGCAATGGGACTTGCCTTCACCGACCTGCAGTTCCCTCCCGTCCGGAGCCAGGAAACAGAAACGTACCTGCAGCAGACGCGAGAAATGATCAAGCACGGGACGTATGTCCCCTTGAAAAATGAAGTGCAACTCATGTTTGGACATGGCACTACAGTAGCGCGGGATTGCAGGAATGTCCATTATTTGTGCAGCTATGTCCATTCCCAGAATGATGCTTTGCGACTACGCTGGTCAAACAGTGAACCCAATGTCCGCCTGTGCGGAGGGCCAACAACGAGGAGATGTTGATGAAACGCAGGGCCAGATCCAATGCTGCTATATCAATCTTATGCATAGCAGTGCTGCTGTGCTTCGTACCGGACCTTCGCGCCGCCGACTTATCTGACCCCACCGACTGGATCTCGCTGTTTAACGGCAAGGATCTCACAGGCTGGACCGAAACGGGCGACGCAACCTTTAAGGTAAGAGATGGCGCCCTGGTCGGGACACAGACAACAGGTAAAGGCGGCGATCTCTGGACAACTGAGGAATGGGGCAATTTCGAACTGCGAGTGACCTATCGAGTGAAGTGTCCGGCGAACAGCGGCATATGGTTCCGACACAGCGGAGGCAAAGGCTATCAATACGACATCCTCAAGTACAAGAGACCGGTCGCTTTCAGCGGCACGCTCTACTGCCCCGGCAAGATGTTTATCACAAGCAACCTGGACGAATCGCTTGAAAACCGAGACGGATGGAACGAGGCACGACTTCTGGCCAACGGTGAGAACCTGACCCTGTGGCTGAACGGTACAAAGGTGGGTGACTGCAAAGACAAGACGTTGAGCAAAGGCAAGATCGGAATCCAGGTCCACGGCGGCAACAAATTCAAGGGCATGGAGATCGTCCTGAAAAGGATGGAGATCAGGCCCATCGGAAAATAAAACTCAGCGCATGCCTGGACATGGGCCACGGCAATACGAAGATTCACGCTTAGACTGCTAAACCAACAGCGAGGAGATGATGATGAAACACAAGACTGGATTCAATCCAAGCATCTCAATCCTGTGTATAGCGATGATGCTTAGCTGTGTGGCAGCTCTTCGCGCCGCACCGCAAGAGAAGAAGAGTAGCGTATCGTTTGCTATGCACCGCGTCGGCACCTACAGGAGCGAAGCTTGCGAGGTCGGCGATTTCAACAACGACGGTAAGCTCGATATCATTGCGGGACCCTACCTCTACCTTGCCCCTGATTGGAAGAAGGTAAAGATCCGTACGCTCAAGGGAAGTGTTGATGACAAGGGAAAAGGCTACATGCATGACTTCATGAACGCGCCCATTGATGCCGATGGTGACGGTCTGCTGGACGTTGTCTATGTCGGTTGGCACGAAAAGGCGATCGCCTGGTTCCGCAACACGGGAAAAGGTGGAGGGGAATGGCCGGAGACAGTCGTCGAGGTAAAGGACAACTTTGAGTGCGGAGATCTGTTTGACGTAGACAACGATGGCAAACGGAAGGAGATCGTCCCTCACACCAGGGAAACCGCCTGGTTCGAAGCTGGAACCCTGCCTGACGGAAAGCGCGGGATCATCAAGCACCTGGTGTCGAAAAAGAAACACACTTTCGGTGCAGGCGTGGGTGACGTCAACGGAGACGGGCGCATGGATATCCTTCGACCCGGCGCATGGTACGAAGCCCCGGCAGATCCGCGCAAAGGAACCTGGAAGGAACACCCGCTGGCCCTGGGCGGCAAGGATGGCAAGACGGACCACACTCCACAGATCCTGGTTCTCGATGTTAACAGCGACAAGCTCAATGACATCATTACCAGCTCCGCACACCGCCACGGAATATTCTGGTACGAGCAGGTTGGCAACGGGACTGGCGAATCACAATGGAAGCAGCACACAATCGACGACAGTTGGTCGCAGGCTCACAGCCTTACGCTGGCGGACCTTGATGAAGACGGTGATCTTGACCTGGTTACCGGAAAACGGTTCCTCGCACATAACGGCGGCGATCCCGGGGCGAAAGATCCTGTATGTCTCTATTGGTATGAGTTCATGCCCGAAAAAACGCCTCTCTGGCAGAAACACACTATTTCCCTCAACAAGGGTGTCGGCGCCGGTCTGAATATCCCCGTGGTTGACATGGACGGTGACGGTGACCTGGACATTGTTGTAACCGGCAAATGGGGTGGTCCCGTTTACTTTGAGAATCGACTGAAATCTGCGAAATAGCGAGGAGGCAACAGTGAGCAGTAAGGCAATTGCGGAACGGGCTTTAGAGCAGGGCAACGGGATCGCGCGACTCACACCCACATGGGTGCCGCGTGTTTTCTGCGTGCCGGGACGGCGCATCAAGCTGCACCCGGACGACTACTACGCCCTTGGCGGAAACCGGGGCGGAATAGACGAGCGATGGTTCTCATCGACAACCCCGGCCGACAATGGCCCGTTGACCAGCAAGAACGAGGGACTGAGCCACATCGTCGTCGAGGACAACGGCAAGGCCGAGACCGTGCTGCTGCGGGATGCGGTGGCAGAACTGAAAGGGCAACTCATAGGTGACAAGCTCTGGGATGCTCATGAGCGCTGGCCAATGTACTCGAAGTTCTTTGATAACCAGGCTGCCCTCCCCCTCCATATCCATCACGACGACGAACATGCTGCTCGCGTGAACACTCTTGGCAAGCCCGAGGCATACTACTTCCCTCCCCAGGCCAACAATCATGGCGGCGACTTCCCATATACCTTCTTCGGTCTCACACCTGGAGTAACAAAAGCACAGGTCAAGGAAACGCTGGAGAACTTCACAAAGGGCGACAACTGCATCAGCGATCTGTCGGCAGCCTACCAGCTACGGCCGGGCACAGGATGGAACGTACCGCCCGGAGTACTGCACGCACCGGGAAGTCTCTGCACCTACGAACCGCAGAAGGCGTCCGATGTCTTTGCGATGTATGAATCGCTGACAGGCGACCTGGTGATCCCCGAAGAACTGCTCTGGAAGGACACACCCGAGAGCGAGAAAGGCAACTTCGACTACCTCATTGATGTCATCGACTGGGAACAGAACGTGGACCCCGAGTTCAAGGCAAAGCACTTCATGGCACCGATTCCGGTGGACGACCTGGCGCAGATGCAGGCGCAGGGATACGAAGAGCGATGGATCTGCTATCTATCGCCAGACTTCAGCGCGAAGGAACTGACCGTATTACCCGGCAGCACGGTAACCATCAAAGACGGTGGCGCTTACGGGTTGATCGTAATGCAGGGCCACGGTAAGATGGGCGCTTGGAACATTGAAACGCCGGCGTTGATTCGCTTCGGCCAGTTGACGAACGACGAGTTCTTCGTTTCCGAATCCGCAGCAAAGGAAGGTGTAACAATCACAAACCCCAGCGACGCAGACCCGATCGTCATACTGAAGCATTTTGGGCCGGACGCGCACGACAACATGCCGAGCGGCAGCATTTCGTAACATCATCAAAGGAGGTGTAGACATGACCGAGAGTCAAAACAACTATCCCAAACTGCACAATGCAACATGGCCGGGCGTGGTGGGCAAAGGGCCCGATACGCCCGAACCGATCATTGAACTGGACCAGATGATCGAAATGACGGCGGCAGCCGAGGTGGATGGCGTCAAGTTTGACGGTGTCGACCTGTTCCTGATGTCGCCACACGTCGACATCGACTCGACGGAGGCCGATCTGGAGCAGCTTGCGGAGAAACTCCGCGCGAAGAATCTGGAGGCCGGCTCACTGGTGGCGCCGGTGTGGGGCAACCCGACCACGGGCGATGAAACCGAACGGGCGGGGTTCCTCACGCAGGTCACGAAAGCCTGCGGTATCGGCAAAAAGCTGCGGGAGCTGGGCGTACGGCCGAACGGGATCGTCCGCATCGATTCCTGCGTCGACCCTGCCACGTGGGCCCAGGACCCTGAGGGCAATACAGCCCTTATCGCCGACACGTTCCGTCGCGCCTGCGACGTGGCCGAGGAGTACGGCGAGCGTCTGGCGGCCGAGGGCGAAATCTGCTGGGGCGGCATGCACAGCTGGAAAGAAATGGTCAAACTCCTCGAGGCCGTGGACCGTCCGCAGACACTCGGGTTCCAGGCCGACATGGCGCACAGCATGTTGTACATGCTCGGCTACAACGCGCCCGACGACGCACTTCTCCCTCCGGACTTCGACTGGAATGACAAGCCTGCCTTTGAGGCGGCCTACAATCAACTGGCGACAGCGCTCCGCCCCTGGACTACGGACTTCCACGTGGCGCAGAACGACGGAACTGTCAAGGGCCAGGGTTCGCACGACAAGACTGGCAAACACTGCCTGCCGACCGACCCCAACGGCAAACTGAACATCCCGCATCACGCTGGATTCTGGCTGAGAGGAGATGACGGCGAGCCGACCAAAGCGATCCGCCACCTTTGCTGGGATGGCTGTATGTTCTCGAACGAGATCATGATGGCGCCCCAGACGTGGAACGATGTGCTTGGGGCCATGATCGCCGTGCGCGACGCTCACGGTTGGCAGGAAGCGTAAACGGTTTTGCGACTGTCAGAACTTCTATAAAGACGAAGAACTAACCGCGGATGGACGCGGATGGGCACGGATATAGGGGAACTTGCGGCACAGCAACAATCTATATCCGTGTAATCCGCGCAATCCGCGGTTGAAACTGGAGGAGAAGCTATGAAGACACTCAATGTCGGCGTGATCGGATACGGTTTCATGGGCCGGGCACATTCCAATGCCTATCGTACGGTAGGCAATTTCTTTGACATCGCTCATCAACCCGTCCTCAAGGCCGCTTGCGGCCGCAACGAGGAAAACGTCAAGGCGTTCGCGGAGAAATGGGGATACGAGTCAGTAGAAACCGATTGGAGAAAACTGCTCGAACGTGACGATATCGATGCGATCGATATCTGCACTCAGAACAACTTTCACTGCGAAATCGCCATTGCTGCGGCCAAAGCCGGCAAAATGATTCTTTGCGAGAAGCCGCTGGCCATGAACGTGGCTGAGGGCGAACAAATGGTGGCTGCGGTCGAGGAAGCCGGTGTGCCCAACATCGTGTGGTACAACTACAGGCGCGTTCCTGCCGTGACCATGGCCAAACAATTGATTGACGAAGGCAGGCTGGGAAAGATCTATCACTACCGCGCCCAGTTCCTGCAGGACTGGACGATCGCCGAAGATCTTCCGCAGGGCGGCGCCGGCCTGTGGCGACTGGATGTCAATGAGGCCGGCAGTGGTGTGACCGGCGACCTGCTTGCTCACTGTATAGACACGGCTATCTGGCTCAACGGCAGCATCGACAAAGTAAGCGCCATGACAGAAACCTTTGTCAAAGAACGCATGCACAACATAACCGGCCAAGTGGAGAAGGTCGGCATTGACGATGCCTGCGCCTTTCTTGCCAGGTTCGCCAATGGGTCACTGGCCGTATTTGAGTCCACGCGGTATGCTCGCGGCCACAAGGCGCTGTACACGTTCGAGATAAACGGCGAGCACGCGTCAATTGCCTGGGACCTCCACGATCTGCACAGGCTCTCCTACTTCGACCACAAGGATGACAGCAAACTGCGCGGTTGGCGCTCCATCCATGTCACGGACGGTGAACATCCTTACATGGACAAGTGGTGGGTGCCAGGTCTGCAGATCGGATATGAGCATAGCTTTGTGCACCAGGTCGCTGATTTTCTGCAGGGCCTTGAAGAAGGCAAACCGGTGAGCCCCACATTCCGTGAAGCGCTCGAAACCCAGAAGATCTGCGAAGCAGTGTTGGAGTCTGGAAAAAGCGGGGCATGGGTGAATGTGTAGTGTCGACGATTCGCATCCCGGCTGGCGCGTAGCAAGCGACAAAGTCGATCTGTTTATCACCGAGAACGGCGGCCACATGGCGCCGGTCACGTTTGATGTCGATACAGATAAGACCATTCAGCCGTACTACATCAGCCCGTGGCAGAATGAGGATCTGACGGATTTCGCAGATCCCGTTCTGGCACCTTTGCGAGGTGACTTCTTCTGCATGCCATTCGGCGGCAACGCGGAGGAAGTCGATGGGGAACAGCATTCCGGGCACGGCGAAGCAGCATCAGCCAGGTGGCAGCGTGTTGACGAATCAACAAACGATCGTATCACAACGCTCACGCTTCAACTCCCGACCACCGTACGCAAAGGAAGGATCACGAAGAAGATCCACCTTCGCGACGGACAGAACGCCGTCTACACGACTCACAGGCTCGAGGGTTATTCAGGCCGTATGCCCATCGGGCACCACTGCACTTTGGCTGTACCGGAAGAAGAGAACAGCTTGCGGGTTGCCGTGAGCTATTTCGAGCTCGGCATGACGCCTCCGGACACCTTCAGCAATCCCGCCAATGCGGAATATCAGTCGCTTGCTATCGGCACACGGTTCACCGACCTGACCAAGGTGCCCGTACTATGGAAGGATGCGGCTCCTGCGGATTGCTCGCGGTTCCCCCAGCGCCCGGGCTTTACGGATCTGCTGCAGCTTCTCAAGAAACCGTCCGGGGACCCGGCATGGACGGTTGCTGTCTGTCCAAGCCGGGGCTACCTCTGGTTCTCCCTTAAGGATGCAGCGATCCTGCCGGGATCTGTATTCTGGATCTCCAACAAAGGACGGCACGGTTCGCCCTGGAATGGACGCAACCGATGCCTGGGGCTGGAAGAAACCTGTTCACACTTTGCGGATGGACTGAGCGCATCGATCGCTCCCAATGACATCACCGACGCGGGATTCCCGACGGCAATTCAGCTCTCTGCCGACAACCCGACCGTCGTGAACTTCATCCAGGGCGCCGCGGGCATACCACCAGATTTCGCCAGCGTGACAGATGTGACATTCGGCGACGACACTGCAACGTTTATCTCGGAAACAGGAAGCTCGGTGGTCGTGAACGTGAATCACAGTTTCCTTAAGAATTCGACTTTTGACAATTAGAGTAGTTGGAGCGAGAGAAGGTTCTCCCCCGCGCAGGAAAAGAAAGAAAGGTATACCTATGGACCAGATTCAAAAATCTAATAGCCGTAAAACCGCAACAGAACTATCCCGGCGGAAGTTCCTGACGAAAACAACGAAAGCCGGAGCGCTGCTGGCGTTTCCGGCAATCATTCCCGCATCGGCGCTCGGCAAGAATGGAGCCGTGGCCCCGAGTGAGCGCATTGTGCTCGGCGGTATCGGAATCGGGAACCGCGGTTCTTACGACCTGGGCTGCTTCCTGGCGGAAGAGGACGTTCAGTTCGTCGCCATCTGCGATGTCAAGGCAGTGCGGCGCAAGAGTGTCAAGGCACGGGCCGACAACAAGTACGGTAACAAAGACTGCTCGATGTATCGCGATTTTCGTGACATCCTAGCCCGTGAAGACATTGATGCAGTGCTGTGTGCCACTGGCCCCAACTCACACACGCTGGTCTCGATTACTGCTGCCAAGGCCGGCAAGGATGTGTATTGCGAGAAGCCCTGCACGAAAAACATTTCTCAAAGCTTGATACTTGCGGACGTGTTCCGCCGTACCGGTCGTGTCTTTCAGTGTGGAACCCAGCGGCGCAGCCTTCCCAATTTCGGATACGCGGTCGACTTGGCCCGCCTTGGAAGACTTGGGAAGCTCCAGACCGTGTACGCACATCCTGGTGGGCTGGGAACCAAGATGAGTGGATGGGCAAAGGCGGAGCCCGAACCGGACAAGGAGGTAGCCGATTGGGATATGTATCTGGGAACAGCTGCCTGGCGACCTTTTAACAACGGTCTACTCCGTAACGGGTTTGGCTTTGAAAAGGGTGGTGGCCTTACCGGCGGAGGATGTCTGGAGTGGGGGTCACACTGTGTGGACCTCTGCCAGTGGGCAAACGATGCCGATGACACCTCCCCTATCGAGTACGAACCGGTGAACGGGGAGTTGCATGCGCGCTACGCCAACGGCGTGAAACTGGTCTTGCGAAACAAGGGATGGATGGCAATGGGTTCATGCCCGGTACGCTTCGAAGGTGAGACAGATTGGGTCGAAACCGGGGATAACGCCAACATGGCTTCGAGCTCACCTGAGCTGCTTCTTGACCGTGGTGCCAAGATCGGTGGCTACCCGGCCAACTTCCATGTTCGCGACTTCCTCGATGCCGTCAAGTCGCGCGGACAAACACGGGCCAATGCCGATGCTGCCTGCCATGCCCACATCACTTGCCACGCGGCCAACATCGCGCTGTATCTCAATCGTAAGGTTCACTATGACCCGGCGAAACGCGAGTTCATAAACGACGAGGAAGCCAATCGCTTCCGTTCCGAAGCTTTGCGTGCGCCATGGCGGATCTGACATACGGGCCAATTCTAATCTCCACCCACAAAGAGACAGGATAAACTAATGATGACACTCAGCATTCAGACGATGAAACGGTTCACATTTCCGCTGGCAGCGATGCTGCTGGCCATGGCACTTGGACTGAGGCCAGTACACTGCCGGGCCGCAGCCGCGTATAAACAGGCCGATCTGATCGCAGTTCTTCAATCGGATTCCCCTCCCTCGGAGAAGGCGATCACCTGCAAACGACTGGCCATTTACGGCGATGGAAAAGCCGTGCCGGCCCTGGCTCCGCTGCTGGCGGATATGCAATTGGCGTCCTGGGCGAGGATTGCCCTCGAAGCAATTCCCGACCCCGCCGCAGACGCGGCGTTGCGCGAAGCCGCAGGAAAGCTGAAAGGACGTCTTCTGATCGGGACGATCAATTCAATCGGCGTGCGACGCGACGCACAGGCAATTCCAGTGCTCGCCGGCAAGCTGGCAGACGCCGATGCCGATGTCGCATCGGCTGCAGCCGTTGCGCTGGGACATATCGGGAGCGATGCAGCAGTCAAGCCGTTGCCTCCCCTCTTAACCAAGGCACCGGCAAAAGTACGACCGGCAGTTGCAGAAGCCTGCATTCTGGCTGCAGAGACACGTCTTTCCGAGAAGAAATACTCTGATGCCCTGGCCCTGTACAATGCGGTACGCAGTGCAAAGGTCTCCAAGCAGAAGAGCCTTGAAGCGACACGCGGGGCTATCCTGGCCATGCAATCTGACGGCATTCCGCTTCTGGCAGAGCAGCTGAAATCGAAAGACAAAGACATCTTCAGTATCGGCCTGCGTACGGCGCGCGAAATCCCCGGGCCGGCCGTGGCCAAGGCTCTGCTCGCCGAATTGAAACAGTCCAAATCCGATGCGCGCCGGCAGACCAACCTGCTCCTCGCTCTCGCGGAACGTGGCGACGCTGAAGCACTACCCGTCGCAATAAAGATGGCCGAGGAGGGTGAGCGGAAAGCGCGTCTCATGGCTGTCAATATCTTGAGGAAACTGGGCAACCCGGCCGCTGCCGGCACACTGATGAAACTCATGTCCCAGGACGACGCGGAACTTGCCCTTGCTGCAAAGAAAGTGTTGATGCGGCTGCCCGGCAAAGAAATCGATACGGCCATTGCTGTCATGCTGAAAGATCCGAAACCAGAGGCCCGTTCCCAGGCTATCAACATGATTATGCAACGCAAGACTGCCGGCATGGTCCCGACTTTGATTAAGGTGGCACAGACCGACTCCGAACAGGTGCGTGTAACCGCGATCAAGGCTCTGGGTAAGCTTTGCGGCGTTGACCAGCTCCAGGCCCTACTGGTTCTGCTGGTGAAAGGTGGATCTCCTGATCAGATACAGGCTGCCGAACGAGCTGTAACCAGTGTGTGCATGCGCAGCGCCAAAATCGCAACCGGCAACGTGGTCATCCTCAAGGCTATGTACGGTGATCTGCCCAAGGGAAAGAAAGCGGACGTCACTCGCAAGGTCCTGAAGATGGTCAGTGACGGAAAGATGGAAATCGAGGCATCCAACAACAACTTTGGTGATACTGCTCCGCGCACAGTGAAGAGCCTTCAAATCGATTACAAGGTAGGAGGAAGGGTGGACAGCAAGACGGCAAAGGAAGGCGGGACAATCACCCTAGCGGCCCGTGCGGTCGACCCTGCCTGTACTGATACGGTGCTCGCGGCACTGCCCGGGGCTCAACTGGAGCCTAAGAAGGCCTTGCTGCGAATCCTGCGCGCGTTCGGCGGGCAGGGCGCACTCAAAGCGATTCGCATGGCAGCCACCGATTCCAACAGTGAGATCAAGGAAAGTGCCTTGCGGGCTCTATTCGAATGGCCCAGCCCCGACGCGTTGCCCGACTTGGCCAAACTCGCCAGAAACCCGGAGAGCGAAACATTCCAAATCCTTGCGCTGCGCGGTTACGTCAGGCTGATCCAAGTCCAGAACGCTCCGGCCGGAAAGAAGATCGCGTCCCTGAAAGACGCGGCCTCGCTGGTCAAGCGTAACGAAGAAATGAAGATTGTTCTCGCTGCCATGGGAACCGTTCCGACGGTCGATGCGCTCGAGTGCGTTATGCCCCACCTGGAAAAGCCGGCACTCAAGGAAGAAGCCGCTGCTGCAGTTGTGGCCATAGCCGAGCAGATCCCGGCGCCGCGCCCCCCCGCAGTCACCAAAGCCCTCGGAGCTGCTGCCAAGGCAACCCGTAACCAGCAGACTGCAAAACGCGCCAAGGCCCTCTTGGGGAAGTAGAGCGGGCGAAACGGAATTACGTAAGCGGGGGCAGGTACAGGGATTTGACATTGGGATTCAGCGATCCGGGCGCTTTGCTTTTCGCACGGTCCGCGAGGCCGCGGACCCTCCCAAGAACGTTGCACGTCCAACCGCGGGAGGGGCACCGGCCTCGGTGCCCGTTGTGCATGCTGGCACAATACAGGTGTCAGTCATACCGCAGCAGGCTTGCTCCGGCTACATTGGGATGGAGCAGTCCGGTCGCTTTGCTTTTCGCACGGTCCGCGAGGCCGCGGACCCTCCCAAGACCGTTGCACGTCCAACCGCGGGAGGGGCACCGGCCTCGGTGCCCGTTGTGCATGCTGGCACAATACCCCCCGTTAGAACG
>PVBE011371138.1_pt1 | contig 11800 bp, 15 predicted proteins | sample 1631181 | NCBI WGS metagenome assembly PVBE01 (sample SAMN08397723, study PRJNA350692) | Marine metagenome, whole genome shotgun sequencing project. | isolation source: water | place: Pacific Ocean | collected 2012-04 | reverse complement strand
TGGAAGGTGAGCGTCTGCACCGTGAAGAAGTCTGCGGCCCAGATGTCCGGCGCATGCAGCCGAAGGAAGGTGGGTTAGGAGGGCGACGGCGCTGGTGTTCTGCGATAGCGGTACACCGTGGTGGCGCTGACGGGGTGCCCCGACAAGCGGCGCGGCTCAGGACGGGACGATGCCGATGGGCAGCTTTCCGAGGAAGGGCCGGACATCCAACGTAGATGCTTCTTCGATCTGCGCGGCCCACTCCTCGTCATCGTCCAGGGAGTGGAGGGCGACACCCTTCTGCGATTCCTGCCGCGCCTACAGGCGCCCGCCCCTGATCTCGTAGAGCCCATGGAGTTCGATGGCTTGCTCATCGATACCGCGCAACGCCGCGTCCTCCAAGGCGGTGAACTGGTGCATCTCTCGCGGACCGAGTTCGGGATCCTCGCCGCACTGGCACGCGAACCCGGGCATGTGATCACCCCGGCGGAGCTGTTGTAGGAGGTGTGGGGCGAGGAATACGTCACCGAACATTCGCTGCTTCGAACCGCCATCTGGCGCCTGCGTCAGCGCCTTGAGCCTGATGTCCAGACGCCGCGATTCATTGTCACCGTGCCAGGGTTTGGCTATCGGCTTGGGGCCGAAAGCTAGCGGAGCAGGTGACCTCCAGAAGTTCGGCCGGCTGCGGATGAACCATGGGCCGCATCGCGCCCTCGGTTCGCCCCACCGCCGGAAGTCGACCGATTCACGGTCCGCACCCTCCAGGCGGCTCCGTCGACAACACGACATATTCGGGCCCTGTGTGGAGTACACATGGCTCTTACGGACGAGGCCGGCCGCTGAGACACCGTTTCGTGAACGGGTTCGGTCCCGTGTGTATGCGCACGTCACTTGATCCCGCCAGACGTGACCGGCGCGTCGTTGAGATCTTCCAAGAGGGGCCAATGCTCATGGAGGGCAGGATGCCGGCAGCCTTCAGGCCACGGGTTGGGACCGATCTAGCCGCGCGGTTGTGCTGCGCCCACCAACTCTGACAGCGTCCCCACCGCGTGTTCTCGGCAGTAGGCTTCGATCCCCTCCAGGACTTCCAGCGGCGCGTAGGGGTTGCTGAACGTCGCGGTCCCCACCTGAACCGCACTCGCGCCGGCGAAGAGGAACTCCAGAGCATCGCGGCTCGATGCAATGCCTCCACACCCGATGATGGGGATCGAAACCGCCTGTGCCGTCTGCCAAACCAGCCGGACGGCCAACGGCCGGATGGCCGGACCGGTGAGCCCGGCCATGGGGCGGTGGGTCCGAGTACGGCGGGTGTTGACATCGATCGACGTTCCCAAAAACGAGTTGGCCACACACAGGGCATGCGCCCCCGCCGCCTCAGCCGCGCGGGCCAGCGGTACGATATCCGTCACGTTCGGCGTCAGTTTCACGATGACCGGCAACGTCGTCGACTGCCGCACGGCGTCCGTGACTGCCGCCGTCATCACGGGATCGACCCCGAACTCCATCCCACCGGAATCCAGGTTCGGGCAGGAGACGTTCACCTCCAGCGCTGCAACTCCGGGGACTCCGTCCAAGGCCCGTGCCAACTCCGCGAATTCCCCCACGCTCTCGCCCAGAATGTTGACGACGACCGGTGCCTTCCATGTGGCCCAGACCGGACAGACCTCCCGCACCAATTTGCGCAAACCAAGGTTCTGGAATCCGATGCTGTTCAGCATCCCCGCCGGCGTCTCAGCGATCCGCGGCGTTGGATTCCCGCGGCGCGGTTTCAGCGTCAGTCCCTTTGACGCAATCCCCCCTAGACGTTGGATGTCGAAGACCTTGGCGAACTCCAGCCCGTTGCCGAACGTGCCGGACGCCGTCATCACGGGATTCCGCAGAACCAAGCTGCGTTTCTCCCCCGCGGCGAGTTCCACGGACAGATCCGGTCGGGCGTCAGTCACAGTCTCTCCTTACCCGCGCAGGCTCCGCGGGTGGTCCAAGTCTAGTCCGCGCGGGCGTACGCGGTGGCGCTCGACACACGCAGGAGTCAGACGCAGAGAGACCGCCCCGGGGGGCGGCCTCAGCAGCGATCGCTTTAACGCGAACGAGGGCGGTGCTCGCTACACCGTCACCACGTTCGGCTCCGCGATCGGATCATCCTGTGACTTCCGTCGCCGGGAGATCCCCATGTCGTTCCAGCGCGATCGACCGTCGGCGCCGTCCCAGATCGAATCCTCTGACGAATTCGGGAACTTGCGCAGCTTGCCGCAGAGTTTGCACTTCCCCGCGCTGACGGGCCCGTTCGGAGCTTCAATCAGCCAGTGGTGCTCGTGTGCCTGGCGGCGGGCGGCCGTCGCCTCGCGGCTCTTCTCGCCCGCGGCCGATGCCGCTCCTGGCTTCCGTGGCGTTCGTTTCGCCTTGCTGACCGTCTTCGTTACCATCGTTCCTCCTGAGTCCCGCACCCGCGCCGTTTGTGCTTCGGTTAGCACCTTGGGCTAGGACTTACCCTCTAAAATTACGAACAGACATTCTGAACGTCAAGACAACTACGATTCTTACGGTTTGCAGCGTGTAAACCTTGACACCATATCTCCATGATCCATACGCTCCGGATGCCGCCGTGAGATGTCCGCGAGATGCGGGTTCCTGGCCCGGCTTCTGGATTTATGCACAGTACGCGGGAGCGCATCCTCCACCATCTCAAGCGCCAACCAGACTCCAGTGTCGATGTTCTGGTACGGGCGTTGGGCCTTGCTCCTATGACGATCCGGCAGCACCTGTCCAACCTTAGCTCAGAAGGCTTGGTCGATGTCGCGATCGAGGAACGCCCAGGAGAGCGACGCGCCACCGGTCGGCCGACCCACGTATTCAACCTGACGCCGCGAAGCGATGAACGGTTCCCCAAGTCCTACGACCGCCTCGCTCACCTGCTCCTTGAGGAGTTTGAGTCCGACAGCCTCGATCTTCCCGGTCTCGCCGCTGGCCCGGCAGGCAGTGCTGAGACCGCCGAGGATGAGCGCCGTGGCGCCTACCGCCGCATCGCCCAGCGTGCCGCCGCCCCGCACCGTGATCGCCTGCAAGGACTGGCGGCGGAGGCGCGACTCGAAGCTGCGGTCGCAATCCTTCGCGACGAGAGTGGCTTCACGGAGATCCAAACCACGAGCGCGGGCTATGAAGTCCGGGAATATAACTGCGTTTTCCAACGGGTCGCGGAAGGGCATGGCGAAATCTGCACGTTTCACACGGAATACGTGAGTGCACTCGTCGGCGCACGAGCTCAACTCGAAGCCTGCCAATGTGATGGAGCGAACGCCTGCCGCTTCAGCTTCACCATGGAATAGGGATTGAACGGCAAGAGCCCTTGTGCACAAGCCGCTTGCCTGACACGGTCAATTCACCCCTATTCCCGTACATGCCCCGTCGCGTGCCGACGCGACCTGTGACCTGAGAGGCAGAGGAAGCCACGCAACGGCAACCAAGAAAGGAAGATCATGGCGATCACGGAGGACGCCGCGCTGGAAGCGCTCCGCGGCGTGCAGGACCCTGAGCTTCCCCGCGACCTTGTCAGTCTCAACATCGTGCGCGACGTCACAGTGACTGATGCGGCCGTTTCCCTGACGATCATGCTCACGACCTCCGCGTGCCCCTTCCGGGACCAGATCGAAGCGGACGTGCGGGCCGCGCTGGTCGCCGTCGGCGCGGATGAAATCTCGATCGACTGGGACGCCAACGTGCCCACCTACGCCCCCGCCGGCACTCAGATTCCCCCTGCGGGCGCGCCCGATCCGCCGGGGAACCAAACCCTCGTCCCCGGAGTGCGCAACATCATCGCCATCGGCTCCAACAAGGGCGGCGTCGGCAAATCCACCGTCTCCGTCAATCTCGCCGTCGCCCTCGCCCAGGCCGGAGCCCGCGTCGGGCTCATCGATGCCGACATCACGGGCCCCAACCTGCCCCGCATGTTTGGACTCCCCGCCGGCTACCAGCAAGACAGCGAGCGTGGACTCCATCCCGTCAGCAAGCACGGTGTGAAGGTCGTCTCGCTGGGCTTTCTGATCCCGCCCGGATCCCCCGTCGTCTGGCGCGGACCGATGATCGGCTCCGGCGTCCGTCAGCTTATTCATGACGTGAAGTGGGGCGACCTGGACTACCTGCTGATCGACCTTCCCCCCGGCACCAGCGACGCGCCCATGACGATGGCCCAGGAAGCTCCCATCGTCGGTGCCGTCATCGTCTCGACCCCGCAGCAAGTGGCGATCGAGGATGCCGAGAAGGCGGTCAGCATGTTCGAGAAGCTGGAGGTGCCCGTGCTTGGCATCATCGAGAACATGTCGTATTTCATCACGCCAGACAGCGGCCAGCGCCTCGAGATCTTCGGACACGGCGGCGCACGGGAGGCGGCCACCGAACTTGATATCGACTTCCTGGGGGAGATCCCTATCGAGGAAGAGGTTCGTATTGGTGGCGACGATGGCAAGCCCATCGTCGTCGAACACCCAGACTCCGCCGCCGCCCAGGCGTTCGTTTCGATCGCCGGGCAGGTCGCGGGAAGAGTCAGCGTCTTGGACCTTGTCCGAGCATGATCGCTGGCTAGAGTGAAACAGTGACCGGGCTCGAACGCCCGCAAGATTGGTAGACCTTTGACACGCTTTTTCCGTCGCACTGATGACGAGGATTCAGACAACCAAGACGCGCCGGAGATCGTTTCCGACGACGAGAAACCCAAGCGGAGAACCACCGCGGCGCGCCGCACGCGGGCGCGCAGGACTCGGTCCAGCGCCACGAAGGCGGCGACCTCCGAGACTGACTCCCCCACCACTTCCACCCGACGCAGCAGCTCCCGCTCTCGCAAGACCGCGACGAAGGAATCCGCCAGCAAGGCGTCCTCGTCCACGACCCGAAGCACATCCACTCGCCGCGCTAGCTCCAGTCGCGCCAGGAAGGCTGCGCCGAAGGCGGCTCCGCCTCCGCCCAGCGAAGATGATGAGGTTGGCGAGCTGTTGGGACTGCTGCGCCAACAGTCCACGCTCATCGAAAGCCAGAACCAATTGCTCCAGTCCCTTGTTGAGGCGCAAGACCGCACTACCCGCGCCGTACAGCAGTCGGGCGGCGGAGGCGGCGGTGCCGGCGGACCAGCCCTAGAATTGAAGCCACGCTTGGCCGTCTTCGTCGACGTCCCCAACATCCTCTACGCGGCCGAGCGCTCCGGCGTGGACCTCGATTGGGGCAAGGTCCTCGATTACCTCTCGCAAGGGCGCACGCTCGTCCGCGCCACGGCCTACGCCCCCATTTCGGACGACCCTGCCGCCCGGCGCGAGAACGAGCGCTTCGTCGTGCCTTTCATGGACAAGGGCTACCGCATCGCCACGAAGTCGTTGAAACGCTTCACCGGCGGCAGCGTCAAGGCCAACTTCGATGTCGAACTCGCAGTCGACATCGTCACCATGGCCGACCGCCTCGACGTGATTGCCCTCGTCTCCGGCGACGGCGACTTCCGTCGTGTCGTTGAGATGGTCGGGAACCGCGGCGTCCGCGTCGAGGTCATGGCCTTCGGCAACAGCACCTCGCGCGACCTGCGCGAAACCGCCGACCGCTACATCGACATCGCCGCCTATGTGCCGGAGCTCAGCGCCGGCTAAGGCACTGGGCGAGTCCGGGCCGAGCAATTTCGCTCGACCGGACTCGCGCTCGCCGGTTGCTGTCTACTGTTGATTGCAGAGGCCAAGCTCAGCCAGCCGTGCCTCTGTGATCGGGGGCGGGACCTCCAGGACCGTGGTGGATCCGTCCTCTCGGGGGATTCCAAGCTGGCGCGCCACCGTCGTGACGCTCGTGTCCGCCGCCGCGCCCGTCTCCGAGACGAGTTGACCATCGAGATTCGCGAGGAGTTCCTCGTACTCGGCGACAGCCTGCGAACAGCTCGCTGCCGACTCGTCGCCGTCGAGCGCTGTCACCAGCCCGAAAGCGATCCCGCCCGCCGCGGCGATGCCGGTGAGCGCGAATGCGACGTGGAGCACGAGAGGCCCTCCGCTACGCAGAGTAAGACATCGGGTTATCTCTCAGGAATACTTCTGCCACGACCGAAGCAGGAGGCTCGCAACTAGAGCGCTCGGTAGATCCGCTTGCCGCCCGCCTGCACCGCGTGGCCCAGGCCGGGGAAGGGGAAGTGCCCGCTGGCGATCAGCGCGTTCTCCTTCTCGATCCGATCGAACAGCGCGTGACGGCTCTTCGTCGACGTGTCCTTGTCGATGTCCGCACCCGGGCACCAGTCCGTCTTCGTTAGCTGCACGGGCTGATGTGCCGCGTCGCCAATGAGGAACGCCGTCTCGCCGCCGCTGGAGACCACGAACGAAACGTGGCCGGGTGTGTGTCCCGGCGTCGGCAGCGTCACGACCTCGCTCGTCACGGCGTGTTCGCCCTCGACCAAGTCCAGCAAGCCCGCGGCCTCGATCGGCGCCAGTACGTTGTCATAGGCCGAGCCTTGCCGTAGCTCGTCGCTCCCCGTCCAGTAGTCCCATTCCACCTGCTGCACCACGTGCCGCGCGTTGGGGAAGACAAGAACCGGCGTGCCGTTCTCGTCGCGCGTGTTCCAGCCCGTGTGGTCGAAGTGCAGGTGTGTGAACACCACCAGGTCGACATCGGTGGGCTTCACCCCCGCCTCCTCCATCACCGACGGCAAGGCCGGATCGACCTTGGCCGGCAGTCCGGCGGGACGACCGCCCAGCCCGGTGTCGACCAGGATCGTCTTGCCCTCGCTGATCACCAACCAGGCGCCGATGTTGAGCGTCAGATTGCCGTCATTGTCCGTCAGATCCTGGTAGGCGTCCCAGTCGCCCGCGGCTGTGGAGTCGAAGAACGCCGTCGGCGGGATCGCTGCCCAGGTGTCTTGCACGGAGATCAGCTCCGCGTTCCCCACCGACTTCTTGTGAAAGTTCCCCATTGGATCAGCTCCTCGAAATCCGCGCGCTGTTTCTGTTTTCAGTCGTCCGAGTCTGGCGCCGCTCGCAGGTTGGTGAGCCGGGCCTGAGCGAGGTTAGCGTATTCCTCCACCGACTCAATCAGCACGAACTCCCTGCCCAGCTTTTCCGCCGCCACCGCCAATGTCCCCGCTCCCCCGAACGGGTCCACCACCAGATCGCCCGCGTTCGTTCCCAGCTCGATCAGTCGTTCCAACAGGCGCAGTGGTTTCTGGGACGGATGCTTCCCCAGCGCGCGCTCGCTGCGCGGTGTCACGGAGAATTCCCACATATTGCGCATCTGCTTGTCGTTGTTCAGCTCTTTCGCCCGCTGGTAGTTGAAGGTCCACTTCGTCGCCTTGGTCTTGCCGTCGGGTGTGCCGTTCACGGCCCAGATCAGCTGCTCCGTACTCTCCGTCAACATCCGTGCCGTGATGTTGGGCTGCGCATTGGGTTTGTACCAAACCACGGAGTTCAGGATCCGACGGTTGAGCCCGCTCTGCAGGATGAACCCCAGTTGGTAGATGTTGTGGAACGTGCCGAAGACCAGGATGTTGCCGTTCGGCTTGACGACCCGCACCACCTCCCGCAGCCACTCCACGTTGAACTCGAAGAACTCGTCCTCGCCGAAGGTGTCCCACTGCTCCTGCATCGTCACGTGCGACGAGAAGGCCCAGCCCAAGCCGCGCTTCTTGCTCATGTTGAACGGCGGGTCGGCGATGCAGTGGTCGATGCAGTCGTCCGGCCAGCCGCGCATCACGTCCAGCGCGTCGCCCAGAATCACTTGGTTCGGTGTCGGTCGGCTGCGGCGTCCCATACCCACCATTTGATCACATGAATGATCGGTAGGCTAGCCCCGCCGCTGGTTCTGTCCGGCGGACGGCGGTTTTGGCAGCGCTATTTCCCCCGCGACGCTTGGAACTCCTCGTGCGGCGGAACCTGTTCGCCCACGACGTAGAGGAAGTAGTAGCTGCCGAAATCGCCGAGGAACTTGAAGTTTTTGCGCAGCGACTTCACGGTCGCTTCGAAGTCCCCCTCCGAGCGCAGGTATTTCTTGAACGACCCGAACTCGCCTTCCAACTCCGCCATCCGTTGGGCGTTGGCCACCACCGCCGCCAGCTTGCGGCGATTGCGGATCACGCTGGTGTCCTGCGTTAGTCGGTCGATGTCGTCTTCCGACATCTCGGCCACGGCGTCGATGTCGAACCCATGGAACGCGTCGCGGATCCCGGTCCACTTGGCCTCCACCACCTTCCACGACATCCCGCTCTGGAACGTCGCCTTGCTCATCACGTCCAGGTAGTCGCCCAACGACTTCACGTTGACCTGCTCGGGTGCCTCCATCGGTGGCATTTTGCTGCTCCTCACGCTTCCCGTGTTGATTGAACCGCGCCGGTCCGGTCCGTCGGTCTGGCTGGTCAGGCGAACGTGATCTCCATAATCGGCCGTACCTCGATCGAACCAAAGCGCGACACGGGTAGCCGCGCCGCATAGTCGCAGGCCTCGTCTATGTCCTTGCAGTCCAACATGTAGAAGCCGCCCAACTGTTCCTTGGTCTCCGCGAACGGCCCGTCCGTCGACGACACCCGGTCACCCCGCACTCGGATCGTCCGCGCCGTCAGGACCGGCTCCAGCGCCTCTCCCGCCTCCCGCACACCCTCCGCCTTGACGGCGGCGTTGTACGCGGCCATCTCGTCGAACAACTCTGGCGTCCCCGAGCATCCGTTCGCCTCCTCGTTGTAGATCAGCAACAGAAACCGCACGGGCGTCTCCTCTCTCCGCGAGAACGACGAACGACGCGCGCCCCCACGACACTTTCTCAACACAGCCACAACCCGTCGCCGCGAGCCGAGCCCGCAGGCGGAGTCTAGGTGTTGAGAAGTGGGGCGCGTGCCTAGATCTGGATCGACCCCCGCATCACCGTCACGGCTCGCCCCCCGAACCGCGGAGGCGCAACCGACCCATCAGGGCTGAAGTCAATCTCCGCCTCGACCCGCCCCGGTCGCTGCATTCGATCGCCCTGCTCCAATCGATGGTTTCCGGCTTCGATCAGCCCGTACTTCAGCATGTAGGAAACCATGCCGCCGGAGGCCGATCCCGTCACCGGATCCTCGAAGAGGCCGGTCGTCGATGCGGCCCAGTGACGGCTGTGCGCGGCGTTATCGGCGTCAATCGTCTCCTGGGTGAAGGCATGCAGGCTGAAGAACCCGCCCTTGATCTGCAACTCCGCCACACGCGCCGGGTCTGGCCGGGCATTCTCCAAGGCGGTCCGCGAAATGAGCGGCACCATCAACTGCGGCGTCCCCGTACTGACGACCTGGACCGGCACATCCGCACGGATCCCGCTCTCGGGCACCCGCAGTGCCGTCGCCAGCTCGCCGCGATTCAGACGACGTCCGAACTCCGGCTTCAACTGCGTCATCACGATCAGGGGATTCGCGCCGTCCTCGCGCACCTCCACCCCGATCACCCCCGCCGGTAGCTCGATCGTGACCTTCCTGGCGCCGGGCGCGATCCGGCCCAGCTCTCGCAATGCGTGGACGGTGGCGATCGTCGGATGTCCGGCCAGCGGGATCTCGTTTGCCGGCGTGAAATAGCGACAACGGAAGTCCGCCACCGACGATTCCAGCACGAACGACGTCTCTGAGAGATTCATCTCCCGCGCGATTGCCTGCATCGCATCGTCGCTGAGCCCTGTGGCGTCCGGCAGAATCGCGCAAGGGTTGCCCTTGAGCGGTGTCTCCGTGAACGCGTCTACCTGCATCACCTTAAATGTCGGACTCATTGCTCACGCTCCCTTCGGCAATCGATCACACCGCCACCCGCTGCTGCCAGTTCGGTCACGATCCAGTCCAATGCTTGATCGTGGGATTCCCGGGGGACCTCCGCGACCAATTGGACCCCGAACCCCAGACCAACGGGTGTTGCGCGACTGCTCGCCAGGAGACGGTCGTAGTAGCCCCTGCCCAGCCCCAAGCGCTGGCCGCGTCGATCAAACGCCAGTCCCGGCGTCAGCACAACATCCAATTTCGCGACCGGCACCGGCCGGCAGCGATCGGGGTCCGGCTCCCACAACCCCATTCCGCTCTCGATCAACTCGTCCAAAGCGCCAACTTCGTAGTGTTCGAGTTCCGCTTTCCCGAACAGGACGCGGGGGCAAACGACCCGCTTCCCCTCCCGCAGCAACGCCTCGGCCAGCGCCCGCGTCTCGACCTCGCCTGGCAGCGCGCCGATGAACGTATGGACCACCCTTGCGCTCCGCACCGCGGGCAGCGCCACCACTCGGTCGTTGATGAGTGTCGACCACTCCGCCACCTGACCCGGATCAAGGCTCGCCCGTACCTCGCGCATCCGCCGTCGCAACGCTGATTTCTCCGCGGCGATTTGGGAAGCCATCTCGGCCTGCCTTCCGTGGAGCGGTTCGCACGGGTCCGGGGATCGAAAGGGCCCCGCTAGTAGACATCCAGCAATTCGAAGCGGGGCCCGTCCTTGCAGCAGAGGCGCACGCCCTTCTTGCCGAATACGGCACAGCCGTAGCAAATGCCCATTCCGCAGGCCATCTCCGTCTCCATCAAGATCTGTACGCTTCGTCGCATCCCGTCCCGGCGTACGATCGCCGCCATGCTTCGAAACATTGGCGTGGGGCCACAGGACAGCGTTTGATCCGCCCACGGCATGTACTCCGTGAACAAGTCGGTCACCCGACCCTCCCGCCCCATCGACCCGTCCTCGGTCGCCACGGCGTATTCCACCTCCGATGGCAAGAGCTCCGCCGGATAGACCCCGTTCGCGTCCCGTGCTCCGAAGCACATCATCACCGATCGCCCTCGGGTGACCTCCGCGTCGGCCAGCGCGACCAACGGCGCGATCCCCACGCCACCTCCCACCAGCAACAGATTCCCCGCCGCTGAGTTGACCGAGAACCCTTTGCCTAACGGCCCCGTCATCAGTGCCGTCTCGCCCGGTTGTTGGGCCGCGAGCAGCGCTGTCGCCTGTCCGACGAGTTGGTACAGCAGTGCGAATTGACGCTCTCCGTCGCGCTCACGAAAGCGGTAGTAGGAGAAGGCCCGCGGCAGCAGTGGATCCAGGCTTGGGCGGGGCTGCACCATGATGAACTGCCCCGGCGTCGCGCCGTGGGTCAGCTCTCCCCCCGCATACCAGGTCACGAAGGTGCCGGGGTAGATCTCCTCCGTCTCAACCACTCGCGCCTCGGCGTGATGGATCACGCCTCGCCCCCGGCTCGTCCCCCTGGCCGATGGGCAGATGCTGGCGCTCCCGCTCCCCCGACGCTCGTTCCGGTGTACTCCTCCATTGTCTGCACGCTGTACTCGGTCTGCTGCGCAAGCAGCGTGCGCACGACATGTACGGCCGTGTCGATGCTGGAGAACAGCGGAATCCGAGTCTCCACGGCGGCACGGCGGATATGGAATCCATCTCGCAGCGCGCCCCGCTGACCTTCGGGCGTGTTGACCACGATGTCCACCTGGCGTTCGCGGATGATGTCCACGACGTTGGGATGCTCCTCCGATAGCCGCTTCGGCACGACCGTCGCTTCCAATCCCAGGGCCGTGACCAAGGACGCGGTGCCCTCCGTCGCGTAGATATGGTAGCCCGCCTCCCCCAGACCACGAATCATCTCCATCGCGTCAGCCTTGTCTTGGTCGGCAATGCTGAGTAAAGCGCCGCCTTGTTTAGGCAACGAAATCCCCGCCGCGATCAGCGCCTTCGTCAGCGCGCCCTCCAGCGTTCTGTCGATCCCCATCACTTCGCCCGTCGACTTCATTTCCGGGCCCAGATAGGTATCGACTCCCACCAGCTTCGACATGCTGAACACTGGCGCTTTCACCGCCACCAGATCGCGCGCTGGCCACAGCCCTCCTGGATAG
>PVBE011062708.1_pt1 | contig 11800 bp, 8 predicted proteins | sample 1631181 | NCBI WGS metagenome assembly PVBE01 (sample SAMN08397723, study PRJNA350692) | Marine metagenome, whole genome shotgun sequencing project. | isolation source: water | place: Pacific Ocean | collected 2012-04 | reverse complement strand
CTCTTGATTAAAACATTGGTTCGGCGCCCCCCCTCAAAAATATCAACACTCCTAGTTCAAATCATATTAAGGCAGTACACTACGTTAATAGTACTTTTGTGGCATTGGGTCAGGGAGGAACGATTCATACGTCCTCAGATGGTGTTACATGGACATCAAGGACATCTGGGACTTCAAATCATCTTTATGGAGTCGTCTCCCCAGAATAAATAGTATTAAAGAATTAGATAGAGGATGGAGGTAGTTGAATGAAGGTGTTCATAAAAGACTTATACTCCAGATTGTTTTTAATTTTTTATTTTTAAAAAGGCTTAAATTAAAATTAAATCTTTTTTTCATGAGATCGGATAATTATTTGTAGCAATCTATTTATCTCATCTTTTAAAAAATATATTTTTGCCTTCCTCAAGCAATGAAAATAACTACCAATGATTTGGATCCTATGGATTTATATATTTAAATCTCTAGATTTCCTATACAAACCACGTAAATTTTCATGAAACGAGATAACTTCCAGGACGACTTAATTCTTCTTCGGTTTCGCTTCGGAACTGGAGGGCATGAAGCTGGCTGTAGCGTCCTTCGAGGAGCAGGAGTTCCTCGTGGGTTCCTTCCTCAACAATCCTTCCTTCTTCCATAACACAGATCCGGTCGGCGTTTCGGATGGTGGAGAGCCGGTGGGCGATGACGACGGTGGTGCGGTTTTCCATCAGGTTTTCGATGGCCTGCTGGACCTCGATTTCCGATTCGGAGTCGAGGGCGGAGGTGGCCTCATCGAGGATGAGGATCGGGGAGTCCTTGACCAGGGCTCGGGCAATCGAGAGTCGTTGTCTCTGCCCACCAGAGAGTTTGACTCCCTTTTCCCCGATCAGAGTATCGTAGCCTTCAGTTAAGTGATTGACGAAATCATGGGCGTTGGCGGCTCTTGAAGCCGCATACATCCTTTCCTTGGAGCAGTCAGGTTGTCCGTAGATGATGTTATTGGCAACGCTGTCGTTAAAGAGGATGGTGTCCTGGGTGACGATGGAGATCTGGCTCCTGAGTGAATGCAGGTCATAATCCCGGACATCGATTCCATCGATCGAAACCTCCCCCCTTGTGATGTCGAAAAATCTGGGAATGAGGTTGGCCAAAGTGGTTTTCCCGGCCCCACTGCTCCCTACCAGTGCCACCGCTTCGCCTTTCTTGACTTTCAATTCGATGTCTTCGAGGGTCGGATCAGACTGTTCAGGATAGTGGAAAGCCCTGATTTTGATATCGATGGATTGCTCGAAGGACTTGAACGGTTTTGCATCGGGTTTGGAAACAATGTCGGGTTCCGTGTCCAGAATTTCGAAGATGCGTTTGACAGCCGCCAGTCCCTCCTGAAGCTTCAGGTTGAATCCGTTCATCTTGGCGATGGGATCATTGAGCATGAAAAAGCTCAGGATGAACGAAGTGAAGTCCCCGGGGGTGATTACACCATGGATGATGAGATAACCTCCATAAACAACGATCGTTGCACCTGCTGAGGCACCAATGACCTGGATTACGGGTGTTGAGTAGGAGTCGATGATGATCGAACGCATATGATTGGAATACAGCTCTTCATTTGCTTTGTTGATCCTCTCCTTTTCGTAGTCTTCCATGCCGAAAGCCTTGACCACTCGGATGCCTGTGATGGTTTCGATCACTAGCGTACTCAGTTCACTGAAACTGATCTGGCGATCGCTGACGGCCTTCTTGTTTCGTAATCCAAAGAGATGGATGAAGAAAAGTGCAATGGGAATGATGATCATGGTCACCAGGGACAATTCCCAACTTCGAAAGAACATGATTCCCAGAAGCATAAAAAACCTTGGGATGTCTCGAAAAGGCCCGGTGACACCGATGACCAGGGTGTTCTGGAAAACATTCAGATCGTTGGTGAAACGCGAAACGAGATCTCCTGTTTTGGAACGGGAGAAGAAAGAAAAGGAAAGGCCCACCATGTGGTTGAAAAGCCTTTGACGGAGTCTGGTAATGAGCCGCTGGACCAGGTAACCGATGCTGTAGTTCTGTCCGAAGAAGAAGATCCCTTTGAGTCCGAAGACAATGATCAGTCCCAGTCCAACCAGGAAATACTGTTTCAGCTCGGGCTTATCTCCATAGACAATCCCGTCCACAATGTCTTTGGCGTAATAGACTGGTGCGGCGGTGAAGATGTTGAAACCCACCATGCAGATCAGGCTGAAAAGAATCAACCCCTTGTAGGGCAGGATCAGTTGAATCAACCTGATGAAAGTGGATCGCTTTTTACTTTTAGGTTTCGACATCATTGCTTTCTATAAAACTACTCCCACTGGGTACCTTCCTTTGAATCCTTGAGACTGATACCAATATCACCCAAACGGTCCCGGATCATATCTGAGCCCTTAAAATCCTTGTTCTGACGGAATTGATTTCTCAGTTCGATCATGACCTGCATCACCTCATTCAGGCGTTGGTCCGAGATTTCTGATTCAATTTTTTCAGGAATGATGCCTAGAACCTCACCGCCAAGAACCGAGAAAAGCTGTTCTGCATCGGCCATTGCCTCCGGGTTTGGATCTTCCGAAGCGAGCATGCTGTTGACTTCCCGATTCAAATCGAACAATGCGGCAAAGGCTTGAGGAGTGGAGAAATCGTCGTCCATCGATGACTCGAAACGGTTTCGGAATTCTTCAAACCATTTGCCGGATGGCTTTTGATCTGCCGGTTTTTTTTCACGCAGGGTACGAACTGTCTGATGCAGCCTTTTCAGGGAGGTTCCAGCAGCCTTGAGAGCACTTTCACTGTAATCGACCACCGAGCGGTAGTGACTCGCGGCAATGAAATAACGCACTGCAAGGGGGTCATACTGTCCAAAGGCATCGATGAGGGTGACGAAATTTCCAGTGGACTTACTCATCTTCTGCCCCTCGATGGTGAGCATGTTGTTGTGCATCCAGTAATTGGCAAAGGCTTTCCCTAAGCCCCTTGCTTGAGAGATTTCGCAGTCATGATGTGGAAACTTGAGATCCATCCCACCGCCATGAATATCGAATCGATCACCGAGGTAACGGGTGCTCATCACAGTACATTCGGTGTGCCAGCCTGGATAACCCCATCCAGAATAGGGATCTCGCCAACGCATCAGGTGACCTGGATCGGCTTTTTTCCATAGAGCAAAATCCTGGGGGTTGCGTTTTTCCTGTCGGACTTCAACCCGTGTGCCCTCCTGCATTTCCTCAAAACTACGGTTGGAGAGTTCTCCATATTTTGGGTCCTGGCTCACGTCGAAATAGACCGAGCCATTGATTTCGTAGGCGAGTCCGGCATCAATCAGTTTTTCGATGGCTTCCAACTGTTCAGGAATATGTCCGGTAGCACGTGGGCAGATGTCAGGACGGATTACCCCCATCTGGTCCATTGCCTGGAAATGCCTGGTGGTGTAGGTTTCTGCAACGGCCATAGGTTCCTGTTCCACTTCCCTGGCTCGTTTCAGCAGCTTGTCCTCTCCCTCGTCTGCATCTCCCACCAGGTGTCCGACATCAGTGATGTTCTGGACGTAGAAGGGTTTTAATCCACGGTATTTGAGGTATCGGAGAATGACGTCGAAGCTGACATAGGTTTTTGCATGCCCAAGGTGGCTGTCACTGTAAACCGTGGGTCCACAGACATAGAGGGTGACTTGTCCCTCACGCAGTGGAACGAAATCTTCTTTTTTGTCGCTGAGGGAGTTGTAAAGGCGGAAGGTCATTGGATTTTCTACAAGAAGGCCTTGAAGGCAAGCCTTATAGATTAATGCAAGTTAATGATTTTGTAAATTATTTTCAAAAAAACGGAAGACTGGGAAACTACTGCAGAAGCTGATTCATGCTGAGCATCGGAAGCAAAACAGCGAGGGCGATGAAACCGACGATGCCTCCCATCAGCAGGATCAGGGCAGGTTGGAGCAGGGCGGTCAGGGCTTCTACTAAGGACTGGACTTCCTCCTGCATGCGCTCGGCGACTTTTTCCAAAAGTTCATCGACGCGTGCAGCCTCCTCTCCTATGGCTACCACATGGCGAACGTATTCCGGAAAATATTCCAGCTTCCCCATCGCAGCAGAAAGCGGGATCCCCTTGTTGTTGACATCGATGATCATCTTTTCCAACCCTTGAATAAAGCGACGATTGACGACCACATGCTTCGAAATCTCGAGGGATGTTTTTAGATCCACTCCGCTTTTGAGTAGGGTCCCCAGGGTTTGGCAATAACGTGCGACCAGGATCTTGATCCAGATTCGACTGAACATGGGCAGTTTCAACTCGGCCCAGTCCCGTAAACGTCTGCCGGGTGAACTCCTGAGGAAGAACATCATGGAAAAAAACAGGACCACCAGCATGATTCCAACCAAGAGGAGGTTTCCACTGAGCAGGTCACTGAGTCCGATCAGCAGTCGGGTTGGCAGTGGGAGGGCGGCATCACGGCTTTCAAAGATGCGTGTGATTTTGGGAACGATGTTGGTGACCATGAAGACCACCACCGCGAATCCGAAAACGGTCATGAACGCGGGATAGATCATCGCCGAACGGATTTGCGAACGCAGACGGTCCTGACGTTCATAATAGTCTGCCAGTCTTTTCATGATCATTCCCAGGGTCCCTGCATTTTCTCCGGAACGGACCATACTCACGTACATGTCTGGAAAGGCTTGCGGATGTTTTTCCATGGAATTGGCCAGAGATTCACCTTCCAGAAGACGTCCACGGATGTCCGACAGGATGCTTTGGAAGGAATGATCTTCGGTTTGTGGAATGATGAGCTGGAAGGCCTTGTCATAAGGAATGGTGGCATCCAGCAAAACCTCCAGCTGACGGGTGAAAAGCATCAGTGACTTGGCGTAGTTGCGTCTCTTTGCGAATTCAGGAACTTTGAAACGTTCCGAGGATTTGGTTTTGACCGACTTCCGGGTAAAACGACTAGTGCGGATTTCTTTAGGAAAGAGGTTTTTGGAACGTAAAAGCTGGCGAACTTCACTTTCGTTGGCGGCATCCTGAGTTCCTTTGTGCAGCGCTCCGGAAGCATCGAAGGCCTGGTAGTGAAAAATCGGCATGGTTCAGATCAGTCCAAAATATCCGAGTCCGTCTTTGACAAAGAGGAAGGAAAATCCAATCAGGAAAATTCCCAACAACTGCATGATCCTATGGTACCAGATCCCTTCGGTCAATCTGCTTGAACGTCCTACGCCAAATGCAACCAGGCTTTTTGCGCCGACGATAGAAATGTAAAATGAAAAGGTGAAGATCAATGCCGGCCAAGGATCGCTCCAACTCGAACGCATCAGAAAGGGGGCCCCGACGGTGAACCAGAACAGGTACATGCTGGGGTTGAGGTAGTTGGTCATCATCCGGGTTCCCAGCGAATGGGGTTCAAGATTCGCTTCCGCAGGCATGACCCCTGCTGTTTTCAGACTAAGCCAGCCGATACGCATCAGGAATATGGCTCCTGCGAGGGAAATGCCTCCCAGCAGCATCTCGAAATGAGACAGTTGATTCAAAAGTACAACGGCCACGACCATCACAGGCAGGTCGGTCAAAAGCGGGGTTATCGCCACCATGATTCCTGCCCGCACACCATGACGCATGGTTTCTGAAATCACGAGCACCAGCAAAGGCCCCGGGGAAAAACCTCCACTGAGCCCGAAGACCGTTCCAGCCCCGAATGCGCTCCAAAGGGCCTCGCTCACTCGAAGATTTCCTTGTCTGCTGTCATGCTTCCGACCAGGGTGACTGGGCCGCGCATCATCACGGACCAATCTTCATCGATCCCGATCATGAGAGAGCCTCCGGGCATCTGTACCTCGATCATTTCATCACAAAGCCCGAGTTTCCTTGCCACGGCGGCGGCGGCACTGCTGCTGCTTCCAGAAGCAAGGGTGTAACCCGCACCGCGTTCCCAGATTTCGATCCGTATCGTTTGGCGGTCAAGGACTTCCAGAAACTGAACGTTGGTCCGATGGATGAAGAAGGGGTGATTTTCAATCAGCGGTCCTAGACGTTTGGCTTCTTCCGAACCTTCCGGTGAAAGCACCACACAATGCGGATTGCCTACCGTCGCTCCACAGAATTCCAAGGATCGTCCTCCGACTTCGATTGTTTCCCGGATCACTTCACGATCGTTTCCCTGTATTGGAATGGCAGAACTGCTGAAACTTACTTGACCCATATCCACTTCCACCTGAGCCCCTTGCTCCAGAACTTTGGCCTGAACCTGCCCTCCCAAGGTTCGGATGGAAAAAGGTTCCTCCTCAACCCGTTTCGAATCCCAAAGGCTCCTGACGAAAATACGCAAACCATTGCCGCTTTTTTCTGCTTCGCTGCCGTCCGGGTTAAAAATTCGGAGGCCAAATTCATTTTCCAAAATTTGTTCTCCAATCAGGATTCCGTCCGACCCCAAACCAAGGTTACGGTCACAGATGCGGATGATGGCATTCTTATCGGGTTCGACCGCCCAGCCTGGAGTCTGCTCTCCAAAGAGTTCATTTTTTAGGACCAGGTAGTCATTACCCAGGGCGTGATATTTCAGGAATAACATGAATCAGGACGCTTGACGGACTTCACTGACGGATCCGTTTCAGTGCTTCATCGGGTTGGTAGGTTTTTTCAAGAAACTGGCCGTTGCTCAGACGCATACGAACCCCATCAGGATTAACATAAATTTGAAGTGGTTCTCCGTTTTCATCGAGCATCTCCAATCCATAAACTGGCTCGCCGTCCAGGGTTTCAGGGACAATTTCCGCGTCTTTTGGGGCTTCACCTCCCCATTTTCGCATCAGGGCCTGCAATTCACCTTTTTCTTTATCCAGTTTGCGCATCATTTGACGCATTTCACGAGTATCAGAAAAACGGCTGATTTGCCCTTTCCAGTATAGAAAATAGGAATTTGCCTGGGCAAAAGCAAAAGTCACCTTACGCCCCAAGTCCTCGATGATACTGTTTGCGGCGATTTCTGCTTTTTCGGTATTTTCTCCAATCAACTTGAGTAATCTCTCATCGGGTTGAACCACTGGAATATCAAGGTTGAAACTGTTGATCATGTCGCTCAGTTTGATCAGTTCCGGATCTTTCGCAGGACTTTCCGTGGTGATGGTCTTGCCCTTTGGACGAAATTCCAGGGTTTTCTTTTTGACTTTGGGGTCCTGAACAACAGGACTGTGGAGGAACAGAACAGCCAGCACTCCAGCGGCAACAATTCCAGCAGCCAGGAAAAGACTTTTTTTCCAGGAATGGACCGGGGTTTTTTTGGAAGGCTCGGAATCTTCCTGGTTTTGATCGCCCGACTGGGCCTGTTCTTTCAAATCGGCAGTGATGATGGGTTCCGGATAGACCTGCTGCAATTCTGCAATCAACTGGGTGTTACGTTCCTGCACCATTTTCACTTTTTCCAGCAGTTCGAACCCCTGGGTTTGGACGTAGATGTCCCTTAGCTGTTCCACGAGGTATTCGACTCCATCGTGGGACTCGGAGCTTTCCTTGGGCCCTTTTGATGTCTGTTGTTGAAGTTCCACTTCCAGAAGCCCCGTGGTGATTCTCAGTGCATGCCAGCGTTCACGCTGAAACATCTGTGGCGGTTTTGGAGGTTCCGGGGCTTCCTGTTCTTCCGAAGAGGTCTTTTTTGGTTTATTTTTTTTCTGAGACTCTTCCTGTTCTTCCTGGAAGCGTTTCCACTGCTGTTTGTAGACCGTCCAGGTTTGTTTGAAACGGTTCCAGTTTTTGCGCAGTTCCTGATTCTGTTCAAAAAGTTGATTGAAAAGCGGGGCAACTTGGGAAAAAGATTCTGCGCCTTTTTTTCGAACATCAACCGACAGCTTACGCATCCGGTCCATCTGCTGTTCGAGTTCTTTCGACTGCTCCTCGATCTGCTGCCATTCCTTGTTGGAAAGCGGCCTTTTCCAATCTTCCACGATTGGATACGCCAGCATCTGCAGTCTGGCGAGGTCGACATAGATGCGGTTGAGGTCAACGGTCGATCCACCACTGACATGGGATCGGGTTTGCTGTTCCAGAATCCGCCATGCCTTGGGAAGCGCCTTTTCCCGCGAATCGGCTTCGGTGAGGACAAGGAAGTCTTCAAAATGATCTCCTGTCACAGGAAGGATGCTCGGTTCAGCCATAAAAAACTTGTTTGGATCAGGATGAAAAAACTTGAATTGCCTTCGACTCTCCCTTCAAATCATTAGTAGAATTGATGGGCTTTGTCAATGCAGGTCGGGCTTGCAGGGAATCGATTCCATAATACGACGAACGAATAGGAGGCGAAAAAAGAATCAGCGACAAGGCTGCAGGAAATGATTGCCAAGACGAATTCTGCCTCAGTACTGGGCATTGATGCTCATCTGGTGGATGTGGAAGTCGATGTGTCGATTGGACTCAGCACTTTCAATATTGTCGGCCTGCCGGATGGAACGATCAAGGAAAGTCGGGATCGGGTCACCGCTGCAGTCACGAATTCGGGGTTCAATTTTCCGGTGAGACGCATCGTGGTGAATCTTGCACCAGCTGCGCTGCGTAAGATTGGTTCCGGGTTCGACCTTCCGATTGCCCTGGCTTTGCTCGGCGCTCTACGTTATTTTCCCCAGCAAGCATTGGAAAAGGTGATGGCGGTCGGCGAGCTTTCGCTTGATGGAGCCATCAGGCCGATTCGGGGTATTCTTCCGGTTGTGGTTGCGGCACGGGATCAGGGTTTTGAACAACTGATCCTGCCCAAAGAAAATGAGGCCGAGGCAGCTGTTGTTGAAGAAATCCGCAGGGTTCCTGTCAAAAGCCTGGATGAGGTTGTGCGATATCTTCAGGGCCAACTGGAGATCCAGCCGACGGCGTACAACCCACGCACGCTTTTTGAAGCAAAAAGAGTCTACCGTGAGGATTTCCAGGATGTGAAAGGGCAGGAACACGTCAAACGGGCTCTTGAAGTGACTGCGGCAGGAGCCCATAATTTGCTGATGCTGGGTCCACCGGGTTCGGGCAAGACGATGCTGGCCAAACGGCTTGGATCGATTTTGCCGCAGTTGAGTTTTGAGGAGGCATTGGAATGCACGAAGATTCACAGCATTGCCGGGCTTCTCAACGATTCGACTCCGCTGATTGTGCATCGGCCTTTCCGGTTTCCACATCACACGATTTCTCAGGCAGGTCTGGTGGGTGGTGGCAGCATCCCGGGACCCGGAGAAATTTCACTGGCCCACAATGGAGTACTTTTTCTGGATGAACTGCCGGAATTTCCCCGCACGGTGCTGGAATTGTTGAGGCAACCTCTGGAAGACCGCAGGTTGACCATCGCCAGGGCGGCGATGTCACTCGAGTTTCCATGTGATTTTATGCTGGTCACCTCGATGAATCCCTGTCCCTGTGGTTTTCATGGGCACCCGGTGGGGAAGGGGGCAAGCCGAAGGGAATGCCGATGTACTTCGACTCAAATCCAGAAATACCGTTCACGTATCTCTGGGCCGTTGCTGGACCGTATCGATCTGCATCTGGAAGTTCCGGCGGTCGATTATGAGAAGCTTGCAGATTCACGAAGGGGAGAATCTTCAGAAATCGTCCGTGAAAGAGTGATGATGGCGCGTAAAAGGCAGGAGCAGCGTTTTCAAGATTCTCAGACCAACAGCAACAGTGGAATGAACCGACAGGAATTGGAAGTCCATGCCCAGCCTTCGGTGGGATCAAAAAAACTGTTGGAAAATGCCATGTCCCGGATGGGCCTCAGTGCTAGAGCCTACGACCGGATTCTCAAAGTTGCACGAACGATTGCTGATCTCGATGGAGCAGACTCGATTGACACCCCTCATGTTGCAGAAGCGATCCAATATCGCAATCTGGACCGGCCCGCCTGAGAGACTCCCAATTCAATCATAAAGATCCTATAATCAATCCTATGCGTACCCTCCCTGTTGAGTTACCCGGAAGGGAATATCAAATCGAGATTGGTGTCGGAAATCTCCAGAAATCACTGGTTTCCTTCATCCGCCTTTTGGATCCGGAACTTGTGGTTACAGTCACCAACACGACTCTGGAACAACTCTATCCTGGAAAAATTAGGAATCTCCTGGATCCCGAAGGTTTCAGCAATGAAACCTGTGTCCTTCCGGATGGTGAGTCATTCAAAAACCTGGAAACGCTCCAGGCCATTTATGATTTTCTGATGGAAAAAAAGGCCAACCGGGGTACCGTCATGGTGGCATTCGGTGGCGGGGTGATAGGAGATATGGCCGGTTTTGCGGCGGCGACTTTCATGCGGGGAATCAGGATGATCCAGGTGCCGACAACCTTGCTGGCTCAAGTGGACAGCAGCGTTGGTGGAAAAACTGCGGTCAATCATCCTCTTGGGAAAAATACCATTGGTGCCTTCAAACAGCCGAATCATGTCAGCATGGACCTCGAACTGTTGAAAACTTTGCCATCGCGTGAGCTCCAGGCAGGTTTCTTCGAACTGGCGAAGCATGGGCTGATTCATGACCGTGATTTGTTTGATTTCCTGAATCAGCACCAACTGGAACCTCTGGATTTGGATTTTCTGGAAGAAGCGGTTTTCCGCTCCTGCCGAGTCAAGGCTCGGATTGTGGAGCAGGATGAAACAGAAACAGGTCTGAGAGCAACCCTGAATTTTGGCCACACCCTCGGGCATCTGATTGAAACCCACAGCGGTTATGGGAACTGTCTCCATGGAGAAGCGGTGGGAACAGGGATGCTTTTTGCGTCTTATCTTTCATGGCGGGAAAAGCTGCTCGGTCTGTCTTCATGGGAAATGATCCGAAGCTTCCTGGAACCCAAAATGCGTCCCGTCAGTCTACCTCCACTCGATTTTGAGAAATTCAGCAGCCTTCTCCTTCATGATAAAAAAGCCAGTCGTGAGGCGGTCAATTTTATTCTTCTTCGGGATTTGGGAGATTGCTTCATCCAGAAAGAAATGCCACTGGAATTGATCTGGAACCACTTTGGCCTCTTCTGCAGCGAATTTCCCGACCTTTGCCGGGTGAAGCTCCTTTGAATTCTGGAACCTTTTGATGCCTCCCTATTTTTTTGCAGGATTACTGGTCCTTTTTCTGGTAACGGCCTGGTATGGCGTTTGGCTTTTCCGGGAAAAAAGGATGCTCCGAAAAACGAGCCTGATCCTGCGCACAGCCCTATTTGCCTTAATCATTTTCCTCACCCTGGAAACCCTGAAAAGCTCCCTTTCCGTCCCCAAGCCTTTGTTTGTTCTATTTGACGGCAGTGAAAGCATGAGAATCGAGGAAAATGGATTTTCTGAGAATGTCCCCATAAAACTTCCTCGTGCTGCGGAGACCTTCATTCGTGAAGAATATCCCGATAGGGAAATTCATGCCTATGATCTGTTCCGTGTTGATGAAGAAAGAGAAGCTAAGGGTTCCCCTATTTCGGAAGCACTCATCCGTTTTCTGGACCGTTCTGGTATCGAAAGCACTCAGGAATTGCTGCTCTTCAGTGACGGGCAGGATTCCGTTCATTCCGGTATGCCGAGACAGGCTGCAAAGCACTTCCGTGAAGCAGGAATCCGCCTCAACACTTTGGCCTCAGCAAATTATGCGAAAGGGGACCTGTCTGTGGAAAGCGTGGCTCATCCCCGGGTTGCCTTTGTGGATCAATTGACCACGATCCGGGTTCGGGTACGTTCCAACTTTTCAATGGCAGTGAGCACCCATCTGCTGCTCCTTGACGGTCAGTCAATTTTGCACCGCAAACGGATCGACCTGAACCCTGACAACCCGGTTCAGGAACTGGAATTGAAGTGGATGCCGGTCCGTTCGGGAGAGGCTCT
>PVBE010863198.1_pt1 | contig 11800 bp, 10 predicted proteins | sample 1631181 | NCBI WGS metagenome assembly PVBE01 (sample SAMN08397723, study PRJNA350692) | Marine metagenome, whole genome shotgun sequencing project. | isolation source: water | place: Pacific Ocean | collected 2012-04 | reverse complement strand
TCCGTAGCTCAGGCTTACGGTCAGCGACGAACCTTCCCCGAGAGCCTCGAGAGGATCGCGGGTAACCTTCACGTAGTCCCAGAAGGACTTGAAGGACTGGTCGAAGTACTTCACGGTTTTGATTCCACTGACATTGGCGTCATAGGAAAGGGTCACTTCGGAACCGACCTCGACGGGGTTCCAAAAGGTCACCTGGGACTCGTCGGTCCGGAGCGAGGAGGAGCCTGTCCCGTTCGCCTGCAGCTCGAAGGCGAGCTTTTCCTGGGCGAGGTTATGCTTGGGAAGGAACTCCAGGATCTTTCCGTAGACGACTTTCGGGTTTTCACCATTGTCCACGCCGGTGGGGTTGTACTTGGGGAACCAGGCGAAGTCGGGATGATTCTTGACGCTGTTCCCGGTCCATTTTCCGCCCCGGAGCCACTTGTACCAGATGGTGGTGTAGAGCTCGTAGGTGTAGGTTTTCGTGAACGACCGGGTTCCGGTGATCGACTGGTTCACACCGTCATCCGCATAGGTCACCGTGGTGGTGACATTGTAGACGTTTCTCCAGTACTTGTACTTGGAGCCCGGGGATTTCACCTTCCGCTTTTCGAGGAACTCGATCGAGGTCTCGTACGCATACGCGGGATAGTTCCAGACCGCCTCGCTGGCCGTGATGTCGAAGACGACAACACTCTTCTGCTGCCCGATGATGGTGGACAGGATCTTGTGGAAGACGTCCGGGCGGATGTCTTCGAAGGCGCCGGTGTACTTGCTGTCATACCATTCGATGACGTAATCGAGAACGCCCTTGTAAGCCGCGGGATAATAGTCCTGCGAGAGTTCCTTGTCGAAGAGGTCTTCGTACCAGGAACGGTACTCGGAAGCCTCGATCGATTCCTTCTCAATCGCCTTCAAAAGCTCCTTGGCCCGTTCGTAGGCATCGGTGTGCTTTTCCTGGGGCTTGTAGTACCGCTTCCCGCTGAAGTCGGATACCTGGCTGTAGTAGCTTTCCGTCAGGAGGCCCTTGAGGTCGGCCACTTCGAACTTGATTCCATCCGCTTCGATCGGATGAAAGGGTTCTCTCTCCAGTGCAGATGCCGCGGCCCATCCGTTACAGTGGCCCCACCAGGAATAATCGACGTCTTCGTCGTCGTATTCTTCCCTTTCATTGGGATCCACGTGGTGGCCGTTTTCCAGCTCGTAGATGGCGGATTCCGGGTTGTACCCCTTCGTCTTTTCGATCCATGCATCGTACTTGGCGAGAGGCGAGAGATCGTTCACATCCACATCGGAATTGAATTCGTAGGAATCACTGGAATCATCCCAGGTGAAGGTATCTTTCCCGTTCCAGCCAATACTGAGATCGCCTTCCTTCTGGTTCCACCAGTCACCGGACCATGGAACAAAGGACGCTTTCCCTTCAAACTCTCCCTCCGCGATCGCCTGATTCGACTTCACGGGGATTTCATCGCCACGCACCGTGATTGCGATGACGAGGACAGCGGAGACCAATCCAAACAACACCTTGCGCATAGTTCCTCCAGAAAACATGGATGGGATCCCTATGATCCCTTCCGTAAATAACTCACTCGATAGGGTGTACTTGAATAAACGGGCCAGACGGAGGTCGATGAATCCCATCCCTGGTGGATGGTGACCCCGTTGGATTCAAAAGCGACTTCGACCACATCCGATCCCGATGCGACCTTGTCCGACCCCTTCGGTGCGGACGGGCCGGGTGTGTTCAGCCCGAAGGAACCGAGATCGATGGATGTATGTCCCTCCGCGCCGGGCGGGGGAAGTTCCAGCGGGATCAGCGTGGAGAGCGCCCCCGACCCTGGATCGGAGAAGGAGAGGAAGCGGTCTTTCACAACACCCGCCTCCAGGATCCGGTCCTTGAGGGCAACCACGGTATGGTTTTCCGTGGAGATATAGACTTTACCGCCGGGATTGTAGGGCATTCCGGTGAGATCTTCCGGGGAGACTTCCACCACGTAGACCTCTTCGTCCCCGATTTTTTCGGTACCAAGAACTTCAAAATCCCAGACGATCGGTTTCTCCGTCCAGCTCGGTTCCCCGGGCTGGTCCATCCGCAGGTAATAACTTTCCACCTTCCAGGCAAGGCCGCTTTTCCAGGAGAGTTTTTCCACGGGCCTTTTCTCAAGGACGGTGCGGTCAAAGACAGCCAGTTCCTCGGGAAGTTCCACGAAAGGACGCGCTTTCCCGGTGGAACCGGTACCCGGTCGATTTTCCGCGGGGGTCTCCACGACCACCGGTTCATCTTCCTCCACCGTCCATCTCCGGGACCCGGTATCCCGGTCCTGGTTCCGGCTGTCCTGGTATGTCGAGGAGAAGGTATGTTTCGTACTCCCTTCCTGCTCGCGGCTCTTCTGGACTTCATACCGGATGGCGATGAATCCCCCGGTAAGGAGAAAGAGGGCAAGAGCGGAGAGATAGAAAATCCTGCGTTTCATTCCGAAATTACCTCGATTCCTGAAGGCACCATTGCCTGTGGAGTGCGGGTTATAGATTGATGGCTGAGAATGTCATGCCATTCTGGTCAAAGCAAAGCAAACACCGTGCCAACACAACAAAATAACACCTCCCTCTAAAAACAACCTTAAAACCCGTTTTAAAGGACAATTTCAATGAACAGCAAAACTTGACTTGTAGACAAACCTCTACATTCAAAAAATTCCCCCCCCCAAAATCGTCTACTTTCGTGGGAACTCGACGGGTGGAAGAATATACTGCCCGGATGATTTCACTCGACCAGATCAGACAGGCCCGGAAACAGATCGCCGGAATGGCGATCCGCACCCCCCTCCTTCCCCTGAAATTTCATGACCGTCCGGAGACGTACCTGAAATGCGAGAACCTGCAGCGGGGAGGCGCCTTCAAGATCCGGGGTGCCTACAACAAGATCTCCCGGTTAAAGGAGCCCAGGGGGGTGGTGGCTTTCTCGTCCGGAAACCATGCGCAGGCAGTGGCGCTCGCTTCCCGGGAGTTGGGGATTGCCGCGACGATTGTCATGCTCAATCAATCCGTTCCGCAGAAGTTGAAACAGACGCGGGCGTATGGAGCGGAGGTAATCCTGGGGGGAGAGACCTCACAGGAGATTCAAGAGCGGGCCGAGGCGATCGCAGCGGAGCGGGAGTGGGTCATCATCCCCCCTTTTGATGACCCCGAAATCATCGCCGGCCAGGGAACCGTCGGGATGGAAATCCTGGAGGACCTCCCCGGCGTGAAATCCGTGGTGGCCCCGATCGGTGGGGGAGGACTCTGTTCCGGAATCGTCTGTGCCATCAAACAGACCCATCCGGAAATCAAGGTGTTCGGTGTCGAGCCTGAAGGGGCACCCAAAATGCTGGAAAGTATGCGGGCCGGAAAACTGATCACCCTGCCCCCGACAAAAACAATCGCGGACGGCCTGAAACCGGTTCGCGCGGGAAAATTAACATTTGAGATCGTATCCAAACTGATCGATAATATTGTAACCGTGGATGACGAGGCCATTCTCGATGCGGCCCGTCACCTGGTATGGATGGAAAAGCTCGTGGTCGAGCCGTCCGGAGCCGCGACCTTCGCGGCTGTCCGATCCGGGAAAATCACCCTCCCGGAAGGCCCAGCCGCGATTGTAGTATCAGGCGGAAATGCCGATCTGGGGAGGATGCTCGGCTTTCCCGCGGAGTAGTTGTTCTGTAGTATGTGAGGTTATGGGATGCGGCCGACCCTGACCCTGTTGTTTTTGTTTGCCCTCTTGTCTTCGGCAGGTTTCTCTTGCCGGAAGAACTCAGAGGAAGAGTTCACTTTTGACCCCAACAAGCACGAAATGGTCATCATCGAAATCAACGGCAACACAAAGGGAATGGAGTGGCCATCCAGGATCAAAGGTGCCCTGGAAGAACTCGACAACGTTTACAAGGCACGGGTTCACATGGTCAACAAGGAAGTCAGACTGACCATCAAGAAAGGCTCTTACAACGAGACCAAGATTCGAAAGGCCCTGGAAAAGGTCGGATTCGGGGGAGGGAACCGTATCCGGTAATCCCGGCCGGAATTGACACCCCCACATTCTCCGCAGTATCCTTGGATCCCGCCACGGAGACCAAAAGCCCCTGGGGAACGAAGTGGAGAAACCCTGGATGGCGGACGCCCCTTGAAACCCTCTTCAAAGGAATTGAGGCCGGAGCAACGTGCAGATCGATCCAAAAAAACTGTCGTCACGGGAAAGGTACCGATGGCTCACCGCCTCCGTGATTCCCCGCCCGATCGCTTTCGTATCGAGTCTCTCCCCGGAGGGGCACCCGAACCTGGCCCCCTTCTCCTTTTTCAACGGCGTCTGCACCTCACCGCCGGTCGTGGCCATTTCCATGGGAAAAAGAAAGGGGGGCGAAAAAAAGGACACCCTCCGGAACATCGAGGAAACCAGGGAATTTGTCGTGAACATCGTGACGGAGGCGCTCGCGGAGCAGACGGAACGATCCTCCGAAGACCTTCCGCCAGAATCGGATGAATTCACGTTCACCGGGTTGACTCCCGTGCCCTCCGTACTTGTAAACCCACCCCGGGTAGCCGAATGCCCCCTTTCCCTGGAGTGCCGGCTCTTCCAATCGATCCCGATCGGCGAAAGCTCATCGACCCTTGTTCTCGGGGAAGTCGTCTCCATTCACGCCGACGAGAAGATCCTCACCGAGGGTCTTCCCGACCCGGAGAAACTCCTCCCGCTCGGACGGCTTGGCGGCGGGGCCTATGCAGGACTCGGAAACCTGATTCACATCCCGAAAAGTTAAGGACCCTCCAATGGACCTGACCGGAAAGAACATTGCCATTCTTGTTGAGGATCTCTACCAGGAAATGGAAGTCTGGTACCCGCTCTATCGCCTGCGAGAAGCGGGCGCGAAAGTGGCAACATTGGGAACCGGAAAAAAGGAATACAAGAGCAAGCTCGGATACCCGGTCCGTGCGGACGGAGATGTTCACGAGGCGAAGGCAACTGATTACGACGGTGTCGTCGTCCCGGGAGGATTTGCCCCCGACTTCATGCGCCGCCACGAAGGTCCCGCCCGGTTCGTCCGTGAAATCTTCGAGGCCGGAAAAGTCGTTGCCGCCATCTGCCACGGACTCTGGATTCCCGCCTCCGCCGGCATCCTGAAGGGAAAAACCGCCACCGCCTTTTTCGCGATCAAAGATGACCTGGTTCATGCCGGTGCAAACTATGTCGACAAGGAGGTTTGCGTGGATGGAAATCTTGTCTCGGCACGCAAACCGGATGACCTTCCCGCGTTCCTTCGTGAAACGATCAACCTGCTCGCCGGTTAATGCTTCCCCTTCGGGGGGCGGATCTTCCGGATTCCCACGGCGGCGATCTTGAATTCCGGCGTCTCCGTGTTCGGGTCCGTTTCCGGATTGGTGATCTTGTTCGTCAGGGTCTCTTCCGGGAAAGCGAAGGACATGAACGTGGTCCCCGGGGGAGATTGACGGGTTACCTTGACCCGGGTCACCACCTCGCCCCGCCGCGAAGAAACCTCAACCCAGTCCCCATCGGCCACCTTCAACTTCCGGGCGTCCCGGGGATGAACCTCGAGCCATTCATTGGGAACCAGGTATCGAAGACGCTTCGACTGCCCGGTCTGCGTATTGGTGTGGTAGGTGGCGAGCCTTCGTCCCGTGGTCAGGAAGAAGGGATACTTTTCATCGGGAATCTCCGCCGGCGGCACGTACTCGATCTTCTGAAAAATGCCCCGGCCGTTTTCAAACCGGTCCACGTGAAGGTACCCGGTCCCGGGATGATCCGAATCGGGGCAGGGCCACTGCAAACCTTCGCCGTCAATCCGGTCGTAACTCATCCCATGGTAGAAGGGCGATACCTCGGCCAGTTCATCGAACACCTCTCCCGGGTTTTCGTACGTCATGTTCACCCGGTCGGTCATGCGCCGGCCGACCTGGCTGACGATCCACCAGTCGGGCTTCGCCTCTCCCGGGGGAGGAACCACCTGCCGGATCCTCTGCACCCTCCGCTCGGTGTTGGCGAAAAAGCCGTCCGTTTCGGCAAAAGCCGCGGCGGGGAAAACCACGTCCGCCATCTTCGCGGTATCTGTCAGGAAGATATCCTGTACGACAAGAAAATCGAGTGCATTAAAGGCACGACGGGTATGCGCCATGTCCGGATCGGTGACCAGCGTGTTTTCCCCCACGATCCACATCGCGCGGATCTTCCCCTCCACCGCGTAATCGAGAGCCTTGATCTTGGTAATCCCATTATCGGGGTCCATCGGGACTCCCCAGATCTTTTCGAACTTCGCCTTGCAGGAAGGATCTTCCACTTTCTGAAAACCGGGGTAGTTGTTCGGCAACGCCCCGCAATCGCCTGCCCCCTGGATGTTGTTCTGCCCCCGAAGAGGGTTCACCCCGGCACTCCGCTTGCCGAGATTCCCGGTCAGGAGAGCCAGGTTGCAGAGGGACTGCACGTTCCCCACGCCGCAGATGTGTTCTGTGATCCCCAGCGTGTAATAGATGCCGGCACGCTCCGCCTTGGCGAAATCGATCGCCGCGCCGCGTATATCGGCTGCCGGCACTCCCGTGATTTTCTCCGCCCATTCGGGGGTGAACTTCTTCACGTGCTTCGCGAACAACTCGTAATCGGTCGTCCGCTTCTCGACGTACTCCCGGTCCGCCAGCCCTTCCTGGATGATCACGTTCGCCATCGCGTTGAAGAGCGCGACATCCGATCCGAGATTGAGACGGAGGAACCGGTCGGCATGATCCACCAGGCCGATCCGTCTCGGATCGATCACGATCAGTTTCGCCCCCTTGCGCACCGCTCTCTTCACCCGCACGGCGATGACCGGGTGACATTCGGTCATGTTGGTGCCGACGCAGAGAAGGAAGGGACTGTCCTCGATCTCGAGGATTGAATTGGACATGGCCCCCCGGCCGATCGAAGCCGCCAGACCGGCGACCGTCGGGCTGTGTCAGCCCCGGGAGCAGTTGTCAATCTGGTTTGACCCCATCACGGTGCGCGTGAACTTCTGGAGCATGTACGCACCCTCGCCCGGTGCGCGACCGCTTGCGATGGCGTAAAAGGATTTGGGCCCGCTCTCTTCCTTGATTTTCCCCAGCCGGTCCGCGACGGTCTGAAGGGCTTCCTCCCAACTCGTCTCGCGAAGTTGCCCGTTCTTCCGGACCAACGGCATTTTCAGGCGGTCCGGACTGCTGATGAAATCAAATCCGAACTGCCCCTTTACGCAGAGAGCCCCCTCGTTGGCAGGGCCGTCCAGGTCGGGAGTCACCCCGATCACCTTTCCTTCCTTGGCATGGGCAAAAAGGCTGCACCCGGTACCGCAATACGGACAGATGGTTTTGATTTTGTCGATCTTCTTCCGGTCCGCCCCCTGCCCGACCATCTTCTTGTCCGCAAGGGCCCCGGTGGGACAGGTGTAGACGCACTGCCCGCAGAAAGTGCAGGGACTCTCCGGAAGCGACTGGTCAAACGTGGTGGCGATCCGCGTATCGAACCCGCGACCGGCCGGGGTGATGGCGTAATCGCCTTCGACCTCGGCACAGATCCGGGTGCACCGGTAGCAGGAAATACACCGGTCGTAATCCCGGAGAATGAAGGGATTGGGATCCTCCTTGGACTGATTGCTGATCCGACCGGCGAACCGGTCCCGTTTCGCGCCGAATTTCTTCGACCATTGATGCAGTTCACAAATTCCGATATCGCGGCAACGGGGACATTCCCCCGGGGGATTTTCGGAAAGCACCATCTGCAGAAGGGTTTTCTGAAGCGACTGGATTTCATCCGTTGCCGTTTCGACTTCCAACCCCGGTTCCGCGCGCAGCGTACAGGAGGCCGCCGGCAGGGGACGTCCCTTCACCTTTACGATGCACAACCGGCACGACCCCGCGGGTTCGAGGCGGCGATCCCAGCAGAGACTCGGAAGTTGATTTCCCATTCTCCGGGAGACATCAAACACCGTTTCGCCTGGGGTGAAGGAAACCTCCCGGCCGTCAATTTTCATCGGGGCATCACTCATCCCTGCATTCCCCGGCCAGGCATTTGCCTTTCATGTGCGCCTTCATTTCCCCGGGCCAGTACCGCATCAGGGAGTCCGTGACCAGCGGCGCGGCCAGTCCGAGTCCGCAGGCCGACGCGGCACCCATGACCCGGCCGAGATCCTCGATCTCCTTTACGGCCTTTGAATGCCCTTTCAAGGCCGCAAGAATTTCAGAAGAACGGGTTGTCCCGATCCGACAGGGGAAACACTTGCCGCACGATTCTTCCGCGAAAAACTCCATGCATGCGAGCGCCGCCCGAACCATGCAGCGGGTTTCGTCATAGACGATGATCCCGCCCGCTCCGAGCATGCTGCCGGTCTTCTGCACGGAGGGAATATCGAGCGTCACCTCCAGGTCATCCCCTCCCAGGAAACCGCCACTGATGCCGGCCATGGTGACCGCCTTGAGTTTTTTTCCGTCTGGAACGCCTCCCGCGTGCCGGATCAGTTCAGGAAGAGGAAGCCCCATCGGCATTTCATAATTGCCCGGATGTTCGATATCCCCGGACACGGAATAGATCTTGGTCCCCGAATGCTCCCCGATGCCCAGGTCCTGGTACCACTTCGCCCCCTCCAGGAGAATGGGCGGAACCGCGGCAAGCGTTTCCACGTTGTTGATCACCGTCGGGAACTGGTCCAGCCCGTGCGTGGTGGGATAGGGAGGTTTGTCCCGGGGAAACGGCCTTTTTCCTTCGAGCGAGTTCAAAAGGGAGGTTTCCTCCCCGCAGATGTAGGCACCCGCTCCCCGGCGAAGGAGGAACGAGAAACCGGGTGAGAGTTCTTTTTCTTCCAGGTGCCGGATCGCCTTTTCCAGGACACGGATCGTTTCCGGATATTCATAACGAAGATAGATGATCCCGACGGAAGAACCGGTCAGTTCCCCGGCGATCGCCATCCCTTCCAGGACGGCATGCGGATCGTGATCCATCAAAAGGCGGTCTTTGAAGCACCCGGGCTCCCCTTCATCCGCGTTGCAGACGACATATTTTGTCGGAGCCTGTTCGCTGCGTACCGCCTCCCATTTTCTCCAGGTGGGAAAGCCCGCTCCACCTCGGCCCAGGAGACCACTCTCCTTCAAATCACGAAGAGCCTTTTCCGGATCTTTCCGGGCGATCTCCAGTGCCGGGTAACTCCCGGGAAGCTCTTTTCTTTTCCGCCGAATGTCGCGGAAGAGACATTCCGTGAGACCCGTTTCGGGAGGAAGAGGGCTTTTCGCCCGGGGAAGATCATGGACGTTGTTCACGGAAGCGTGCGCGAAGACACGGTCCTCCACGAAAACAGGAACGGGCATATCGCACCGTCCGGGACAGGAGATCCGCTCCACCTTCGATGAATGGGAGACCGGCAGGCGGGCGCGCGCCATTTTCTTTTCCAGTTCCTCCAGGGAGTCCAGGCAACAGACCGGCCCCCCGCACAGTTGCACGGTTGGTTTCGCGGGCGGGGGCGCTGTCCGGAAATAGTGGTAGAAAGTGACCGTCCCGTAGAGTTCCGACAGCGGGATTTCAAGCGCGGTCGAAACCTGGCGCAATGCCTCTTCTGAAAGATACCCGTACTTTTCCTGCAGGGCGTGGAGAATCGAAAGAAAGGGGAACGGCTCTCCCATATACTTCTCGATCAGGGAGGAAACTTTTCGATCTTTCAAGACTGTTTCGGGCATGGCCTGCCCATTATATGCGGAGTTCAGGACCTTTCAATGTCCGTAGTCGGTGGATAGGATGAATTCGTGAAAACCACGGAACGGAAACGGCTTCGAATCCAGGAGGGCCGGGAAGCGCAGATGAACCCGGATTCCCTGGCGGTCGAAGAACCGCTCGAAATCCGCCTTCAGAACACGGCCCTGTCGGTCACCATGAGAACACCGGGGGACGATTTTGAGCTGGCAGCGGGTTTTCTTTTCACCGAGGGCATGATCCGGTCTGCGGGCGAAATCGGGTCGATGCGCCACTGCGACCAGACCGAGGAGCGGAACATCGTCGACGTTCACCCCGCGGATGGAGTGCAGATCGACACGACACAACTGCAACGGAATTTTTACGCCACCTCTTCCTGTGGGATCTGTGGGAAGGCCGCCATCGATCAGATCCGCACCATGGCTCCCCCCTTCGAAAGCGACCTCAAGGTCTCCTCTTTGCTGCTGGCCTCCCTTCCCACGGCCATGCGTCGTGAACAGGACGCCTTCGAGAAGACCGGAGGGCTTCACGCGGCAGCCCTCTTTGATGGCTTCGGGAAACTTGGCGTTCTTCGGGAAGATGTGGGCCGGCACAACGCCGTGGACAAGTCGATCGGCCACATGCTCCTGAAGGAAAAGTGCCCCCTCGATCACCACATCCTGATGATCAGTGGCCGGGCTTCCTTCGAGATCCTTCAGAAGGCAAGAATGGCCTCCATTCCGATTGTCTGTGCCGTTTCCGCGCCCTCGTGCCTGGCGGTTGATTTTGCAGAGGAAAACGGAATGACCCTGGTCGGATTCCTGAGGGGGAGCGAAATGAACGTTTACTCCGGAACGGAACGCATCGCTTCGGATTAGACCTTGGAGATGGTACCCGAGTCCCGATCGGGAGGTCGTTCGGCATATTTCTGCCATGGAAGCGATTCGACAACCGCCGGGCTCCCTTCGATTTCCACCTTTGTGCCGGGCTCTTTCCACTTCTTCTTCACGTAGCCCAGCGCCACTTCTCCCGAACTCGACGTGACCTTCCCGATCTCTTCTTCCCCCGATTTTACAGGAACGCCCGGACGGACACCCGCTCCACGCAGAAGAACAAGCCGCTTCGGGGGTTCACCGAAATTCCGAACACGCAGGATAACCTCCTGGCCGAGATAGCAGCCCTTGTTGTAGGAGATCGCCAGCGGTTCCAGGCCCGCCTCCATGGGAAGTTCATCCGGCCCCATGTCGACACCCCATTTCGGAAAGCCGTTTCCAATTCGTTTGCGTTCCACCTCTTCGGAAGAACCGGGGGGAACAGGAAGGTCCTCCCCTTTTGGAACCAGGAGCGTAACCCCTTCGGATCCCATCGTCCGGTTCGAGGCGGCAATGCCGCTCTTCCAGGTTGTATGGTGATTCCAGGGGAGGGGGGCACAACCGGCCGCCTCCCAGGAACCGGGACCGTGCAGTTCCAGAAACTCCCAATCCTCCGAGAGATCGGTCACCTGAACGTCTTCCATGATGATGTACCGGTCGAAATGTTCCCGGAGAGGGCGAAGATTGCCGGAATCGACTTCCAGAAGAATCTGTTCGGACAGAAGGTGAACCACCATCACTCCGACCATTTTGCCCTGGCGGTTACAGGCGGCGGTGAAACACCCCTGCCCGGTCTTCATCGTGGTCAGTTCGCCGGTCACGACCCCCTGCAACCATTTCAACCGATCCTTTCCGGAAAGACGAAGCAGGGATCGATCCGGCCGGAACGGGATCACGCGAGAAGTTCCGGAAGACGCTGGATAAACTGGCTTCGGGGAAGGGTTTCGGTGCAGCCTGCTGCGATGGCCTCTTCGCGGACCTCCCGGTTGACATGGGAAAGGTACCCCACGATCGGAAGTTCCGTGGTGGCCGCTTCCCCGCGAAGGAGACCGATCACCTCGACACCGCGGATCATCGGGTTGTCCAGGTCGAGAATCACCCGGACGGGGGGATCTTCGGATGCCGCGCGGAGCAGTTCCTCCGGGGAACGGGCAAACCGAACCTCCACCTCGAGCGCCTTCGCCACCTCGTTGATGCGGGAGCGGAACATGAGGTCCTGAAGGCCGACAAGTACATG
>PVBE011165119.1_pt1 | contig 11801 bp, 13 predicted proteins | sample 1631181 | NCBI WGS metagenome assembly PVBE01 (sample SAMN08397723, study PRJNA350692) | Marine metagenome, whole genome shotgun sequencing project. | isolation source: water | place: Pacific Ocean | collected 2012-04 | reverse complement strand
CCTACGGACCCTTTACGCCCAATAAATCCGGATAACGCTTGGGGCTCACGTATTACCGCTGCTGCTGGCACGTGATTAGCAGCCCCTTATTCATTAGGTACCGTCATTTGTTCGTCCCTAATAAAAGATGTTTACGACCCTAGGGCCTTCATCCATCACGCGGCATTGCTCCGTCACACTTTCGTGCATTGCGGAAGATTCTTGACTGCAGCCACCCGTAGGTGTCTGGGCAGTGTCTCAGTCCCAGTGAGCCGGGCCACGCTCTCACGCCCGGTATCCGTCGTAGCCTTGGTGAGCTTTTACCTCACCAACAAGCTGATAGACCATAGGCCCTTCCCGAACCGTCGGAACTTTCAATAGGAATGACCGAAGTCTTCCCATCGTATCGTGTATTAGCCATCGTTTCCAATGGTTATTCACGAGTTCGAGGTAGGTTACCAATGTGTTACTCTCCCGTTTGCCACTAACCATTCTTTCCGAAGAAAGGTGGTTCGTTCGACTTGCATGCCTTAGCCATGCCGCCAGCGTTCATCCTGAGCCAGGATCAAACTCTCAATAAAAATCATGAAAATCATGACTCTGTCAGACGCGTCCGAAGACGCGATTTTAGAATAAACGTTACAATCATTTAATAGACAAGATTGTATTTTTTTTGAATTTTTGGACAATTCATTTTTTGTGGTTATTAAGTTGTGAAAGATCAGTTTACTGATGACCATTTTAAAACTCACTTGCGGATGTGTTCCACATGTGAGCCTTTCTCTCTTAAAGAAGTTGTAATCATCAGGTGGCAGCATTTTATACAAGGTTGAAAAACCTGTCAAGGCCCCCGTGGACTGTTTGTGGAAAAGGAAAAGCCTTATTTTTGAGCCTTAATCCCATCAAAGGGTAGATAGAGAGAACAAGAGCTGACCACGGGTTCTAAGAGAGGCGGTAATGGTGTCTGAGTAGCGGTGCTAAGAGTGCTTCTGGTACATCTTTTTAGACAAAGAGAGTTTTCTTCGCAGGTTTGACACACAAAATGTAGCACGTATAATTTAAAAAGTTCCTGTATGTCTGGCATGCACGCCATGCTTGAGTCGGCAGACAACAAATACAGAGACATTTTAGATACGATAATAGCAGCTGAAACAGTTATGGCAGAACAGCACTTCGACCAGGAGTTTGTCGAATACATCGTTCGAGGAATCGTCAACAATCCTGATGACGTTTCAACAGAACGAATTGTAGACGAACGTGGTGTGCTCATTACATTGCACATCAATCCAGAAGACATGGGATATGTCATTGGTCGACAGGGCCAGACAGCTCGCGCTGTACGAACCTTGCTAAAAATTGTAGGTGCTAAGGAAAACGCTCGCGTTAACCTTAAAATCTACGAACCAGAAGGTTCCCGACCTCCACGTCCACAACACGACATGGGAGTTAGCGAAGAAGCGTCTGTTGATGACCTTGGAATCTAAAGTCAAAACAAAAAACATGGTAGAGTATTACTGCCATGTTTTTTATTTGTATATGAAACAATTCGACATCATTACTATATTTCCAGAAATCGTGGATCCATATGTTCAGGCGAGTATTTTGGGTCGCGCGCAATCATCAGAGTTAATCTCGATTCAGACTCACGATTTGCGAGAATACACAGACGATAAACATAGAAGGGTTGATGACACGACTTATGGGGGCGGCGCAGGTATGCTGATGAAGGTCGAGCCGTTTGATCGTGCATTAGCAGAAATTAAAAAAGAAAAGAAGTCTCGAGTAATACTTACGGCAGCTAGCGGAAAACCTTTCACGCAAAAGGATGCTATGAGACTCGCGGCGGATTATGATCAAATAATTTTTCTTTGTGGAAGATACGAGGGAATTGATTATCGCGTAGAAGAAAATTTGGTCGATGAAGTATTTTCTGTCGGCTCATATGTTCTTACAGGTGGAGAACTTCCAGCTATGACAATGACGGATGCGATTTCCAGAATGGTACCAGGTGTCGTGCAAGAAGAGTCACTAAAAGAGGAGTCTCATACAGAAGAAGGTGTACTAGAATATCCTCAATACACAAAACCAGAAGAGTATAACGGTTGGAAAGTTCCAGAAGTGCTTCTTAATGGAAATCACAAGTTAATAGAGGGGTGGCGAGAAGAACATTCGAAAAAACAATAAAGTGAAAACCTTCGGAAAAACCGAGGGTTTTTTGAATTGAAAAAACCGCTTCAGAAGCGGTTAGGGAAGTGCATGGGAAATTTCCATTCAATGAGTACCCCGATGAGAATCAAGGTAACAAAGAAGGCTTCTCCGAAAGTGGGCGTTGAGAACGCGTGGGGTGGGGTCAGAGTTGAAGATCGAGTTCGAGTTTCTTCTCGTTTTCGACGAGATTCGCAAATCGCATGGCAAGATCAATCACTTCTAGTGAGACGAGCCAGATCACGTAGAGGAAGATACTTGCCGTTTCAAAGAAAGAGAAGTTCTCCATCTTGAGACCTGGTCCATGAACGGACCAGATGTACCAACAAAGAAGAACGAGCGGAATTGCTTGAAGGAGCGAGGTGGTGACGGAAATGCACGTGAATTCTTTCACCGCTGGGATCTCCTTTGCAGGTTATTCATTGCTTGCGCCAGAAGAGCTGTCAGCAAACAAATGATGAGAAACGATAGTACCTCATTCTCAGTGGGTTGAGGCATGTAACGAGTCAGGAAATCATGCATGACAGTCAGGATTAGGTGTCCTGCATGTCTTTGTCAATGAAAAACAACCCATCAAGGGTTGCAAGAGGAGAGTTTGTTGGGATAGATCAGGTACGTGTACTGACCTGCCTTGAAATAGATACAGTCTTCTTCAATGACCTTGCAGATTTCTGCAAGAAGACGCATCAGGTCACCAATAGGTTCTTTGCCCAAGAAGGAAACTTCGTATCGGCGACATTCGTCGTAGTCCACGCGCCCGTCTTCAGCTCGCCAAAAGCCGAATTGTGGGACCATGGTTGTAGAGAATGCACCAAACTTGTCCATGAGAAAGTCTCGGATGCATGTCTCGACATCCTGATCCTTCATAGGCAGACGAAGTTTGTGAGAAGGAACAAGAAAGACAGCAGGCCTTCCAAGGTCGACAATAGTGTACGAAGGATCGTCAAAGTCCGCCCACTTGCTACGCATACAACCTCCTGTGTGAGCAAGAGGTGAATACTAGAGGTCTAAAAGTGTTCTGTAAATTGAAAATACCGACTCAAAAGAGTCGGTAAGTAAATCAGTTGCTTCGAAACAGAGACCAGACGAGCTGCTCAGCATCGCCGGTTACCTCAAGAAGTGAGAATTCAAGCTTTTGAACAGAAAACACGTGGTCGTGCTTAACCGCCGAAAGCTCAATAGGGAGATCGAAGTAGACTCTCGGAAGAATCCCAAAACGATGGACGGAGCCATCGTGTGTTTGTTCTCCAAGAGGCGCTCCCCAGGTTCGAAGACAGTTAACTCCTGTTTGAGTAACAATCTCTCTATGACTGACAACAAAGGTCATTTCAGCCAAGAGGGGGAAGTAATGAGTTCGCAGATGAGGTTTGACACCAACTTCGAGTACAGAGCGTCGTGTTAAAAACAGTTGCTGCTGTTCTTTGGTTGCAGACTGAAAGATATGTGCAAACTTTGATGAGCGTATGAAATCACCTACTTCAAGTTTATGAACATCAAAGACCTCAAGATCAACCTGACACGCTTTACGAACAATTGTGAACCATGGTTCCTACCACAGCTTCACCCTTCCATGGGTGGGGTTCGTTCATCCGTGAAAAAAGAGATTAGCGAAATTTTTCTTTCATGTCAATCAAAAAACCCGCCAAAGCGGGTTTTTCAAATATCTTTTACGCTGCTGGTTCCTCAACAGGTTTTTCTTCTGCAGGAGCCTCTTCTTTAGGTTCCTCAGCTGGTGCTTCTGCTTCAGGCCCTGCTTCTTCGGCAGGTGCCTCAGGTGCAGGTTCCTCTGCTGGAGCTGGTTCTTCAACCTTTGCTTCTTCAGCTTCCTTTGCTTCTTTTGCAGCAGCTTTAGCGTCAGCTTCTTTCTGCTTCTTCTCTTCAGCCTTTTCATCAAGCTTTGTTTTTCGTTTCTTGCTGATGTGTGAAGATCCACGTTTTTCGCCTTCGATGATTTTCTCATCAACAAGCAGGTTCCAAACAGTGTCTGATGCCTGAGCACCCTGACCAAGCCAGTGCTTTACTCTATCAGCATTTACTACGAATTCTCGAGGTTTCTTTCGAGGATCATAGTGACCAAGAATTTCGATATTCTTTGCCCAAGGGTCTCGGCTTTTTGGCATAACGACAATTCGGTATACCGGAGCTTTTTTCTTCCCAACACGGGAAAGTCGAATAGATAACATAATTGATAATAATTGTGACCGTAGTAAAACGATCAATAGTTTAGTCTAGAGCGTTAGACGATGCGAGAAGATTAATGAAAACAGCACTTTTTGTCAATAGTCAGCAAAGAAATAGTTGACAGAAGTACAGAAAATTGGAAAGGTGAAGCGTCGGTTCGTCGACATGTGTTCAATCTCAATTGGGTAGTACGATGGCAAATCAGGAGGAAACAAACTGTTTCACATTCGGGCCTGGAGGGGAGCTACTTCTTCTTTATCCAGACGGAAGGGAAGAAGCCACTGGTCTATTTGCATCCGATCAGGATCGTCTTTCTGCAAGAGTTTTTGGACAGACGACTCTAGCCAGAAGTCTGTTCGTACAGCTTCGAAGTCGAGAGATTCACGACGGACTCACAGATCTCCTTCGTAGGGAGCCAGGGATCCAGATCGTTCAGCAGAAGATCGATCGAATCGCCTCTCTCGCATTTTATGGAACCATCGCGGTTATCATGCTCGACCTTGATCACTTTGGAAAGGTGAACAAGAAGCATGGACACGCAACGGGTGATGAGGTGCTTTCGTGGTTTGCGAGCATTCTGAGGCGAAGAACGCGAAGCTCTGACGTCATCATTCGGTGGGGAGGAGAAGAGTTCGTAATCTTCACAGCAGAAGGGGCGGCACCACCTCAAAGGGTTGCTACGGCATCCATGAGAGAGCGGGACACAATCGCAGGAGCATCGGTGAAAACTGGTCAGACCGGTGAGTACACAGGGCTCGTACGAAACGGGCTGATTGTCGCCAATCGGATCGCGTCTTCGCTCGCTGCTACACCGTTCAATACCGGAGGAATCCAGATCGAGCAGTCTGCAACCATTGCCGTTGCTGAGGTTGATGTCACGCCAGATTCAAACCTCGAAGGCTTGTTCGAAAGGCTTCAGTCAGAAGCTGACAAGCTTTTGATCACTGCAAAAACGAAAGATCAGCGTGGACAAGTCCATGCGAGCACAGCTGTCTGAAAAGGCGGCTCTACCAGATCGATTATATTGAGTAATGAGATACTGATCTCAGAATCATTCTAGTTTATCTGGTTTTTTCATAAATTTTGAAATGGCTATTTTTGTTGAAAAAAACAGGCAAAAAGCTAAATAAGACAGTATTTCTTAAGAAATAGGCAAAAAAGGAATTATTCTTTGTCAAAGAGACTTGACAAAAAGGATGGTCCATGCTATAGTATATTTGTAAGATGATCAATGGGTCATCGAAATTACAACTGAAGATGTTCTCTGGGGAGAGAGTGTAAGCAAGGCAAAAGCCTTGAAATTGGTCGATTTTTGTATATTTCTCCTAGAAGTGTTTAAAAGTCGACCCTTTTTGTTTCCTGGTCGAGATCGGGCATATCGCCCAACCACACAGTGCCTATGATGGCACTCATGAAGTCCTTGGAGGACAACCCATGCAGAACAGCAACTTCGCCGCCCTCGTCGCCCTGATCGCCGTCATCTGCTCCAGCGCTTTGCTGCTTGTCACGCCTTCCCGCAACCAGGATCAGGCGGACGTGACGACCTTCGGGGACGAGGCTCACACTGAGCAGGTGAGCGAGATCAACTTCGACGATGATGAGGGTTCGACCGTCATCATCGTCGACGATCACGACGTTGTTCTCGACGAGGACGGCGCCGAGATCACGATCTACCTCGATCGAAAGGTCGTGTTCGCACAGAGTGACGAGGAGACCCAGATCACCATGTTCGCAAACGGTGACCAGGAGATCACGTTCCTTCAAGCGGATTACATCGAGGTTCCGCTGAGCGAGCTTCACTCCGCGACTCTCTGAGCGAAAGCTCAACCTTCGTCCTTTCATTTCAACTCGCCGGCGCGTGCACACTACATGCGCACGCCGGCCCTCACCCGAGCTCACAAGTTCCTTGTGCTTTCAGGTGAGGAAACGTTTCCTCAAAGAGTGGTTGCTGCTACCCAAAAGTAGACAGGTAAGAATGATCTACGTCTGGATCAAGAGCGACGAGGAAGGTGCGGAGTCTCGAATCATCGAGCTCGAGAACACCATCATGGACATCAAAAAGATGGGTGTAATGAGGACCAAGTTCGGCGCGTCATTGCACATCAGTGTCTCTCACTGGGTTGATGAGCGTGATCAGGTCAGTTTCTCGGATTACTGGGGCGTTCAGTACTGCAGGGCGGGATACGCACTCACAGTGCGTCGTCACCAGCTCACCACCGGAGAGGAGGATCCCGAGCGCAAGCTTCTGGGGTACTACACCGTCGCGGTGTTCAGTGCAAAGGAGGAGGCAGAAGCCTTCGATCCAAGCGTGCTCGAATGGCAGCTGGCGCGATCTCGCCCTGGCTTCAATTGGTCAAAGATCTAGTCACGTCTAGTTAGATCTACAAAAACTTCAACTCGCCGGCGCTGCATTCTATATGCTTCACCGGCCCTCACCCGAGCCCTCGAACACAATTCGAGCTCTCAGGTGAGGATCAGTTGATTCTCGTAAGCGGCGGCTACAGCTGGGTGGTGATGGTGTTTTTCTTGACGGCAACTCCGCTGATTTGGCTCATCGCCATGTTGGAAGGGATCGTCTCTTGTGATCAGAACACGTCCACGAAGGTCTTGTTGCTCATTATGCTCTTCGCGATGTGGGTCTACCTCTCGAGCCCCTTCAGGCGCATAACCCCTTCTTCTCCGGCGAACTGGTACATTTCTCGTACTCCTTCCTTCGCCGAATCCCCAGAGTATTCAGGTAAACTGAGTGTTCTGGGGATTTTCTTTACAAACATGTTCTCAGACTATAATCTAATCTCGTTGGAACAAATCCAGCAGAAGGGACTTAAGTTGTCACAAGAAGACATCTGCAGTAAGTGCAGCAAGGAGGTTCATCCCGCAAACAATGCGTTGCTCCTGGCCATCATTGCGGACAAGATCCGTCGTGCAGGCCTCAAGGGGTACCTCAAGAAACCTGAGGACACATGGATGCGAATGGCGACAGAACGCCACCTGCCAAAGCATCTTTTTCCGATCGTAGAGGACGGCGAGCTCGTATGTGAGGGATCACCTTCACGGGCGCAGTACCTTCCGGGTTTGCCAAGAGCTACGGATCAGTACAACAACGCAATGGAGTGGCTCGTCAGGCGAGCGTTCCTCGTTCTCTTGATGGATCATGGAGACATGGATCCAGAAGACGTGAGTTACTCCAGAGACGATCAGTCCATGTTCATGGAAACGATCGGTGGGTTTGATGATGAGCCTGATGACAAACCCTCAACGATCACAAGTCTCACAGGGCGAGTGCTCGCGCTGCGAACAGGTGACATCGAGACCATCGATGATGAGACTCGTCGCGTGTTCGATCAAGGTGAAGGTCTCTTCGATGACGAGCAAGCGTCACGCATGATGGATGTCATCGAGGACCCTGACGGTTAGTCGCAGACAATTCGGAGGAAACTCAAAACGGCGCCACCAATCTGGTAACGCCGTTTTTTCAATTTAACTTTTTTATCTTCTTGCTGTTGCACCAGCTGTAACATCTTCAAGGTGAACACTGAGCAAGTTTGAGATGCCGTCGTCTCCCATCGTAACTCCGTAGAGCACGTCAGCTTGTTCCATCGTAGCTCTGTTGTGCGTAATGATGATGAACTGCGACTTTTCAGAAAGCTCTTGCAAGATAGCAGCAAAACGAACGGTGTTTGATTCATCAAGCGCTGCATCGACCTCATCAAGAACAACAAAAGGGGAAGGGTTTACAGACATGATCGCGCTAATAAGTGCAATCGATGTTAAAGCTCTCTCACCTCCAGACAGAAGGTTAAGCGCCTTCATGCGCTTTCCAGGAGGAGTAGCCTGGATATCAACTCCAACCACGCGGTCTCTGTGTTTTCTGAGTCTTGAGGCAATAGCATCTTCTTTTTCTCGCTGCTCTTCACCAGTATCAGCAAATGCTCTCTCTGGAGACACTCCGTCTGGTGGATCATCTGTTTCTTCAACATCTTTGCGAGTAAGTTTTACAAGAGAGCAAGTTCCTCCACCAAAAAGAATTTTGAAGTATCGCACGAACTCTTTATTAATTGATGCAAAAACTTTCTTTGACTGTTTTTCAATGCGGTCATCAAGCTCATTGATGATCTTTTCTGTTGAAGTAATCGCCCCTTGAAGATCACTTACTTGTCCGTCCATGAAATCAAAGCGTTCTTTTGTCTCTTCAAATTCTTTGATGACTTCAGGGTCAATTCCACCAATCATTTCCAGTTTATAACGAAGACGTTGGATCTCTGGGTACAAGTCATCAAGTTGTGACTGTTCAAGAAGTGTTTCTGGTGGGGTTTTTTTTACAATAACAATCCTGTCTTTCAAAAATTCACCCATTTCTCTAAGAAGAGCTTGTTCACGTTCTTCCAATCTAGCAAGAGTGATGTTTATTGAGTTTTGTTTGCCCTCAAGAGCATGTAGTTCATGTTGTTTTTCACGGAGAACTTTTTGCATTTCATAAAATTCACTTCTAACCTTCTTTTCTTTCTTGGCGTATCCATCTATTTCTTTCTCAAGTCCAGATAATTTCTTATCTACCCCCGCACGTTCACTTTTTAGTTCTTTTAATCTTGTAATTAGTTTCGGGTCCGTCTTTATATCTTCAGGATTCGGTCGTTCTAATTTTCCAAGTAAGGATTTAGATCGAGAAAAAAGTGTATCGATCTGTTTGATAAGAGCAGTGATTTCTTTTAGAGACCGAAGGCCCTTAAGTCCATTAGTAAGATCTTTAAGCTCTTGAACGATTTTTGTTAACGGAAGAGGTGCCCAGTTCGATTGCGCTCTTACTTTTGTGAGCTCGATTTCTTTTTCTGTTTGAAATTGTTCTTCTCTGTTTTTTGTTCGAAGCTTTTGAACGTCGCGGTAACGTCTTTGGAGTTCAACCAGACCAGCATCTTCGCCTTGTTCATCATGTTTAGCAACTTTTAGAGATTCTTTTTCAAGCGTCTCGAGTTCTGTCTTATCAAGCTGAACTTGCTGCTTGATCATTTGTGTATCAATACGAGCTGCACGAAGATCATTGTGCAGAGTCCACCATACAGAACCATAGTATTGACATTCTTTTGCAAACAGCTCTTCTTCAACAACTCCACGTTTTTCCAAACGGGAGACCTGTCGTTTAAGAGATCGAAGTCGAGGTTCGATTTCTTGTAAGACCATTTCAACTTCTCGAAGATTTTCGTATGTGCGCTTTAATTTAAGCACACCCTCGTGACGTTTGATTTGAAACTGCTTTACTCCAGTAGCATCATCAAAAAAAGCTTTTCTTTCTTCGGGAGTTGAGACAAGAATATGATCAATCATTCCCTGTGAGACAACACTGTATGACCTCTGGCCCACATTCGCCTGCGCTAGAAGAAGATGAATGTCGCTTAGTCGTACACGCTTGTCGTTTAGCAGGTACTCTGATGTTCCATCCCGGTAGAGACGTCTAGTAATTTCAACTTCTGAGAATTCAATTGGCATCGCGCCGTCTGTGTTATCAAAATGAAGAACAACTTCTGCCATTCCTGATCTTCCTTTTCCTTCTGATCCTGAAAAGATGATATCTTCTGATTTTTTCCCACGAAGCATCTTCATGCTTTGTTCGCCAAGAACCCAGCGGATAGCGTCTGAGAGATTCGATTTCCCACTACCATTTGGTCCAACAACAGCGGTGATAGGGCAACGTGTTTTTGTAGGAGGTAAAAAATCAAGCGCGGTTTTATTCGCGAATGTTTTGAACCCATGAATATGAAGTCGTTTAAGATGCATAGTTGATCAACATTATATCACTCTTGACCGCAAAACGAGTGTATCATATAGTAGTCAGCTTTTTATGGGCAGCTATACACACAAGAAAATTTACGAAGTACTTACAAGCGCCAAGAAACCGGTGTTTATTTCTGATGAGAGAATTGATGGTGATAGTGTTGGGTCCGCGCTCGCAATGGCTCATTTCATGATGCAGCATGGGAAAAAGATCCCAGTGTACGTCACAAGAGAGATTCCTATTCAATACCAGCACCTGCCATGCATTGATCTTTGCACGCATGATCTGACTGTTTTTGATGATGATGAAATTGATGTGGTGGTTTCTTTTGATTGCTCAGATGATCAGTACATCAAAGGGCTTTTGGATAAAATCCCAGCTCAGCCCATTGTTATAAATATCGATCATCACCAGACAAATCCAAAGTACGGACACATCAATCAGGTAGACGTAAACGCACCTGCGACAGCAGAGGTTGTTCACAAATTCTTCCAGGTAAATAACATCATTCCTTCAAGGGATGCTGCGACATGTCTTCTTGCTGGACTTTGTTTTGATACAAACATGTTTTCAAACAGCGCAACGGACAATGCATCTCTAAAATCTGCTTCGGATCTCGTAATGTACGGAGCCAGAATCAACGATGTGATCAAGTCTCAGTTTAGAAACAGATCTGTTGGAGCGCTTCGGGTATGGGGGCTGGCACTAGAGCGACTGGAGATTAATGACGATGGGTCAATCGCAACCTTCATTACAAGGGAGGATATAAATACACATACGGTAGATGACGATGAAATTGATGGGCTATCTAATTTTCTTAATCTCGTAACAGACACAGATACGTTGCATGTGTTCAAAGAAACAGAGAATAAAGATGTAAAAGTAAGTATGCGTTCAAGAACTCAGGACGTAAGTATTATTGCAAAAGAAAATGGGGGAGGGGGGCACAAGAAAGCGGCTGGTTACACGATCGAGAATGCAAAACTCATCTGTGATGAATCAGGATGCTGGAAAGTGGAGCAAATAGAAAAATCGGTGTAAAGTAATAACACTATGAATGAAATAACATCACAAATGCACGTAGAGGATTCGATTCTCATCCCTACAGTGATAGAAAAAACACACATGGGAGAGAGAGCATATGATATCTACTCTCGACTTCTAAAAGATAGAATTATTTTTCTTGGAACAGGAATCGACGACAATGTTTCAAACCTGATCATTGCGCAGATGCTTTTTCTAGAAAGCCAAGACAAAAAGAGTGACATTAAGTTGTACATCAACTCTCCAGGTGGTTCTGTAACAGCCGGGATGGCAATTTATGACACGATGCAATATGTAAAACCAGATGTTTCAACAATCTGTGTTGGAATGGCCGCATCTATGGGAGCGGTACTTCTTTCTGCCGGAGCAAAAGGAAAACGGTTCTGTCTTCCAAATTCCGAGGTGATGATTCATCAAGTGCTTGGTGGTACGCAGGGTCAGGCAACAGACATTAAGATTCATGCTGAGCGAATTTTGAGAATCAAAGATCGGCTCAATGAAATTCTCGCAAAGCACTCAGGACAGAAGAAATCAAAGGTCGCGGAGGACACAGAAAGGGATTATTTCCTTGATCCGCAAGAAGCAGTGAAGTACGGACTGGTAGAAGATCTATTAGGGTTAT
>PVBE012676869.1_pt1 | contig 11802 bp, 13 predicted proteins | sample 1631181 | NCBI WGS metagenome assembly PVBE01 (sample SAMN08397723, study PRJNA350692) | Marine metagenome, whole genome shotgun sequencing project. | isolation source: water | place: Pacific Ocean | collected 2012-04 | reverse complement strand
GGTTCGTGGTTCGTGGTTCGTGGTTCGTGGTTCGTGGTTCGGGGAGTAAGGGGAGTAGGAGTCAGGTAGTTATGATAACAATTAACAAATTGTTATCATAACTACCTGACTCCTACTGGTGGAATATCGCCACCTACGCCAGGAATTACGATCCGGTGTGTGTGGCTAGTACCCCGCGTCCTGCCCTGCGCCGCTGACGCCTTCGTAGTCTTCGCCGGACGAGAGGCTGGTGCGGACGGCGTCCATGGGCCATTCTTCCGAGCAGGTGTAGAGGCGGTTGAGGGCGCACTCCGAGTCGTCGCAGTCGAACTCGTCGGATCGGTTGTAGACCGCCGTGGTGGTCTGGGTCTCCCAGTCGTCTTCGACCAGGTAGCTGTAGGCGGGGATCTGGCCGACGGTGCCATCACCGCCCAGATAGGCGGCGAGGTCGGTGCTGCTCCAGCTGTCGCTCTCGGACCAGTTGTAGGTGGTGGTGAGCACCTGGTCCAGCGAGCCGTTCAGGAACTCGCCTTCGAACGTGCAGCTGTAGGTGATCTCCCGGGTCTCGTCGCTGGCCGACGACCAGGCGTAGCCGGAGGCGTGGGTGTTTACGTCGGAGGTGCTGGTCATCTCGGTCCAGCTGAAGGTCCAGCCGCCTTCGGCCTCCTCGACGCCTGGGTAGACTTGATCGCCTACCACCAGGGTGGCCGTGCCGGGGCCCGTGGTGGTGATGAGCCCGAAGAAGACCGCGTCGCTGAAGGTCTCGCTCTCGGTCTCGGACCAGGAGGTGTCCTCTTCGCCGTCTGCCGGTACGTAGGCGTCGCTGAAGTTGTGGGAGATGTTGTCGTCGCAGCCCTCGGTGACCGAGGCGGCGGCCTGCATGTTGAACTGCCAGACGCCGTCGATGGCGGGGGAGCATCCGACGGTGGAGAGCGCCAGGAGCACCAGTGTGGTCTCGGGCTTCATGCGGACCTCCGAGTGAGCGTGGTCGGTGAGCCCAAGTGGGCAGCCGGTGTGCGGCTCAGGTTAACATCGAGTCGTTCCCCAGCCAGAGCCACCCTCGGGGCGCCCATGCTCACACGACTCGACCACGTCGCCATCGCCGTACCCGACATGGAGGAAGCCATTCGGCGCTTCGCCTCGGATCTGGGGCTCGCGTTCGAGGGGCGTGAGGATGTCGAGGTTGCGATGACCACTACGGCGTTCTTTTCCATTCCGGGCACCAAGATCGAGCTGGTCCATCCCCTCGGGGGGGAAGGCCCCATCGCCAAGTACCTCGACAAGAGGGGCGGCGGCCTGCACCACCTCTGCTTCGAGACCGACGATATCCATGCCGACGTGGAGCGGCTGCGGGGACTCGGCTATCGGTTCCTCAGCGCCGGCCCCGTGCCGGGCGCTCACGGCAAGCTGGTCATCTTCGTCCATCCCAGGTCCGCTGCCGGCGTGCTCATCGAGCTGGCGCAGCCCGGAGGTCTCGAACCATGCTAGTCCTGGCCCCGGTGTTCATGGCGATCACCACGCCTGTCTTCGCCGACACCGGCGAGGAGCTGTGCAAGGACTGGGGAGTTCTACCCGAGGCGGTCACCACCTCCTCGGGCACCACCCACAACTTCCGTATCGACACCGTCAGCAATTGCCGCGATGACTTCGAGTGTGTCTGGTCCCTCACCAGCGCGGTGGGAGTTCTACAGGCAGACCAAGGCCTCAACGTCGACTGGGACGCCCCCAGCGAGCCGCCCGACGCCTGCGAGCCGCTCGATACGTCCTTGGTGGCAAGCTGCACCCTCTGGGGCACCCTCACCAGCACCGACGATGCCGACATCCAGGTGCGCTGCACCGACCAGGAGCGCGACGATCTGGAGCAGCAGCTCACCGAGGACTACAGCGTCGGGGGCGGGGGTTGCACGTCGGCCAAGCAGGCCGAGGCCCTGCTGTTGTTCCTGCCTTTGGGCCTCTTCGGCCTCCGCAGACGGATGCTGGGCTGAGCAGGGCGCACCATGCGCACCCGCGTCACCGCTGTCGGTGAATCCACCAGCCTGTCGGATCGCAAGCGCCGGGCCGGGCAGCGCCTGTTCCTGGGCCTCGCCCAGCCGCGGTTGGACGGCGACACCCGTGCCTTGTTGCGGGAGCTGCAGCCGGCAGGCTTTCTGGTGGACCCTCGAGGAGCGGAGGAGCCCGCCCAGCTGCGCGAGCTGAGTCGCGAGCTGGCCGCCCAGCTGGCTGCCGCGAGGCCTCCGCTGATCTTGGCGCGCCATCACCTTGGTGCGCCCTGTCCGGGGGGTACGGACTGGCCGGCCCCTGGCTGGCTCGCGAGGGGCGACGATCCCGCGCTCACCTTCCGGGTGGGGCAGGCTTGGCGCGCCGAGCTGGGTGCGTTGGGCTTCCACCTGCACCTTGCCCCGATCTGCGATCTGGAGCTGTTGAACGGCGAGCCCGTGCCGGGGTTGGGGGACGATTGTGGCGACCTGTTGTTGGGGCCCTCCGTGTCTCAGGCCACCGAGAGCTTGCGCGCATTCCTGGGTGGTGCTGCCGCCGCGTCGTCGTGTCCAGCGTGCTTCACGGGTTTCGTAGACTCGGTCGGGAGGCTCCTCGCGCTCGAAAAGGAGCTGCCCGGCCTACTGGCGGAAGACCTGGAACCGGTTCGCACGGCCATCGACGCCGCGGTTCCCGCGCTGCTGGTGGGCCACGGCCGCTGGTCCGCGTTTCACGAGGACCGACCCTGCGGCCAGCTGCCCCGGCTTCTGCGGGACGTCTTGCGCCAGGAGCTGGGCTTCCGCGGCCTTCTCTTGGGTGAAGATCTTTCCGTCCATGCGTCGCGAGAACGGTCGAGCCTCGATGGTCAGCTCCACGATGGGCTCGAGGCCAGCGTGGATGCCTGGCTGGTGTCCGGAAGCCCAGCGGGACAGATGCGGGTCTTCGAGGCCTTGGTGCGAATGCAGGAAGAGCGTCCCTCCCTCGATCCCCTCTTCCGAGACAGCGACATCCGGCTGCTGAAGACACGCGAGGCGCTGCTGCTCCATCGCCATGCAGCGGAGCTCGAGCTTGTGGGATGCGCGGCCAGTCGCGACCTGGCGCTGTTGGCACGGGCTCGGGGCGGCTAGCCGAGGCGGCTAGTCAGGGTCGAACCCCGGCGTGTTTTGGGATGAACGGGCTCGCATCGTCGGAGCACCAGGCGATCTGGCTTTGCTTCAACAACTCGCGCAGCCGCGGGTGGTTCGGGGCCGCCAGCGTACCGTCCCGCCTCGCCGCGTACTCGGGTGTGAACTCTTCAGGGGGCATGGCACAGACGGTAGCGAGGTTCAGACGGGTTCCCAGCGCTCTCTCCAGGCGGACCCGGTAGGTCTGCTCCGCAGCTCGGAGGCAGGTTGGTTGCTCGTCTTCTGGCACCCGGTGGCAGGCGCCGATCTGGAGCGGGCCCTGGCGCTCGAAGGCCAGCTGGTAGGCCCGGTCCCAGAAGCGGCGGTCGAAGCGCTCTCCCATGTTCAGCTTCTTGGCCCAGCGCGCGTGGAAGGCCTCGAGTACGTCGTGGTGCTCCACCAGGATCTGGATCCCCTCGGGGAGGATCGTGTTGCGCAGGTCCTGCTGCCACAGGTGCACGCTGCAGTCGTCCAGGAAGAGATCGGTGCGCAGGCAGAGGTCGGCAGCCCGCTCGATCTCGCCATCTTTTCTGGCCTGCTCGGCGGCCACGAAGAAGCACTCTTCTTTCCAGGGGGAGAGGCGAACGCCTTCGCAGAGCTCTTGGGCGCTCGTTCCGGGTAGCTCGGAGGCCAGGTGGACCAGGGCCCCCAGGCAGTCGCCATGGAGGTCCGGGTCCTCGATGGCCTGGCAGTGCGCCAGGCGTGGCTGGGGGTCGCCGTCGGCAACACCAGCCGCGTAGTGCTCCCTGTCCTGTTGGCGTCGGTCGGTGGCGGTGGTGCCGGAGCAGGCTGCCAGGATGCAGATCAGGAGCCAACCTTGGCGGGTGCGGGTGGGCATGGCGTGACCTCCATAGGAGCCCAGCCGCCGGTGGTGCAAACGGTGCCCCGCTTTCCCTTCCGTGCTCGTGGGCGTACAATCTGCGCCTGTCCCGATTCGTGACCAACCGAGCACTTTGGAGTGCACCATGCGCAAGCTCTTCGGACTGGCTCTCCTGGCCCTCTTCCTCGTGGTGGGCTGCGGCAAGAAGACCGAGCCAGAGGCTGTCGTCTCACCTGCCATCGACACCGACCTGACCCGGCTGGTGATCATCCGCAAGAACTCTGCGAGCGCGGCCGAGCGGCCCACCTTCCGTGGCGTTCTGACCGTCACCAACGGCTACAACTCCGAGATCCAGATTGTGCGCGCGGAGTGGGGTGCGGGCGCGGGGCGGGTCACCGTCGAGAGCCTGGTGGACCAGCTGAACGTGGTCGTGCCGGGTAACGGGTCGGCCGAGGTCCGCTTGGACCGTCAGTTCTATTGGAAGGACGACGCGCCCATGAACATGACCGAAGCCACGCTCACCGGAACGCTGTATTACCGGGGTCCCAAGGGCAACGTGCGCCAGATCCCCTTCAACACCAGCGGCGCGCTGACTATCCGCGGCGACTGACCATGGCCTTCGTCTGGGCGCTCCTGCTCTGGGGCGTCGCGACCTGCCTGGCAGACGGGCCGGACGTGGACGTACCCTGTGCGGCGCTCCCACCGCCACCGGCGCAGCTGCAGGTGGCGTGGATTTCGCCCGTGCGCCAGCGCGCCTGGGGTCACACCGCGCTGTCGGTGGTGCGCGTGGCCGAGCTGCGAACCCTCGTGCAGGCGGAGGGAGCCGACGTCGCGCGCACCCTGCAAGCCCTGGGCCTGGTAGGCTCGCGCGGCAAGGTCCGCAAGCGCTACAAGATCACCATGTTCGACGTGAACGCCGAGCAGGTCTGCCGTCCGGTGGAGCACACTCCCGAGGGGGATGACAGCGATGGGCTGCCCGCCTGTCCGGGTGGGCGGCAGAAGGGTGTGAGGTGGGTGTCGGGATGTGGCACGACCTGGGACACGGCGCGGGATGCACCTGGGCTCGTCCTCTTCCGCGTGTCGTGGCGCGAGGCAGCCCGCTCTGGGTTCTGCGTCATGCCGCTGGAGCGGTTCGTGGCAGGAGCGTAGGCGATGGCCATCGGCTATCAAACTTGTGCATGGTCGAAGTATCCAGCAACCCACACACACGGCACCACGCCGATCCCGCAGAGGTGGCTCGGCTTCTCGGGCTCGCGGCCCATGTTCGCGATCTTCCCGGTCGGCTGGAGTTTTTTTCCCGGCAGCTCATGGGCCGGCCCTACCGAGTGGGCACCCTCGGCGGTGGAACCGGCGCCGAAGAGCGCCTGGTCAGCAGGCTCGACGCCTTCGACTGCGTCACCTTCGTGGACGTCGTCATCGCCCTGGCATTCTCGCAGGCTCCGACGGAGTTTCATCCTCGCCTCCGCACCCTGCGCTACCGTCGCGGACAGGTCGACTGGCTCGCCCGCAACCACTACACCCACGCTTGGCTGGATCGGAACGTGACCGCCGGCCTGCTCGAGCCCCTGCTGCCGCAGCTGTGGATCGAGGTCGGTGCGGCCCGCAGCTTGGACATCCTCGAGGGCCACCCGGCCGTGCCCTGGCAGCCGCGCTACCTGCCCTGGACCGAGCGCGCGGCTCTCCTGAGCGAGGTTCGTACCGGAGACTGGGTGGGCTTCATCTCCAATCGGCCCCGGCTGGACACCTTCCACGTAGGCATGCTGGTGCACGACGGCTCCCTGACAGTACGTCACGCCAGCCAAAGTCGCGGCCAGGTGATCCGGGAATCCCTGGATCACTGCATGCAGGAGTGGGACGTACCCGGGCTCCTGATCGCACGGCCCCTCCCACCACCACCGCTCTCATCGCCTGGAGACGCAACGTGAAGCCCGTCACCGCCTTGCTCACTGTCGATAGCCCCGATGCCGCCCTCCCCTTGATCCGGCGCCTTGTCGCCTCCGGGCTGGTGGAAGAGCTGGCTCTTCAGGTTCCTCCGAGCGTGGACGAACGACCCCTGAGGCTCGCCGGCCTGCCCTGCACGGTGCTTCCCGCCAGCGAGCCCGGCTCCGCAGGCTTCCTCGGTCCTCTGCTGGCCGGTCTCCAGACGCCGTTCCTGCTCAGGGTGGATGCTCGCGGACAGCTCGACCCCCACCCCTGGGGTCTGGCCCGTTTGCTCCAGGCGGCGCGGGCCAGTGGTTCGTCCCTGGTCTACGGCGACTTCCAGGACGAGCGGGACGGCGCCTTGGTGGCCCATCCACTGGCCGACTGGCAGCCCGGCAGCCTGCAGGACTCGTTCGATCTCGGCCCCTGGTCCCTCTGGTCCGGGGAAATCCTGGGCCAAGCCTTGGAACGATGTGCGCTGCCCGACGGCCTGCGCTGGCATGGTTGGTACCACCTGCGACTCGCCGTCACGCGCCTCGCACCGGCGCTGCGCATTCCCGAGCCCCTCGCCGTGCTTCGGCCCCGGCAGGTCCGCAAGAGCGGTCAGAAGGTCTTTGACTACCTCACGGCATCGCGGGAGGCCCAGGTGGAGGCCGAGGCTGTCTGCACCGAGCACCTGCGGGCGGTGGGTGCTCTGCTCCAGGGGCCTTTCGCGCCGTTCGAGGCTCGCACCCCAGGCTTCCCGGTGGAAGCCAGCGTGATCATCCCCGTTCGGAACCGGCAGCGCACCGTGGGTGATGCCGTCCGAAGTGCCCTGTCCCAGCAGGCGGATTTTACCTTCAACGTCATCGTCGTGGACAACCACTCCACCGACGGCACCACCGAGATCCTGCGCGGTCTGGCCCAGGCCGATCCACGGCTGGTGCACGTCGTACCCGAGCGCCACGATCTGGGCATCGGCGGCTGTTGGAACCTGGGTCTGTTCCACCCCCGCTGCGGTCGGTACATCGTGCAGCTGGACTCGGACGACATCTACTCAGGCACGGAGACTTTGTCTCGCATGGTGCGGCTGCTGCGCAGCGAGCGCTGTGGTATGGCCGTTGGCAGCTACACCCTGGTCAACATGGATCTCGAGGAGATCCCCCCGGGCCTGATCGATCATCGCGAGTGGACCGACGACAACGGGCCAAACAACGCGCTTCGTATCGGTGGGATGGGAGCTCCCCGAGCCTTCGCCACCGAGCTGGTGCGCGAGAGCCCGTTCCCCAACGCCAGCTATGGCGAAGACTACGCCGTCGTCCTGCGAATCAGCCGCGAGTGGAAGGTGGGCCGCATCTACGACTCTCTGTACCTGTGTCGTCGCTGGGAAGAAAACAGCGATGCCGATCTGCCACCCGCCGTGGCCGCCCGGTACCAGCAGTACAAGGACCGGCTCCGCAGCCTCGAGCTGTCGGCCCGGCAGCGCCTCGTGGCCAGCCAGGTGGGGGCCTGGTGAGCGACCTGGAATCTTCCGCCGACAGCGGCTGGGCAGGCCGCTTCGTGGGTCGCGGCGTGCTGGGGTCAGCGGCCGAAATGGGCTCGCTGGGCAAACGTCTGGGTGTCTACCTCGAGTGGCAGGCGGGGTGCTGGCCACGCCTCTCCCAAGCCCTGAGCGGGCTCGAGGCCGTACGCACTCGCGAGATCGAGCTGGCCGGGCGTCGCGTCCGCCTGCAGTTCAACCCGGGTCGCGCGGTGAGCACGACCGCACGCGTCGACGCGGCCGCGATCCGCGAGCGTCCCTGCTTCCTCTGCCCCGACAACCTACCCCCCGAAGAGAAGGGCCTGCCCTTCCGGCGCTACTGGGTGTTGCTGGCGAACCCGGCTCCCATTCTGCCCCAGCATTTCGTGCTGGCTCACCGTGAGCACCGCCCCCAGTGCGTGCGCGACGCTCTGTCGGCTCTGCTGAGCTTCGCCGAGGCCACCCAGGGTTGCCTCTCGGTGTTCTACAATGGGCCCGCTTGCGGTGCTTCCGCACCCGACCACCTTCACCTGCAGGCCGTTCGGGCGGGCTCGCTGCCTCGAGAACGGGAGGCCTGGGAAACGCTCGGCACGGGCGTCAGGCCCTTCGGTGGCTGGCTGGTCGACCGAGCGCGGCTGAAGGCATGGGTGGTGACGCCTCCCGGCCCGAGCGTGCTCTGCTTCCACGGCGAGGCCCCCGCGGTGGGGTGGGCACTGCGTGCCAGCCTGGATGCCTTGGGCATGGTGCTGGGAGAGCCCGACGAACCTCGCGTGAACCTGGTCGCCAGCGCGCGGCAGGGTCGGGTGCTGGCCCTGGTGTTCCCGCGCGCAGCGCACCGTCCCGCCTGCTACCACGCTCCCGAGCCGCAGCGTTGCCTGGTCAGCCCCGGCGCCATCGACATGGCCGGGGAGATCGTCACGGTGAGGGAGCGGGACTTCGAGGGGCTGGATGCTGCGGCGGTGGCCGCCATCTACCGCGAAACCGCGCTGGCACCCGAGCAGATGTCCCGGGTACAGCATCTCTGTCAGAGGAGGCTGGCTCATGTCTGAACCGAGACTTCGAGTGGGCCTGGTCAAGGGCCGCGACCGGCTGGGCTTCCGGCTCGACGGTCTGTACCACCTTCTGGTGGACGGAGCCGAGCAACCGACGGCCCGGTTGGGTGGTCGGTGGCGAGCCGAGATCGAAGATACCGGGCTCCAGCTTTGGCGCCACGGCGCCACCGAACCGTTCGCCCGAGGGGCAAGTCTGCGGCTGCGTCCGTTGGTAGAGGCACAGTCCTCGTTCCTGCTGCAGGAAGTGACGGTGGGTGTGGACTTCCACTGGGAGCACGAGGAGGATCTCGCGTTCACGGGTGAGCTCTGCCTCGAGCTGCGCGACCGGGGCGCGGGCGCGGTCGGCATCGACGCGGTGAACCAGCTGGCCCTCGAGGACTACCTGCTCTCCGTCATCTCTTCCGAGATGAGTGCTCGGTGCCCGACGGCCCTGCTCGAAGCCCATGCGGTGATCTCCCGCTCGTGGCTGCTGGCCCAGCTCGAGGCCCGCGGAGCCTCACCGGTGGCTCCAGCCGAGCCGGAGCAGCGCGACGGGGCGCTGCACGTGCTGCGCTGGTACGACCGCGAGGATCACGCGTTCTTCGACGTCTGCGCCGATGACCACTGCCAGCGCTACCAGGGTGTCACCCGGGCGTTTACGCCCCAGGCCCGCGCCGCCGTCCAGGCTACCCGCGGCTTGGTGTTGGCGCAGGGTGGCCAGGTCTGCGATGCTCGTTTCTCGAAGTGTTGCGGCGGCGTGACCGAGCTGTTTTCCTCGGCATGGGGCCCCGGCGATCCGGTGTACCTACAGAGCTTTCCAGACCTGCCGGTAGACCAGCAGCCGGAGTTCGAGCAGCCCCTGACCATGGAGGGGCTCGCGGTCGAGTTCATCCACGGATCCCCCCCGGCGTTCTGCAACACGGCGGACCGCACCGTACTCGAGAAGCTGCTACCCGAGCTGGACCACGACACCCGCGACTTCTACCGCTGGGAGATCGACATCGCGCAGGGTGAACTGCAAGACCTGCTCTGGCGAAAGCTCCAGCTCGACCTGGGGGCCATCCTGGCCATCGAGCCCCTGGAGCGTGGTCCCTCGGGACGTCTGATCCTCCTTGCCCTACAAGGCGAGAAGGGTCGGGTGGTGCTGGGCAAGGAGCTCGAGATCCGCCGGGCGCTTTCCCCCACGCATCTGTACTCTTCGGCCTTCGTGGTGCAGCCAGTGGGTGACCGCGGCAGTGTGCCGGATGGCTTCCGCCTGCGCGGCGCGGGCTGGGGCCACGGCGTGGGCCTGTGCCAGATCGGGGCGGCGGTCATGGCGGAGTTGGGCCACGGCTTCGAGGGCATCCTGCGGCATTACTACCGGGGGGCGGAGCTCGAGCGGCGGTACTGATCCGGCTACTTCGGGTGTTTCGAGCTTGGCGCCCGGCTTGTTCACCGCTCCATGGTGAAGGGATCCCGGGCGCGGGACACTCAGCTTCCTCGACCCCGAGGAGACAGCCATGACCCGTTTCATCCTGCTCGCCCTGCTCTTTCTCACCGCCTGCCGCCACCACGATGGGGACAGCGACGTCACCGACATCTGCCGCGAGGACGACGAGAGCTGCTGCTGCCCGCCCGCGGGCAGCGGCATCGACTGCATGCCGGCCCTCAGCGGGTGCACGACGTGGATGCTCGACAGCTGCGACGTGTACTGCGCGAGCTACTGAGCGCGGTAGGCGAGCAGGGCGCGGATCATCTCGACGGCTGCATAGGACACGCCCGCGGTGCCGGGCGGGCGGCCCTCGGCGTCGTGGCAGTCGGAGCCGCCGGTGGCGACGGGCAGGCCGTGCTGCAGCCGCAGGGCCTGGACCTTGGCGGTCAGCTCGGCGGTGTGGCCGGGGTACTCGACCTCGAGGCCGTCCAGGCCGATGGCCAGGAAGCGGGGCAGCAGCTCGACTACGGTCTCGAGGGGAGGCAGCACCTCCTTGTAGTGGCTGTCGCCGGGGAAGGAGCCGGCGGCCGGGTGGGCGAAGACGCGCACGAAGGGGTAGGCGGCGAGCAGCGGGGCCAGGTCGTCGAAGGTCATGCCCGAGGGGATGTAGGCGGGGCTGTCGTTGCCGATGACGTGGGAGATCTCGTCGCGGTCGGTGATGCCCAAGCCCTCGAGTGCCACCGCGAAGTGTCGGCGGCTGACCTGGTCGGCCTGGCTGTAGAGATCGTCCGCCGTCAGTACGCGGGGCAGGCGGGGTTCGACCCCGTTGGGGCCGAAGTAGCGGTTGAGCTCCACCAAGCGCGCTTGCACCAGGGAGTCCCCGCGCCCCTTGGCGAAGGTCGCGGCGGACAGCTCCAGGAAGGCCGAGTCGTCGAGCAGGGCGGCGTCGAAGTAGAGCAGCAGGTGCAATGAGCCGCGGAACAGGGGCTCGGAGAAGCGAAGCGTGACCTCGACCCCCGGCACGATCTCGACGCCTAGCTCTCGACCAGCGGCCATGGCCTCGGCCAAGCCCGCGATGGTGTCGTGGTCGGTGACCGCGATGGCCTTGACGCCCAGGTCGGCGTACAGCTCGACAAGATGGGTGGGGGAGTAGTCACCGTCGGATGCGGTGGTGTGGTTGTGCAGATCGGCTTCGTGCACGGGGGACCTCCAATCGGGGGGCCCCTTACCCCGTCTCGAGTGGTTGGAGTATCCTTGCCCTCGCCACCACGTTGGAAGCTCACGGATGTCAGCCCCCGCCGCCCGCCCCGTCTCGGTCAATCGCCAGTGGGTGGCCTTCGTGGGGTGCGGGGGCTTCCTGGCGACCTGCGTGGCGTTGTCCCGGCTCCACGTGAGCCGGGAGCAGCTCATCCTGATCGCCATGCTCGGCACCGCCTTGCCCATGATCCTGCTCGAGATCGGCGTGCGCAAGGTGCACCGGCTGCCCTCGACGGGGCTGGACTTCGAGGGGAAGGCGGGCCGCTTTCAGCTCGGGCGGGTGGCCGTCAAGCTGCTGGGTTTCTACGCCACCATCGCCTCGCTTGCTTTCCTGTACTGGGTGATCCCAGAGTACGAGCGCAGCTTCTACGAACCCTTCTGGGCCCTGCTTCGCATCGCGCTCGGGCCCCTGCTGCTGGGGGCCATCCCCTACTTCGCCTTCTTCGACCGCCGCATGCGCGATCCGCGGGACGGCTACTGGCAGGCGGGCTGCTTGGCCTTGGGGCGTTGGCGTAGGGTCGAGTGGAGGTCGCTGCGCGGCTACTACCTGGGCTGGATCATCAAGGGCTTCTACCTGCCCCTGATGACCGTCTACCTGGGGAAGGCCGCCAACTACCTGGTTGGGCGCGATCCGCTGTCCATGATGGACACCCTCCCCCACGTGGTCTCCTACGTCTCGAAGCTCTCTCTGGGCATCGACCTGGCCTTCGTGAGCATCGGCTACGTGCTCATGATCAGGGTGCTGGACG
>PVBE012607406.1_pt1 | contig 11802 bp, 9 predicted proteins | sample 1631181 | NCBI WGS metagenome assembly PVBE01 (sample SAMN08397723, study PRJNA350692) | Marine metagenome, whole genome shotgun sequencing project. | isolation source: water | place: Pacific Ocean | collected 2012-04 | reverse complement strand
CTGGCGTTTTGGATCGATGTAGGCTTGCGTCCCCTGCCGGAGCACACTATCTCCCGCAAACAGATCGAAGGGAAGATATTCCGCCGCCAGTTGCTTTTCGCCAAGCCCCTTGAAACTCTCATACATGGGACTGAAATCGGTGTTGACCGCCTGTTCAAAGAGGCTCTCAAAGCTGTCAATGACGAAGTACACCGGCTGGAAATCGTTGATGTAGACGCTGGTCCGCATGCAACGATCCAGGTCGAACTGGAGATGATGGGCCGAAGGATCGTCAATGCAATACTGGGCTTCACCAAAGGAGGAGCAGAGACCCGCACCATAAATTCTCAGCCCCACCTCGGTCTTGATCAAACCAAATTCGATCGTCCACCAGTTCAAACGGGCCAAATTTTTGGTCGTTTTATATTTGATGGCTCTGGCGCCACCCTTTCCATATTCGAACATGTAGTCGGCATAGGCCTGATTGGTAAGTAGCGGAATATGGCCGAACAGGTCATGAAAAATATCTGGCTCTTCCAGATAATCGAGTTGGTCGCGACGGCGAATGAAATTCCCCGAGGGAAATTTGCGGTCCACGAGCATATCGAAAAATGCCTTGCTCTTGACCAGTCCCGAAGTCGCCACCACTTCCCAACCTGTCAGGGAACGCAAACGCTCGTTCACTTCATGAAAGTCGGGGATCTGTGTCGCATTGAATCCAAGTGTCTTGTGCGCCTCAAGATATGCCGGACAGGCACGCGGCGCAAGCACTTCTAGCTGGCGATCGTAGAGGATCTTCCAGGTTTCGTGTTCTTCACGCGTGTAATCGTTCCAACCTTGCTCGACGATTAAATGAGCGTAACTCGGGGTTCTTCCTACTGCCATGATAACTCCCCACTCCCGCACTTGATCGGACATGCGATGCATGCCGGGCCGATCCTTCACTCAGCCCACGCCAACATGCGGAAGACAAAATCTACAGGTGATCGGACCAATGGACATACATATCCGATTATCTGGACATCCGCGTCCGATTATAGCGTCTCTCCCGGGCGTTGTGGAGACTTAAAAGACTTTTTTTCTACGCGAAAGCTTTAATGTAGCATCTATTCCGCTTCTCTGATCGCCAACAATCCATCCAAACATTTCTAGAGACGGCGATTGTATAGCCCCATCTGCTGCATAACTTTACTGCCGACTTGAAATGGTCGACAAAATAGATGAATTTGACGCACCGTCCACCTCACCGTCAAACCAACCGAGCGAGCAGAAAAGTTAGCGCATCATGAAACACCATCCACTGTACGCTACGCTTGCCGGCTTTAGCCTGATCGGCATCGGGCTTTGTCTCTGCCGCTATGCCTACACGCCACTGATCCCGTCGATGATCGATGCGGGCTGGGTCGACAAGGCGGGAGCCGGCTACCTGGGAGGCTTCAGTTGTCTCGGTTATCTGATTGGCTGTCTCGCTGCACTTTTTTTACCCGCCACACTAGGCGTGCGGAGACTGTTGCGGATCTCGCTGATGGTAGCCGTGTTCGGAGAGACAATGTCCGCTTGGAACCTTGGGTTCGCTTGGCTGGCACTCGGACGGGCGGTGACCGGTTTGGCGGGGGCATCACTGGTCATCCACACGCCCTCGGTCGTTCTGCCACATATCCCTGATCGCTGGAAAAAAATCTCAATCGGTGTCGTCTTTGCCGGTGCCGGGGGCTCGATCGTGCTGGTCTGCCTGCTACTTCCAACTTTTCTCGTCTGGTCGGTTAGGGCCGGATGGCTTTTCGAGGCAGCACTCACGGTCCTTTCTGCCCTGATCGCTTGGCCACTAACCGGCTCAGCACCTCCCCCGACGGCACAAAAGCAGAACCAGACGACGGAGCCACTCGAGAAAGGGGTCGGGCTATCGTTGCTGTTGGTCGGAGTCGCCTATTTTCTTACGTCGATCGGAATCACACCCCACATGCTGTTTCTGACCGACTACCTGCATCGAGAGTTCGGCACCTCTGCAGGTGAAAGCAGCGCGCTTTTTAGCCTGGTTGGTTTTGGCAGTTTGATCGGAGCATTAACCAGCGGCGTCATCGCTCGCCTTCTCGGAACACCGCTGAGCCTTGCAGCCAATTATTTACTCGGGACGGTGGCTGTAGGGATGGTGCTGGTGACCGAGAGCGTAACGGTCATCACCATCTCTGCTTTCATGATCGGTTTCTTCCTGCTCTGCTGCGTTGCACTCTCTTCAATGCAAACCGCAGAATTATCCGGCCGAGCACGACACCCGCACGACTGGGGACTGTTGACGCTCGGCTTTGGCCTCGGCCTGGCAATTGGAAGCTACGGAATGTCGGGCTTGCTCTCGCTTGGCATGCAGTACTACTCACTCTTCGTCATCGCGCAAGGCATATTGGGCGCGACACTGCTGCTTTCACTCTGGCTGCTCTACCGCAACCGCCCCGTCGCCTGCGCCGCCACATAAACCCCGATTCAAATCGGTTCGATCAGCCCCTGGGCGAAAAGTTTTTCAATCGCAAGCGGAAACCAGGGGGTGTAACGGTGCGGGTCATTTCCCAGTTCCTGCTGCAACCGGGCGGAGGAGATCCATCGCCATTCGGCCACCTCGGCGGTATTTATCCGCGGATGCTCGTCCGTCTCACCGAGCAGCACGTGATCCAGTTCGTGTTCGACCAGGCCTGTCTGGGCATCTTCTGCGCGGTAGATAAACGAGAACACTTCGCGGAGCGGGACCTGCAAACCCATTTCTTCGCCAAGCCTTCGCTCCGCAGCGTCGCAGGTTGTTTCGTTGCGAACCGGGTGGCCACAGCAGGCGTTGGTCCACTTTCCGGGAAAATGGTACTTATCCTCGGCACGACGCTGCAGCAGCATTTCACCTGCGGCATTGAAAATAAAAACGGAAAATGCCCGATGTAAAGAACCGGCACCCATATGGGCAGCGAGTTTATCCGCGTACCCGAGTACCTCGTCCGCTTCGTTTACCAGGATCAACTCCTGCATGATTGGCTCCACATACCGGTAATTTTTTCTTCGAGCAGTCTAGTGTAATTCCATTTGATTTATATGCCATCCGACGGCGGACTGCGAGAGAATGTCCGGTTTGATATACTGTCGAGGAGTACGCATTGTCCCGCTATGGAGGATTTTCCGGTGGTTCCTTTTTCTGTTGTTTTACATGCCATAACGCTCGCCTCGTTTACGATTGCCCTTTGTCCATCTGTCCTCGGGGCCGGAGAGGACGAAAACACGATTTCCCTCAATCCGCGCGACGGCAAGATCCAGGTAATGATCGATGGCAACATGTTCACCGAGTACGACTACCAAAGCCACAAAAAACCGATCCTCTACCCGGTCCTTGGACCCGGCGGGGTACCGATGACCCGATCGTGGCCCATCGCCGATGGGGTTCCCGGAGAGGCAAAAGACCATCCACACCACAAGTCGATCTGGTTTGCGCACGACGATGTTAACGGTCGACACTTCTGGCACGAAACCGGCAATATCAAAAACCAACGGGTGAGACTCGCAAAAGGTAAAGATGGTCGACCGATGATCGTCTCGGACAACCTCTGGATAGGCGGAGATGGTGAGCCGGTCTGTTCCGACACAACGGTCCTTTCGTTTCCGGACGTTCCGAATGCCCGGGCAATTGATATTGCAACAACCCTCCGCGCAACGCATGGCGCGGTTAAACTGGGCGACACCAAAGAGGGGCTGATGGCCATTCGCACCCATCCGGACCTCAGGCTCGAAAAACATCCGTCGATGGGCAACCTCGACCGGTTGGGCAAGGCGACCAATAGCGATGGAATAACTGGAAAAGAGATCTGGGGCAAGCCGGCGCGCTGGGTCGATTACTCCGGCACGATCGAAGGCGAGAAGGTAGGCATCGCAATTTTCGACTCTCCGCGCAACCTGCGGCATCCCACCACATGGCACGCGCGGGCGTATGGTCTCATCACTGCAAACCCGTTCGGTGCGCACGACTTCCTCGGCGCGGAGAAAGGTACCGGAGAGTATGTCATCCCGGACGGTGGCGAGCTTACGCTCCGCTACCGGTTCGTCTTCCACCGAGGAGATGTTGATGACGCCGATGTAGCGGGACTCTTCAAAGAGTACGCAGATGAACATAAAAAATAGTTGCGGCTAATCGCCCCATTGCGGCATAGGCAGGCTCAAGATGCAAATGCAGCGTCCAATCCCGCTGGCGACGGCCTTGGCCGGTGTGAGCATTGTTTTGCTCTTCTGCGGCGCACTGCCGGAATACGGCAATCGGGTCGGACCGGCGTATCTCCTCATCGGTCTTCTTGGCCTATTCCTGGCATCGATTGCGATCTGCCAGTCTTTACGAACCAACCGCATCGATCACTTCCTGACGCAATTCGACCCGCTCACCGGCTTGGCCAATCGCCGTGTGCTCGAGGCTACTCTCGCTTCGGAAACCGGCAACGTTGTATTGCTGTTGGCCGATTTGGATGATTTTAAACAGATAAATGACACGCACGGCCATCTGATAGGAGACGAGGTACTCAAGCGTGCCGCCGCTGAACTGGAAAAAAGCGCGCCCGCCTGCGCTCTGACCTGCCGGTATGGTGGTGAGGAGTTTGTGGTTGTACTCCGCGACACTGAACTGTGCGATGGTGCCGTAGCTGCAGAGCAACTTCGCGAATCTTTTGCAGCGAAGCAACTCGGCGCCGAAAAAGAGACACCGCTGACGGTGAGCATCGGCCTCGCGACGGCGCGGCAGGGCGAAACGGCGCACGAGTTGATCGGGCGGGCCGATGCGGCCCTCTACGCGGCCAAGCGGGCAGGGCGGGATCGCGTCTTTTTTCATGACGGGACTCAGGTGCAGCCATTCATAGCATCCCCATAAATCGTATTCCCCCCCCCCGTTCTTCTGGACATCGGGGACCAGTTTGGCGATCCCTCTGAAATAATTGCGGCCAAGATGTTGTAAAAATGCAACACGTGCTGCCAGATCACCACATCGAGACGACGCTGCAAAGCAGAAAACAATAAAAGATTTGACGCCACGGGGAAGCAACCTACCTTTGAGTACAACTCCATTACCGACAACATCGCTGACTGGCGAAAGATCCATCCATTATGAAAACGATGTTTTCCTTCTTCTTCGACTTAGTCTTGTGGGCGGTCATTGGTGGCATGTTCTTCATGCTGCTCAGCTGAGGGCGTACCAACGCATTTTCGTAAAGAGAAGCGTGTTGCAACATCGAAGGCTTATCGATCGCACGATCCGTGCAATCAGTCCGATGAAGAACGCAACTCCGTAACAGTAGCCGGCGCGAGCCGATCCAAAAGGAGGATTGCAGCTTGCCTCGCGGCACCGTCACCACCCTCTATCACCACAAGGGCCACCGCACGGCCGATGCCGACAGCCGGCACACTCGCAAAGAGCGAACATGTCGCTCGGTTTTCTTATTGTGGGTACTAAGTTTGCGCCATCGAGCGAAAAGTTCAAACAGGCGATATCCAGTAACTGGCGTTTTGACTGCACGTTGGCTGTAAGGCATTTCTGACGTGGCGTTTGTGAAAGTTCAAACGCTCTCTCAGCGATTTCGCTATTGTGGCTCTGATTCTGATCGCCGTTTTCGATTTTCCGAGTCAACTGCACAATCCGTTGTGCAGATCGCCGTCCTTTCGCGAGCACGTTTTTCGTTCAAACTCGTCGTCCACGCGGATGCTGAGCAGACGTTCCTGCCGGCCTTCTATTTGAGAAATCCGGCGTTTCAATTCGCCGAATCTACTGGGAGTCCAGCCATGCACGGCAGGCCCTTCTAAGGGGAACGGCCATTGACTTAGGGTACCACTCTGCCTCTAGCGAAATTGCGTTATTGGCAATCAAACCTCCTAAGGGTATTCTGGCCTTATATTTCATTTACAAAAGTCTCTCATGACTGTCAGGGTAGCCGGTCTCTCGCTGGCCTCGATACATCGAATTGGTTTGCCATGATTTTTCCGCTAAGGCTTTCCGCATTCGAGGAATACATGTTAGGGGATGACCGTTCTGCTTATCCCATGAATTGCTTTGTGCGGCTGAAGTTTAATGGACCGTTGGATCGCGAGCGATTTGAGATGGCCCTGCAAACTGCAGCGAACCGTCACGCGTTGTTATCCTCGGTTGTTCGTACGTCGGGCCGTCGGCAACTCCATTGGGTGCCCGCAAAAAATCAGACGCCAGAAGTTCGTTGGTTGGAACACCCTAATCCCAGTGATTTTCCAACAGCGACTCACCTCAATGTGCAACATCAAACGGGCTTGGTCTGCCATGTCATATCAAATGCGGATTCGTTCCATTTTGTAATGCAATTCCATCACTCGTGCTGTGATGCTGCGGGAGGATTCCAATTTCTCGAGGACCTTCTTATGGTCTACGCAAACAGTGTGGAGCCACCGTCCCGAAGGCTGCCATTGCCTATGATCGACCAGCAACAATTGCCGCTGCGCAACTCATTCGGGCTCACACTATCGAGATGTCTGAAGTTAATTCCGTCTCAGATGTTGGGGATATTAGGTGCCCGCAAGTTTTTAATGCGAAAGCCGGTGCCCCTCGTGCCGCATCAGCTGACAACGACCGATTCAGGTCCAGGTTCGAACTATCCGGCAGTCCTTAGCTTCCAATTTAACCAGGCAGAAACAGCTAGTATTTTGGCCACAGCTCATCGTCAGGCGGTCACGGTCAATAGTTTGCTGGCTCGTGACCTGTTTCTTGCGATGGAGGACTTCAGGCTCCGCCAACGAATCGGAAAAGAGACTGACTGGTTGCGTCTTACGATACCGATGAATCTACGTGCTGACTGGGCTCAAAATTTGCCGGCTGCAAATGCGGTGAGTATGGTGTTTTTGGATCGACAGCGTTCGGATTGTGATGATCCGATGCGACTCTTGCATGGAATTCATGAAGAGATGGACTTGATTAAGCGGCATCAGCTTGGCTTTACCTTCTTGCTGTCGTTAAAGATGAGGAAGTCTTTACCAGGCGGATTAGCTCGCGCGATGCAGAAAAATTCTGAATGCATGGCCACGTCGGTTCTAACAAACCTGGGGCGTCCCTTTGCAAATTCGCTTTTGCCTCGCCAGGACGGCAAGATCGTGGCGGGGGATGTTGTTCTTGAAGCGGTGGAGGGAGTGGTACCACTCAGACCGCATACATGTGCCGGCTTTGCCTTGACGACCTATGCCGGTCAGTTGAACATTGTGTTACATTATGATAGTCGAGTCCTGGCGCAGAATCAGGCAGAAGACTTGTTGAACACCTATGTCGGTTTCGTCCGCAATGCAATATAGTGGACATACTTGCCCCACGTTGAGCTTCTTTAGTAACTGTGTGCAGTGGGCATGGATTGGGTTCTAGGATCATCCTGTGAACGAGTTGGCTACCCTCACATTTTGGATACTGCTGGGATTGGTTGGCGGCCAAGGCCTGATGGTGCTCGGTTGGTTACGCGTTCTGGTTCGCCGCACAGCGGCTCTCGAGTCTGACGATGCCTACTGCCCGAGGGCCGCAGTGATACTCTGTCTGCGTGGTTCCGACCCTTTCCTCACCGATTGCGTCGAAGCGCTGCTGGATCAGGACTATCCGGAATATGAAATCAGGTTCGTCGTCGATCGGCGCGAGGATCCGGCCTGGCAAGTCGTCGAAGAGGTTCTCCAGCAGCGAAAGGCGACCAACGTGCGGATCGATCCGCTCAGAGAACGTCGCGGTACGTGCAGTCTCAAGATAGCCAGCATGCTGCAAGCGATCTCCGGATTGGACAGCTCGCATGAAGTGGTCGTGTTGCTCGATTCCGACACGATTGCCCACCGCACCTGGCTCCGCGAACTGGTTGCCCCTTTGGCCGACGAGCGGGTGGGCGCTGCCGCCGGGAACCGCTGGTACATGCCGGCCGACGCCTCCTGCGGAAGTCTGGTCCGCTATCTGTGGAATGTTGCGGCAGTCGTGCAAATGTACTGGTACGGTATCGCCTGGGGCGGCTCGATGGCGTTGAAGACGAGCGTCTTCGACCGATCTGACTTGCTCGACCGTTTGGCACACGCCTTCGGTGAAGATAGCACGATTTGTCGGGCACTGGTGCGAGCGAAACTCCGGGTGGCCTTTGTGCCCTCGGCGATGATGGTCAATCGGGAAACGTGTGACGTTCCCGGCTTCTTTCATTTTCTCCAGCGACAATTGCTTACGGTCCGACTCCATAATCCCTGGTGGTGGGCCGTCGTCGGCCACGGCATTGTCACTTCGGCCGCACAACTGTTTGCCCTCGGCCTCTTGCTCGTTGCTCTGTTGAAGACAGAGTGGGAAGTGGCTGCCTGGGCTGGCGGAGGATTGGCCCTCTATCTGGCCGCCATGGTGCTCTTAATGGTGCCAATGGAAATCGGCGTGCAGCGGATCGTTCGGGCGCGTCGGGAGCCCACGGGCTGGCTCAACGGGGCCACTGCGCTCCGAGTCATGCTTGCCATCCCATTGACCCAAGTAATCTACGCGGCCGGATTGGTTTCCACCTTTTTTGTTCGGATCCACCAGTGGCGCGGCATTGTATACCAGTTCGATGGCGCCCGTAGCGTTCGCGTAATCGAGGACCGCCCGTATGTAGACACACACTCAGACTCGCAGACCGCTACCTCCCTCTAAGGAGATCTCGTCCGCGGAACGTGTCTTTTGACGAGTACTCCGCAGATCAAGTATGCTGGGTGTGGTTACTCGTCAACAAACCCTACCCGCTGCGGTTTGGCGAGCGGGCTTGGTCGCCATCGAGCCCACCAAGATACGATCCCACCGATCAACAGAAGTTCTGCATTCCTTGTTCGGGAACTAAAGGAAAATCGACTCCCAAAGTGACAGCTCAAACCGTGTCCAGGTCGGGCCAGTCGGACGGTTTCGTCATCAACGACGCGAAGGGCACGTAGGGAGTCGACCAGAATCGTCCCCACCACAACACCGAAGCGCCAAAAAAGAGCTGCGCCCGGTGCCCAATCGATAACTTAGGAGGTGAGCCGTCGGTACGTTTCTGCAACGCAATCGGATTCCAAAACAAGGCACTGTCCACGGCGTGCAGGCCGTGAGGACGATAGAGGCGTCGTACGTCGCCACTAAATCTTCGGTTCTCGCGTAAGTGCGTCACGACCGCCGGACTAAGAAACCAGAACGGGGCATGCACCAGAAAATACCCCTCCTCCCGCAGCGCCCCCGCAAGGAACGCAACGATATTTGACGGTTCGGGAATGTGCTCCAGCACGTCCAGACACACCACAGCGTCATACTGTCCGGGCAGCACTTGGTCACTGGAGGTCAGCACGTTGACGTTACCTTGATAATCCTTAAACAGGCCTTTCGCAAATTGAATGCCTCGCTGCGACACCTCGAAATAATCGACCTGGTGACCGGCCATCGCTAGATAGAGGCTATCGAAGCCCAACCCGTCACCAAACGTCAAGATCTTCGCCTTTTTAGGCAACGTCTGAGTCAAAAAAGTCTCGACCCAAGATCGTATCGCCTGCTTGGTCACAGTCCGGTTCCAAATCACCGTCTCAAAAAGGAATGCGTCGGTGTCGTCATAGAATTCGCCCATTTTCTCAGACCATTGGTACCGAGTCAGTCCGCGACTTTCAAATGCCTTTCGGACGTTCAACCCCAACTGTCGAGATTCGGCGCGCAGTCGATCAACCACTTGTTCTCGTGTTAGTTTGGTAACCTCACCGATCCGGCGGACCAGGTAGGGAGCGTCCTGTAGTGCCGCGAGTTCATGAGTATTCGTTTTTTTAGATCTATGTTTGTTCATAAAGGTTCGCTCATTCTTGACGTGTGGGCTATTTCCCGCCGTGATTATGTCCATTTTGGTGTAAGGACTATCACGTCCACTGCATCGTTGGCGATAGTCGTTGGCCGACCCGAACATCATCCGACAAAAATAAACTAGGGCAATCCGACGGTTGATGCGCAGCGACCGAACACAAACATTTCACCCAGGTTGCTTTTAACGGACGTGTGATTTGCCAATCGGGAAAGTGAGATCGCAGTTTGCTTAAGTTCGAAATGCAGTAGATATGACCACCCCGGAGTCGACCAGCCAGCTGCCCAGGAATCGACACTGCCGGTAATAAAGGCGGTACTTTGTAGGGGCCAGGATTATTTGGTAGCCACTGGAGAAAACTCCTGCTGACTCGACCCGCCTTGGCCGTTCTCCGTGGGAGAAATTCCTTGAGAATTGTCCGACGTTGTTTTTTTAAGCGACTGCCCCAGTAATCTCAAATGCCGAGCGCTATTCACGTAACCGTTTTGGCCTCCGCGTTGCCGGAGTAATGTTACCGGTTCGCTCGAATCCATTTCCAGCAATTTTCTAAGTTCGCTTGCCGACAATCGGACGACGTTCTTCCCGCTGGCCGGAAGGCCATGTGCAATCTTCACGATCCCTCGTTCATCACATGCCAATTGCCATTGACCGCCACCAGGACCAAGTACATCTAGTCCAATTACATCACCAAACTCGCCCGAAGTATTAGCGCTGCCATTACCTTGGCCATTACCTTGGCCATTACCTTGACCTTGGCCATTACCTTGAATTGCCAACGCGTTATCCGCGATGGTCTCCTGAAGCAGGCTACTGGCCCAAAATGGGACTTGCGATTTCACTTTGCGCCGCTTACCCCAGCGGTCTTCCTCTCCATACTTCCAGAAACGATGTAGCATCGGCTCATCAATGATCGGACACGGCAAATGGCTCGCATGCTTCTGGAGATTTGTCGTATCAAAGTGAGGATCGCTTACTTCATACGACTCATACATTCCCATGTTATCGTAGGCGTCTCCCTCGATCTTGCTGGCGGGATCAGTCCGCTTGGGCTCATGGCCACAGAACTCGACACCATGCGAATTGAAGTACTTGTACCCTGCGTCGATGATCTGCCGAGGCGTGATCGGATTTTCCGGCGCGAGGTGGAAGGTCTTGCCATGGGCCTCGGGTGTGCTGAACAAGTGGCAGATGACGGCCGACACCCAGTCGACTGGCACAATGTTCCGCGGCTCATCGCCCGTCATGTTCAATCGTACCGGGGTGTAACGAACGCCGTCGGAATCTGGCTCGGTGTTCCACACCAGAATCGACATCAACTTCAAGTACATGTACAGGCCGTGGTACGTGCAGGTATAGCCAGTCTCTGCGTCGCCGGCGACAACCGCTGGCCGGTACACCGTGAGCGTCTTGAGAAAATGAGCCTGCCGGACGAGCGTTTCCGCCTCAAATTTACTACGTTCGTAGTCGTTGCGAAACTGTTGGCCGATATCGAGTTCGTCCTCTTTCACTTGATCCTGGCGCAGGCCACACACGTACGCTGTAGATACGTAATGCAAATGGTCGATGGCCAACTCCCGACACAACTGGACCACATTGCGCGTCCCCAGCACATTGCTTTTCCAGGGCTCTCCTTCTGGGTCTGTCCCCTCGAATGTCAGCACCGCCGCACCATGCAGCATGCGGTCACAATTTTCCGCAACCCATCGCTGAGCGGCCGGATCCAATCCTAGGAGCGGTTTCGAGATATCTCCTTCAAAACAGACCGGCCTGGGAAGCAGATGTCCATTCTCTTGCTCACTCACCTGCAAAATGGACTCGACCCGCTGGAATACTGTTTCTTTACGTCCCGGGCGAACAACCACGGCGAGGCGATGCCCCTTTTTCAACAGATCCGTAAGAAGGTATCTGCCTACTAGCCCGGTGCAGCCGGTCAACAAAATATAACCCCCCATCGATATCGCTCCTCACAATAAGGGACATTTTCAGCCCGTTGAATACAAATGCCTGAGTATTT
>PVBE010934641.1_pt1 | contig 11802 bp, 10 predicted proteins | sample 1631181 | NCBI WGS metagenome assembly PVBE01 (sample SAMN08397723, study PRJNA350692) | Marine metagenome, whole genome shotgun sequencing project. | isolation source: water | place: Pacific Ocean | collected 2012-04 | reverse complement strand
GGATGGGCGGTACGGGCGGCGCGGTGAAGGATGCCGCGGTGCCACCCGACAACGACGACGGTGTGCCTGCCCCCGACATGATGGTGGGCCCCGACCCCGACGCCGGGCCGATTGGGCCCGACCGACTCGTGGCGTCGATCGTGCTGACCGAGATCCCGCAGGTGCCGTCGGCGAGCGCGGACGTCAACGTGGGCGAGCCGCTCGAGTTCAACGACCAGCCCGGGTGCGTGGTGGTGGCGGTCGATCCGAACGCGGCCCCGCCAGCGGCTCCGCCCGACTGGGACGTCGGCGCCGTGACGGTCTCCGGCGTCAACGGCGCAGACCTGCTCTTTCAGCTCGGCGGCGACGGCCAGTACCGGACGAATGGCAACATCCCGTCCGACCTCTTCGGCAACGGCGCGATGATGACGGCCACCGCCGCGGGCGGGACGAATATGGGGGCCTTCCAGCTCCAGATTCCCGCGCCGGCGCAGGTGTCCGTCAGCTCGCCCGGCTTCCTGGCGAACCACGACCGAGACGCCGATCTGAACGTGCGCTGGAACGCAGCGGGGGCGACGACGGTGGTCATCACGGTCTTCCCCTCCGGGGGCGATGGCTCCCCGGAGCGCGGCAATTGGGTGTTCTGCGGGAGCGCCGACACCGGCTCGTTCACGGTCCCGGGTGCGCAGCTGTCGCAGATATCACCAGGGGGTGGGTTCGGACCAACCGCCGTAGTAGGCGTCGCGCGCACGAATGTCGTTACAGCAGAGGTAGGTGCTCACCAGGCGGTATTCGCCGTCTCGTCAACTGGCGGGCAGGCTTTTGCATTATCGCGGTGAGAGTTAGATTGGCGGTGGGGGCCATTGTCGGTGACCTTGGGGGGCACCGGACGAGGGGTTGATGAACGACATTCAGGCGTGGCACGGCGTCCGAACCAGCCTGCGACGCGTGCTCGACGAGCTCAACGGTCAGGAGCGCGAACTGGGGGCTCCGCTGCTCGTTCGCATGGCGTCCATACGCCTGCGCGCGGCGACGCTCGAGCAGCACGACGCAGTCATTGAGAAGGTCGGCGAAGCCGACAGGCGAGCCATCGAAGGCGCGCTGGTGGCGGAGTTCGCTGGCGAGCATTCGTCGTTGGCGGTGCTCGAGGCCCTCAGCCCGGGGGTTCGCAGCGAGGCGCTGGCCGAGGTCCGCGAGGCGATCGACCGCGATCCGGAGCACCTGCCGGCGCTTCGGGCGGGCGCGGCGCTGGCGCAGCTCGGTGGACGGTGGCAGGAAGCGGCGGAGTGGCTCGAACGGCTGGCGCAGGCCGAGCCGAAGCGGGGCGACGCGCTCATCGCGCTCGCCGACATCTACTGGTCGAAGCTCGGTCAGCCGCAGCAGGCGCGGAAGTTCTACAAGGGCGCGCGCAAGCGGTCCGGCGACGACCCAGACCTGCTCGACAAGTTGCTGAAGCTCCACCTCGAGCTCGAGGAGTGGGAGCCGGCGATCGCCACTTGCAACACGCTCATCTCCCAGGGCGGGCGGCCCGAGATGACCGTCACCTACATGCTCACGCTGGGCGAGATCCACGTCTACGGGCTGCGCGAATCCGGCGCCGCGCTGGTGCACTACCTCGACGCGTTGCGCACGCTGCCCCAATACGCGCTGACCTACACGCTCCTCCAGGAGTTGCTCGACGGCAACGAGTGGAGCGACTTCGAAGCCCATTTCGAGGCGATGGAGCCCGCCGCGCTCAAGCCGCACGAGCCTCTGCTCGAGGTCCTGCGCACCGCAGCCGGCGACGGGAAGAAGGCGGTCGCGGGCATCCGCGTCGCCCTCGGCCAATCACCCGCCGCCGCGCACGGCTAGGCCTGACCCCCCCCTAGATGCGGTAGCGAGAGGCCTGCTTGACCACCATCGGTGCGCCCGACTCACCGCTCGGGAGCTCGATGGTGAAGGTCGTGCCCTGCCCGGCTTCGGTCTCCACGCGTAGCGTGCCGCCGTGGCCTTCGATGATGTTGTAGGAGATCGCGAGCCCGAGGCCGGTGCCCTCGCCGATGTCCTTCGTCGTGAAGAAGGGCTCGAAGATGCGGTCGACGATGGCGTCGGGGATGCCGCCGCAGTCGTCGCGAAACACGACGGCCACGCCGCGCTCCGTGGGGTGTGTCGAGATCGTCAAGGTGCGCAGCTCGCCGTTGGGGGCGGCCTGGGCGGCGTTGATGAGCAGGTTCATGAAGACCTGTTCGAGCTGGCTCGGGATGCAGCAGACGGTCTCGACGACGTCGTATGCCTTCTCGACGGACAGCCGGGTGCGCCACTTGCCCTGGGTGAGCAGCGCGGCGTTGTCGAGCAGGTCGCTGACCTCCGCCTGGCGCGTCTTCTGGGTGTCCGGGTGGGCGAAGCTCTTCAGGCCCGAGACGATGCGCTCCACCCGCTCAACGCCCTCGATGGTCTGGGAGGCCATCTCCTCGACGTCGATCACGAATTGGGGCAGGTCGAGGCTCTTCTCCTCGCGTCGCGCGGCCTTCTCGGCGCCCTCGCGCCAGAGGTCGAGCAGGGCGAGCAGGTCGTCGAAGTAGGAGCGCATGTGGCGCGCGTTCGCCTTCACGAAGGCGATCGGGTTGTTGATCTCGTGGGCGACGCCCGCCGCGAGCACGCCGAGGGAGGCCATCTTCTCGGCGCTGACGAGGCGTCGCTCCATCTGACGGTGTGCGGTCACGTCGTGCAGGAAGACGAGGTAGCGCTCGTAGTCGCCGCCGCTGAAAGGCGTGACCCTGACGTCGTAGACGCGCTCGCCGATCTGCCAGCCGCGCAAGTTCACGGAGGCGTCGCCGTCGATGGCTTGCCTGAGGCGCGCCTGGTGCGTGTCCGGCAGCTCCACTGCCTCGCCCAACGCGCCGCCGAATTCACGCTCGAAGCGCTGGTTCCAGCTCACGACCGAGAGGTCGGCGTTCACCACTGCGAGCGGGTCCGCGATGGTGTTGACCACTTGCTCACTGAACGCGCGCACCGAACGCAGATGCGTCATCAACGCCGCGTTCTCCAGCAAGTAGCCGGCGTGGCCCATGAGCGACGAGATGAACGCGATGTCCTGCTTCGAGTACGGGCGGCTGTCGGCGCGGTCGGTGACGTTCACGACGCCGACGACCTCGCCCTTCACCAGGATGGGGACGGTCAGCGACATCGGCAGGCTGCCGAATGAGGAGTCCCCCTGCGGGACGAACTCCTCCAGGTCGGTCTGGTCGGAGCGAGCGCGAGCGTGGTCGTCGACGAAGAGCGGCTTGCCGAGCTTGGCGCAGGTCCCGGCGATGCCCTCACCGACGCGCGTCCGCGCCTCCTTGACGACGACCGCGGGGATGCCCACGGCCGCCCGCATCTGCAGGATGCCCTCCTCGCGGTCGAGTCGCATCAGCGAGACGCGCTCGCTGTTGAGCTCACGGCCGACGATTTCGACGAGTCGCTGAAACGTCTCGTCCTCGTCGTGGAGCGTGGCGAGCAGGTGCGAGGCCACGGAGAGCGCAGCCTGGCGCCGCTCGGCCTCCTGATGGATGTCGTCCCCATCGCCCTCGACCTGGGGCCCGGTGATGGCTTCCACGAGGGCCTGCACACGTGCCCGGGCGAGGTGCGCCGAGGCCGGATCCGCGACCAGCGTCGCGCCCGCGTCGAGCAGCTCCGCCTCCTGGTCACCGGTCAGGCTCGGGGCGAGCAGAACGATGCGCCCGCGGTCGCATCGCGCGCGGACCTGCGCAAGCAGAAGGAAGGCTTCGATATCACCCGTCGCGTGTACCACCACGATGGGCGCGTCGACCGGCAGCGCCGCGACCTCCTCGCAGCGGACCAGCGGCGCCAGTCCGCCCAGCCACGCAGGCGGCGGGCGGTCGGAGAGCCACCAGAGGTTGAGGACCACCTCCGGATCAGGGGTGGCCTCGCGCCTGAGCTGTACCAGATCGCCCATCGCGCACGTCTCCTCGGTTCGAGAGCGGTTCTCTCGAACAACGGCGTTTGCGTGCGATTCGATGCGTGGGCGGGTACCGCCGGACCCCGGTGGCGGGGCCCTATTTACATTTGCGGCGGGTGCGGGAGAGCTTCTTTCGGGCGGTCTTGACGCGGTTCGAGCGCGGGTAGTCGGCCAGCAGCGTCTCGAGGAACGGCATCGCGTCCTTGCAGCGGCCGAGCCCGACGAAGTTGTCGTGCATCAGGATCAGGGCGTCGTCGACCTTGTCGCCCTTCGGGTACTTCTGAAGGATCGTCTGCAGCGAGCGGACCGACGCCGTGAAGTTCTTCATCCGGTACTGGCACTCGGCCATCAGGAAGAGGCTGTTATCCGCGCGGTCGTTGCCTTTGAACTTCTGGACGAAGGTGGCGAAGGCACGGATGGCCTCGACGCAATTGTCGGCCCCCTTCTGCTCCCACCCGTAGCGGTAGAGGTCACCCGCCTTCTCAGGCAGGGCCGGCGCTCCCGCGGGCTGCGGCACGTTGATCGCGCCGGAGGCCTGCTCTTCGAGCTTGCCCTTCAGCTCGTCGGCCTTGCCCTGCAGCTCGGCGATCTGCTGCCGAATCTCGTCGAGCTCGAGTCCGCGGTCCGCGATGGTCGTCCGGATGCGGTCAATGGCGTCTTCGAAGCGACTGTCGACCTCGGCGATGCGGGTGCTGATCTGGCCGAGCTGGCCAGCGAGCTTCTCCCGCTCGATGCGCTGCGACTCCGTCATCTGCTCGATCTGGCCCTGGACGCCCACGATGTCGGCTTCGATCTCCTGGCCGCGCCAATGACTGACGCAACCGGAGGTGCTGATGAGGAGCAGGAGGAGGAGGAGCTGAAGTGGTCGCATGGCGGGCCTCCGGCAGAACCTGACCTGGGACTACGATTAACCCCGCAAGGCGCCGGAACGCTTCCCCCGAGGCGCGCGGGGCCTCAGCGGGGCGCGAACTCGACGCGTCGGTTCTTCCGCCAGGCGCGCTCGTTGTGGCTGGAGTCGGCCGGGTTCTCTTCACCGTAGGAGATGGTGCTGAGCTTGCCGGCCGAGACGCCCTTGTTCTCGAGGTAGCGGCGCGAAGCCTCGGCGCGACGCTCGCCGAGCGAGAGGTTGTACTCGGCGGTGCCACGCTCGTCGGCGTAACCCTGCAGCTGATGGTTGGCGGCGGCATCGCCGGCGTCCGTCAGGCACTGGGCCACGGCGTCGAGCTTCGTGCGCTGGTTGCGCTTCACATTCGAGCGGTCGAAGTCGTAGTAGACCGGCTCGCTGTTGCAGGCGATGGCCTTCCGCTGGCAGGTACCACCGAGGCACTCGGAGCCCTCGGGGCAACCCGGCTTCATCGCATTCTCGCCACATTGTGGGCGAGCGATGCAGCCACCGCCGGAGCAGAACTGGCCGGCCGCGCACTCGTTGTTTGCGAGGCACTCGGCCCCGCACTCGTTGTCGCGGCACTTCTGGCTGCCTGGACACTTGACCGTGTCGTCACAGTACCCCGCACGCCGACGGCACTGACCATTCTGGCATTCCATGCCAGGGCCCTTGCAGTGGCTGTTGTCGCGGCACTGGGCGCAGACCTTGTTCAAGCAGAACTCGCCCTTTTCGGCACAGTGATCGTCGCTCTCGCAGTTGGGGTACGTTGGTCCACAACCGATGAAGAAGAGCGCAACTCCACCGAAAACGATAGCGGAAAGCAGACGACCGACGGAACGCCCAGCCACTCCGAACATGATGATCACCCGTTGGAGAAAAGCGTGATATTTCAAGGGGTTAGTGTGCCTATTAAGGCAGAGAACTTGGCGACGCTATTCCATGCGAAGGCCGGTGTCAACCGCTGCGCGTGCGTGATTTGGACGATCGGTGTGCTCGCGGCGTGCGCGCCCGAGGGCGAGGTTGGATCACTGAACGTGACGAGCACCGCCCCCTTGTCGGGTGCCGTGCACCCCAATAGCGCTCCGATCCGTATCGGTTTCGACGAGTATCTGGACCCGCTGGTTCCGCTGGGAGGGGCGGCCGTGCTCCTCTCCTCCGACCGCGTCGCCCGGGCGCGTATCAGCTACGATCCCGTCGACCGCGCCTTGCTGGTGCGCCCCAATTCGCCGCTGCGCGTTGGGGTCGGCTACACGCTGACCATCCAAGCCGACGTCGTCCGCGGTTTCGCCGGCGAGACGCTGGCTTCGGATTTCGTGCTCGGCTTCGTGGCCGGCTCGGCGGACGGGCCGCGCGAGCCGTTGCCCCCGGTCGACTACGAGGTGGATCTGGCGCCGATTTTCGAGGAGAAATGCGACTGCCACGGTCCCGAGCCCGCCGTCTTCCCGCCGCTCGACCCCGGGTCGATGCTCGGGGTCGCCAGCCAGCGTCAGCCCGACCGCCTGCTCGTTCAGCCCGGCCGAGCCCTCGGGAGCTACCTGGTGCAGCGGATTCTAGAGGACTACCCGGGCGTACGCGGGCTGCCGATGCCGTTGGAGGCGCCGCTCACGCGGTCGGAGCAGCGGCTCGTCGTGTCGTGGGTGGAGCGTCTCGGCGAAGGCTCGTAGAGCGCCGCAGGCCGGCTACTTCTTCGGGGCCTTCAACATCCCGCGGATGTGCTGCGTGATGCCGTCGGCGGTCTTCTCGCCGTGATAGTACTTCCCGTTGATGAACAGGGTCGGCGTGCTGTGCACCCCTTCCTGCCCCTCCTTCAGGTCGTTCTGGATCCGCTGGCCGACCTCGTCGCTCTTCAAGTCGGTCTCGAACTGCTTCAGGTTCAGCCCCAACTCGGCGGCGAAGTTCTTGAAGCTGTCGTCCTCCAGGCTGCCCTGGTTGGCGAAGATCATGTCGTGCATCTGCCAGAAGCGCCCCTGCTTGTGGGCGGCCAGCGACGCGCGCGCCGCCACGAGCGAGTACTCGTGGTGCTGAAGCGGGAACTGCTTGAAGTGCAGGCTCACCTGCTTCGGGAACGCCTTCACCACGTCCGTCAACACGCTGCGCATCGCCGCGCAGTGCGGGCACTCGAAGTCGGCGAACTCGACGATGACCACCTTCGGCTTCTTGGCGCCCTTCGCCGGCGTGCCGCGCAGGTCGAACTCAAAGGTGATGTGGTCGTCCATGTACTTCTTGATGAGCGCCTCGCGGACCTCCTCCATCCCCATCCCCGCCTTGAGCTTCGCGATGGCGAAGCGGGCGAGATCGGTGGCCGCCGGGCAGCTCTGGGCCTGCACACATTGCTTCATGTTCGTGCGCGCTGAGCGGTCGCATGGGCACGGGCCCTCGCCGAGCAGCAGGTCGAGGTTCGCGAGGGCGGCGGCGTTGAGTCCGGTGGTGTCGAGGCCGGGCAAATCGCCCGCATAGGCGACCCCGCAAACGACCAGAATCGAGAGCGCGAGTGGGCGCATATGGGCTCCTTGGGACGGCCGCGCGGGACCGTAGTCAGCGGGCCTTTGGCTTGTCAACCAGCGGCCCGGGTGCTCGAATGCCCGGCCGATGGGGGGTTTGCGCGCCTGGATCGGCCTCGGCGGCAACCTGGGAGACGTACGTGGTGCGCTCGCATTCAGCCGCGCGGGGCTACGTGACTTGAGCGAGGCGCCGCTCGTGTGCAGCGGCGTCTACGAGAGCGAGCCGTGGGGCGCCCCGGACCAGCCGCCGTTTCTGAATCAGGTCGTGGGCCTGGTGCCGCGGCTGGGGCCTCGCGAGACGCTCGACGCGTTGCACGCGCTGGAAGACGCCTGTGGACGGACACGGGAGGAGCGATGGGGCGCGCGAACGCTCGACCTGGACCTGCTGAGCTGGCCGACCGCCGTGCAGTCACCCGGAGTGCACCTGCCACATCCACGGTTGCATCAGAGGCGCTTTGTGCTCGTCCCCTGGGCGGAGGTCGCGCAGGAGGTGTGCGTCGTCGGTCTCGGACGCACGGTAGCCGAGCTGCTCGAGGCGTGTGGCGACACGTCTTCGGTGTCGCGCTTGCCCTGACGGTGGCGATCCCTGCGGGTGCGCAGACCTTCGACGACGTGCTCGGTCCGGAGACGCTCGTTCCTGCACGCGCAGAGCGGGTGCCGTACAAACCCGCCGCGCCCGTCGCCGCGGAGATCGATCCCGAGCAGATGGCCCGCGACCCGGCGCGACTGGCGGCGTTCTTCCGGCAGGACCCGTCGCGCCTCGAGATCACCCGCATGACGCCGGAGCTCGCGCGCATGCTGAGCGGCATCCTGCTGCGCGGCAACGAGACCTTCCTCGCCGAGAAGCTGCTCCACAACGCCGCGAAACGCTGGCCCGACGAGGTGGCGATCACCCGAGGATGGGCCCGCGTGTTGCTGAGCCTCGGGCGCCCCGAGGCCGCACGGCGCGTACTCGAGAAGACGGTCGCCGGCGCGCCGACGGACGCCACCGCCCAGTACCTGCTCGGGCGGGCGTACATGTCGATCGATCCAAAGGACCCGGCGAGCCAGAAGAAGATCCTGGCAGCCTTCGAGGCCACCCTGGCCGTCGCCCCCGACTATCGCGACAGCGACGGTGTCGGGGCGAAGGAGATCCGCGCCGGGATCGACCAGATCAGGCGGAATCGGGATCCTTCGGCGGGGTCGGCGGCGGGAGCGTCGTCGTCCGAGTAGAGCGCTGGAGGTCGATGATCCGCGTATCGCCCACATACGGCTTCGTCTCGTAGCGCGTGATCTGGCCGATCTGCTTGACGATCGCGGCCATGCGCTCCGCCTCGCGCAGAATCGTCGACGCCGCCTTGTACTTGGGGTCGCCGTCGTCGAGTTTCCGGCAGAGCAGCTCGGCGTAGCCCATCACCGAGGTGAGCGGCTGATTCAGCTCGTGCGCCGTCGTGCCGGCGAGCTCGGCGAGCACGCCGAGGCGCTCGCTCTCGGCGAGGCGCTGCTCGATCGCGATTCGCTCACGCAGGTCGCGCACCACGCCGACCGTGGCCACCGTCTCACCGTGGACCTGGACCACCGCGGCGCTGAGCAGGACCGGGATGCGCTGGCCGCCGATGGAGACCACGTCGCGACGGTTCGGTGGGAGCCGTCCGCGCCCGCCGTGGTCCTCGCTGCGGATGAGCGCCATGACCTCGCTCGCGCCGCCCATCGGGTACAGCGCGCTGACGTGGAGCGCGTCGATCACGTCGGTGGCGAGGTAGCCGAAGAGCGCCTCCGCGGCCTTGTTGAACACGCGGATGACGCCGCCGAGGTCGGTGGCGATGATCGCGTCGGGTGACGCGTCGACGAGGCTCTGCAGGAAGTCCTTGGTCTCGGCGAGCTCGCGCGCGATGGCGCGCTCCTCGGTGAACAGCCCGGCGTTGCGGACCGCGATGGCGGTCGCGTTGGCGACGATCTGTCCGAACTGCAGCTCGCGTTCACCGAAGGCATCGAGCGGGGTGGAGGTCCGCAGGAAGAGGACGCCGATGCAGCGGCTCCCGTGGAACATCGGGAAGAGCGCGACCGAGCGCACGTTCAGCCCGGCCATCTGGTCCTTCACCGCCGCGAAGATCGGGTCGGCGCCGATGTCGGAGACGAGCAGCGATTCGCGGGTCTCGAGCACCTTCCGGATCTCTGGGTAGTCGTCGATCGAGATGTTGATGTCGACCAGGCCCTCCTGGTCGGAGGCCGCGACCACGCGTCCGGTGCGGTCATCGTCGCCGAGGATGACCACCGAGCAGCGCTCGGTCCCGAGCACGTCGGCGACCTGCCCGGCGACGTCCTGCAGGATGCCCTTCACGTCGAGGTGGCCGGTCAGCTGGTGGCTGATGGCGAGGAGCGTCTCGCCGTCGCGGGCCTGGCGGTTGAGCTGACGTTTGTAGCGGGCGATGCGCAGGTGGGCGTCGACGCGTGCGGCGACCTCGCCGATGTGGAACGGCTTCGAGACGTAGTCGTCCGCGCCGGCCTCCAGGGCCTCCTGGAGCACGTCCGTGCTGGCGCGCGCTGTGAGCACGATGACCTGCACGCCCTGCGTTTTAGGGTCCGCGCGCAGCGCTTCGATCACGTCGAAGCCGTCGAGCTTCGGCATCATCAAGTCGAGCAGGATCACGTCCGGCGGATCCTGGCGGATGCTGATCAGCGCTTCCTCGCCATCCCGGGCCTCCTCGATGGTGTGCCCGCGCTTGCTGAGCGCCTTCCCGAGCATGTCCCGGATGAGCTGCTCATCGTCGACGATCATGATGCGCTGGCCGCTCATGTGGAGCGCCCCAGCCATGCGGCGACCGCGTGTTGGTAGACCTGCTTGAGAGGGACGCTGCTGCGGCGCGCGACCTCGGCGCAGGCCTCGTACTCCGGGGCTGCGTTGAGCACCGCGTCGCCGCGGAAGGCGACCTTCATCGGGACGTCCCCCCACGGCGTGGTGACGGACTCGACGCGGCGGTCGAGGCGTTGGCGCGCGACCGGGAAGTGGCGCAGCCCGATGGCGCTCGACTCGGTGAGGAGGACCTCACACACAGCCGAGACCAGCCCGCGCTCGGCCAGCGCGCCGACCAGCAGGCCGGGTCGCTGCTTCTTCATTTGGATGGGCGCGAACCACGCGTCGAGCGCCCCGGCCTCGAGCAGCCGCTCGAGCAAGTGGCCGGCGAGCTCGGGGTTCAGGTCGTCGAGGTTGGTCTCGATCTGTTCGACCTCGGACGCGGCGTCCGCCGTGCGCCCGAGTACGAGACGCAGCAGGTTCGGCCGGTCCTCGAGTGAGAGGTCGCCGGCGCCCCAGCCGACGCCCTCCACCACCATCTCGGGGAACGCGCCGGCGCTGTCGGCCCACGCACAGAGCAGGGCCACGCCCGTCGGCGTGACGAGCTCGCGCTGGACCTCGCACGCTTGGATCGGGAAGCCGCGCAACAGCTCGAGCGTCGCCGGCGCCGGCAGTGGGATGCGGCCGTGCGCGCACTTGACGAAGCCGCGCGAGATCGGCGGCGGCGCGGTCCGGATGGTATCGACGCCGAGCTTCCAGATGCCCCAAGCCGTGCCGACGATGTCGATGATGCCGTCGACCGCGCCCACCTCGTGGAAGTGCACGGCCTCGCGGGTCGTCCCGTGCACGGTCGCCTCGGCGTCTGCGAGCGCGTCGAATGCAGCCCGGGCCCGTGCGACGACCGGCGCGGGCAGCTGGCCGCCCTCGATGGCGCCGACGATGTCGCCGTAGTGGTAATGCGGGCCGTGGTCGTGATCGTGGTCGCCGGTCGGTCCTTCGACCTTGCCGTTGACCAATACGTGCACGTCGACGCCGCGGATGCCGTGGTGGTGCCGCTCGCCGACCTCGAGGGTCCACGGTGACTCGACGGGGAGCGTTTGCAGCGCCGCGCGCAGCTCGCCTGCATCGACGCCCAGATCGATCAGGGCGCCGAGCGTCATGTCGCCGGCCACGCCGCTGAAGCAGTCGAAGTAGAGCAAGCGGGCCATCAGTCGACCCGATTCATCAACGTCGCCGCGTATGCCGCGCCGAAGCCGTTGTCGATGTTGACCACCGTCACGCCGGCGGCGCAGGAGGTCAGCATGCCGAGCAGGGCCGTCACGCCCCCGAAGCTGGCGCCGTAGCCGACGCTGGTGGGCACCGCCACGACCGGACGCGCGACCAGGCCGGCGATGACGCTGGGCAGCGCGCCTTCGAGTCCGGCGACGACGATCAGCACCGAGGCCGCCCGCAGCGTCTCCACGTGCGCGAGCAGTCGGTGCAGGCCCGCCACGCCGACGTCGTGCAGCGTCTCGACCGTGTTGCCGCAAAGCTCGGCGGTGAGCGCCGCTTCGGCGGCGACAGGGCGGTCGGAGGTGCCGGCGGCGATGACCATCACGGTGCCGCGTCCGCGGATCTCGGCGGGGGCGTCCTGGACATAGAGGCAGCGCGCTTCGGCGTCGTAGGTCACCGGAAGGTCCGCGAGCGCTCGGGCGATTTCGGCGCCTTCACCGGCGGACACACG
>PVBE012860536.1_pt1 | contig 11804 bp, 11 predicted proteins | sample 1631181 | NCBI WGS metagenome assembly PVBE01 (sample SAMN08397723, study PRJNA350692) | Marine metagenome, whole genome shotgun sequencing project. | isolation source: water | place: Pacific Ocean | collected 2012-04 | reverse complement strand
GTTATTCAGGCCCATCGTACGGGCCTGCCTCAGGATCGCCCGCTCGGAGACGGTAGTCAGCCTCCCTTCCGCCAGACTGCCCTTGATGAACAGACCAAGAACCTGGGCATTCTTCGAGCGGGCCGACTCCAACTCGTGGGCGTATGCCTGCCGGTCCGAGACCAGGGCGCGTCGTACCAGGGCGCTGTTTCGGATCAGCCAGAGGGCCTCTTCGCGGTACTTGGGGTTGGCTTGCTGACCCTGAGCCCAGCCGCGCCGCTTCTTGAGGGCGCCATCCACTTCGTCTGTGGAGGAATCGGGGTTCAGTTCGTAGTACTCGAGCAGCGAGGACGATCCCACCATCACCAGGAAGGAGTCGATTCGTTCGAGGTCCCGCTGCTCCATCACACTCCGACCGAAACTGAGCTTGGGTTCTACCTCTCCGGCGGTTCCTGGTCAATGCGCCGGGAGGTGCTGAAGCCCCCCGGGGGAGGCTTCAGCTGACGGTGGCCTTGGCCAGAGCGGAGCGTGCCAGCGAGAGACGCCGGTGGTCGAGGCTTCCCTTCAGATCCAGGCGCGCGCGGCGCAGCGCGCGGGTCTCCACGTCGATGACGTGCACCTCGAGAATCTGGTTCTCGGTGTAGCGGTAGACCACGTCGATCGGCGTTCCGCGCACCCGGGGGGGCAGGTTCTCGAGCACGACCTCGCCGATCACCGCCACATCGGGACGGCTGTTGCCTGTGCCCTCGGTCACCTCGACCCGCACAGCGGTCATGTTGTCGTAGGCGTAGGCGAAGCGTCCGCGCTTCTCCGTCGGCAGAGGAGTCGCTTCGGGAATGAGGTTGACGACACGTTCCTGGTGGCGTGCGTCGAGCACGACGACCCCCATGGCATGGGAGGAGGCATCCTTCACCTTCATCTGGGCCAGCCCTGCGCCCTGGGGCGGGTTCCCAAGCCGCTGCGCTGCCGCCGACTTCTTTCCCGGTGACCGCGACCGGTTGCGGCGGCGGGCGATGGCGGAGCGATGAGCCTTCAGGGCGGGGTGGTTCGGCTGATGGCGGAAGACGCCCGCCAGCGCTGCACCCAGCGCCACACCCTCATCGGGGTTGATGCCGCTGGCCACGGGCTTGTCACCACTGACTCTGCGCAGGGTGTCCCGAATCATGGGCATTCGGGTGGAGCCGCCAACCAGGAGGATCTCCTCCACGTGCTTCCACGAGAAGCCGGCCTTTCCGAGCACCAACTCGCAGGTCTCGATGCACTGATCGACCAGATCCTGACAGAGCTCCTGGAACTGCTGGCGGGTGACCTGGACCACCATGCGGTGACCCCGGAAGTTCACCGGAATCACCGCCTTGGACTTGCTCGAGAGCGCGACCTTCGCGTGCAGGCAGCGTTCGTAGAGCTCCTGGTAGGGGAGCGGGTCGTCCCGAGGATCCAGCCCGAACTTGTCATGAAACTGCTCGGCCACGTAGCTCAACAGCAGGTCGTCCCAGTCCTTACCTCCCAGCTCGGCGTTGCCGTCGCTGGCGAGGGTCCGCAGAGTGGTTCCACGGATCTCCATGATCGTGACGTCGAAGGTACCGCCACCCAGATCGAAGACCAGCAGCCGGCGGTTCTTGCCCAGGTACTCCAGGCCCAGAGCGATGGCTGCTGCGGTGGGCTCGTTGATGATGGACAGGACCTCGAAGCCCGCGATCTCGCCAGCCTCGGCGGTGGCCCCGCGCTGGGCGCTGTTGAAGTAGGCCGGGACGGTGATCACACACTGGCTGACCTCCCGGCCCAGGGCCTCCTCGGCATCCTGCTTCAGCTTCTTCAGGATGAAGGCACTCAGCTCCTGGGGTGAGTAGGTCTGGCCGAAGAAGTCCAGGGAAAAGTCGGTCTCTCCCATGGAACGCTTGATGAAGCGGACCACATTCGTCGGGTCGACGACGACCATCTTGACGGCCTCTTCGCCCACGACGCAGGCGTAGCGATCGTAGAAGTGGATGACCGAGGCGGTGGTGGAGTGGCCATCGGCGTTGGGAACGATGTTCGGCTTCCCGTACTTGTCCACGTAGGCCATCGCCGAGTAGGTCGTGCCGAGGTCGATCCCGAGGATGATGTCGTCCGCCACGGTTTACTTGGCCTGCTCCCGGTAGATCACGACTTCCTCGTTCCGCAGGATGCGGTTGCCCCGGTGGAATCCACGCTTGAGAACCTGCGCGACCATCTGGTCCTGGCCGCCGTCCTCGGGCGGAATGACCTTGACGACCTTCTGGGTCTTCGGATCGAAGCGTTCAGCACCCTCCATCGGCATCACGTCGCGCCGGTAGAGAACCTCGAGGAACTCGTCGATAAGGTACTGGAATGAATCCGAAATTACATCTACCGACATCTCCTTCTTCACCAGGGACTCCCGGAACCAGTTCAGAGAATCGTAGAAGAGGAGCAGGTCGAGCAACAGGGGCTTTTCAGCCTGGTAGATGAAGTCCTCCTTGTACTGGCGCAGCTCCTCGTAGAGTGCGTCAAAGGCCTTCTGCTGCGTCTGTTCGGCGGCAGAACTCTCCAGAATGGTCTGCTGGATCTGTTCGAGCCTGGCCTGGATTTCTTCGTCCATGACTAGCTCCCGCTGAGTTCAGTGGCGAGGTTGATGAAGGTACCTTCGAGCTCCACGCTCTCCGAGCAGAAATGGAAGTCACGAGGGCTGCTGGCCAGTCCACGCAGGAACTCCTGCTGGACCTGAGGGCCGACGCCGATGGTAACGACGCGTCCCCCGGTGCTGCGGATGCGGTGGATCTCGGTGGTCACGGCGTCGGGATCGTCCGGGTGGCCATCGGTCATGACGACGAAGATCCGCTGGACGCCGGCCCGAGGCTTGAGGAGGTCGCGGCCGTCGCGCAGACCCTGAGCCATCGGGGTCGAACCGATGGGCGTGAGGTTCCGGATGGCGTCCTGGAGGCGCGGGAGATCCCCCGTCGGCCTGGACATGACTCCCCCGGGAAAGGCCACCACGGCGATCTGACGGGTGGGTTCCAAGCTGCGCCGGACAAAGGACTCGGCGGCCTTCTTGGCGTCCTCGATGGATTGGCCGTACATGGAGCCGGAACAGTCCATGAGCAGGACGACCTGCATGGGGATCCGGTTCTTGGCCAGATCCTCGAGGGTGACGTGACCCGCCGCGAGACGGTGGGCGAGTGTCTGACCCGAGCGCAGGTCCATCGCCTCGACCTCGACGATGCCGTTGGCGTTGTATCGGTAGGTGACCGCGAGCCGTGACTGGCCCTGGGGCCGGGGAGGAATGCCGTAGAACTCGAAGTGGCCGAGCACGCTGCACTCCAGCGGGTCCTCGTTCTCGCCCTGGACCAGCCACAGGTCCATGGTCGTCTGACCGTCGTGGGTGGTCACGTAGTTGTCCCGGGTCTGCTCGCAGGGGATGCGGGCATTGCGGTTGATGATTCGGCTGTTGTGCAGCTTGCCGTCCCGAAAGACGACCATTCCCAGCGAGTGACTGGTCACGTCGTGGGTCCGGATGTCGATGTCGGGCTTCTGGCCGGACAGCCGCGCAGCCTCCAGGGCCGCCGTCAGCGCTGCTCCGAGAGCCACACACTCGTCGGGGTTGATGTCCGTGGCAGGAGCGCGTTCGAAGAGGCGCTTCAACATGGCCCGCACCATCGGCATGCGGGTCGAACCCCCGGCGAGCAGCACGGTGTCGATGTCCCCGCGATCCATCTTGGCGTCGGCGAGGACGTCGTCGGTGAGCAGTTCGCAGCGCCTCATGAGCCCACTGGTCAGGTCCTCGAACTTCTCTCGAGTGACCCCCAGCCGCATGATCTTGCCCTTGTAGTCGTAGAAGAGGTTGACCTTGGGGCGTCGGGTGAGGCTGATCTTCGCGGAGACGCACTTCTGCCGGAGGTCATGGTAGGCCGCCGTGTCCTCCAGCGGGTCCATGCCGTGCTTCTCCTCAAACTGCTCCGCCGCGTAGCGGATCAGGGCATCGTCCCAGTCCTTTCCACCCAACTGGTGATCGCCGTTGGTGGCGTTCACGACGATGTCGCGGCCGTGGATATGGCAGATCGTCACGTCGAAGGTGCCGCCACCCAGATCGAAGACCAGGACGCACTTCTCGCTGTCGATGTTGTTCAGGCCGTAGGCGAATGCAGCGGCGGTGGGCTCGTTGATGAGCTTGAGAACCTGAAGGCCGGCCAGCTCGCCGGCCCGGAGCGTGGCCTGCCGTTGAGCATCGCCGAAGTAGGCCGGGACCGTGATCACGGCCTGATCGATGCGGTGCCCGAGCCTCAGCTCCGCGTCGTGCTTGAGCTTGGCAAGGATGAAGCCGGAGATGCGCTCCGGCGAGTACTGATCCCCTCGGTACTCGAAGGAAAAGTCCTTCTCTCCGATGAATCGCTTGATGAACTCGACGACCTGGTCCGGGTAGACGACGGCTGACTGCTTCGCGTAGTTGCCGACGATCACCTCGTCGCCGTCGAAGAGCACGACCGATGGGGTGATGCGGTCGCCCTCGGCGTTGTGGAGGATCTCCGGAACGCCGTGTTTGTTGACGTGGGCGATCGCAGAGAAGGTCGTACCTAGGTCGATGCCAACAGCGCGGCTAGCCGACATGCTGCTCCGGTTCCTCGGTCAAGGCGGTGGAGCCGGTACTCTATCAAGGTGGACCTGATCCTGGCCTCTGGAAGCGTGTGGCGGAAGAAGATGCTCGAATCCGCGGGCATCGCCTGCAGGGCCATGGAGCACCGCGTGGATGAGCGCGGCGTGGCCGCCGGGACCCCTGGAGAGCTGGCCCGATGCCTTGCCCTGGCCAAGGCACGAAGTGTCGCGGAACTCGAACCCGAGGCGCTGGTCATCGGGGCCGATCAGGTCGTCCACCTGGAGGGCAGGCGCTTTGACAAGCCCCGTGGACCGGAGGAGCAGGAAGCTCATCTGAGAACGCTCAGGGGGCGCACGCACGAACTCATCACCGGGGTAGCGCTGGTGGGGCCGGGTGTCTGCCGGGTCTTCGAGGAGTCCACCCGTGTCACTTTTCGCAGGGATCTGTCGGACCAGGAGATCGCTGCCTACGTCGCGACGGAGGAAGGGCGGGGCAGCGCGGGCGGGTACGAGATCGAGGGGCGCGGAGCGCAGCTCGTCCAGAACATCGATGGGAGCTGGTTCAACGTGGTGGGCCTTCCCTTGCTAAGGCTCGTGACCGAGCTACGGGAACTCGGATGGAGACCGAGCTTCTAGACCAGCTCGCTGAGCTGACTGCCGACTTGCGGGAGGTGCTCCGGGCTGGGCAGGACACGGGCATCACGCACCTGCCCAGAGGGCCTGCTGTCCGGGCTTCTGAAGCGAACTCAGCCCCCAGACAGCCGGAGCCGACGCCCCCACCGCCCGCTCTTCATCGGCCCGAGGCCCCTTCCCCCGAGCGGAGCCCACCGCGGCCGGAGAGCAGCCCGCAGCGTCCACCTGTTCGAGAGCCTCGAAGGTCCGCACCGCCCCCGGCCACCAACCGCTGGACCTCCACCAGGCCCAGCGGCCCTTCCTACGCGATCGGGGATGCCGTGGGCGCCTGGGGCCTTCCTCCCTCGGCTCATTCACCGACCGGGGCGAATGCGGAGGAGCTGCTCGAAGTGCGTCGTCGTCTGGGGGAGTGCACGCGCTGCCGCCTGGCTCAGGGACGGAAGAAGCTGGTATTCGGCGTGGGAAACCCCGAAGCCGACCTGGTCGTGCTGGGAGAGGGGCCGGGCTTCCATGAGGACCAGCAGGGTCTGCCCTTCGTCGGCCGCAGTGGCGAGATGCTGGACCGCATGCTCAACAACGTCCTGGGCCTGGGCCGCCACGAGGTCTACATCCTGAACGTCGTGAAGTGTCGGCCTCCCGACAACCGCACGCCGCACTCCGACGAGGTGGAGGCGTGCAGAGCCTTTCTCGACGCACAGCTGGCGGCGATCAAGCCGCGCATCATCGTGTGCATGGGGTCGCCGGCCGCGAAGACCCTGCTCCAGACTTCGCGGGGCGTCATGTCACTGCGGGGTCGTTGGCAGAGCTGGGGCGATGCCGCGGTGATGTGCACCTTCCACCCTGCCTACCTGCTTCGGCGGCCGGAGGACAAGCGAAAGTCCTTCGAGGATCTGAAGCTGGTTCGGACGCGCTACGACGAGATCAAGGGGCTGCGTCTGGGAGCGCCAGGGTGATGTCCAGGTCGGCCACGGGGTTTTCCTGGACGTCGACTGGGCCCAGGACAGCCTGAGGATCGTCCGGACCGATACCGTCCAACTCCACATCGTTGGCAGCTCGGAGGTAGAGCTTGCCCTGATGCGCGGGGACCGTGATGGAGAAGGGACCGGGCTCGGGCAGGAGAACATCGGCGATCAGCAGTTGTGGGCTACCCTCCTCGACGCGGATCAACTCCACGCGAACGGGACCGGGCACGCTGGAGTCCACCCGTCCGCTGAGGATCACCTGGTCTCCGGCCAGGGCCAGGCCGAGCCAGATCACAGCTTGTCGAACAGGTCGGCGAAGGTGCCCAGGGAACCCTGTTCCTCGTGAACCTTGCGCTCGCCGGGTCGCCGCCCGGCCGGCACCAAGGTGATCTTGCCGGCGGCCTGGTCCAGCGCGATCACCTTGACCTTCAAGGAGTCGCCCTCAGCGAGCTCCAGACCGTCCAGCTTCGAACGGGGCACCAGCCCCTGAACGGGACCCAGGTCGATGAAGACACCGAAGCTCTGGACCGAAGCGACCGGCCCCTCCAGGGCGCTGCCCACCCTCAGGGTCTTCCAGAATTCGATCGCCTGCTGTTCCGCCGCCTCTTCTTCGATCAGTCGATGGCTCACGACCGCCTCACGGCGCGACATCTCGATGATGCGGAAGTCCAGGGTTCGGCCGATCCAGCTGTCCAGTTCTCCAGGACGCATCGCGATCTGCGACACGGGACAGAAGGCCTTCACACCGGAGAGATCGATGACGAAACCACCAGAATTCCGTTCGACGACACGGCCTTCGACCGGCACGCCGGCCTCCAGTGCGGCTTCAAGCTGCCCGCGTGCCTGTTGTCCCCGAAGTCGGGTACCGAGACGGATCCCGTGTTGGTCGATCCCCAGGACCCAGGCCTCGATGGGCTCACCCACGGCGGCCTCGGATTCCTCGGCGTCGAGGGTGGCCTCCTGTTTGGCACCCACGTTCACGAAGATGTGGGAGGCCGTGCGACGAATCACCACTCCTTGGACGCGATCTCCCGACTCGATCTGGAGGCCCTGGACCTTGCTCTTGCCGATGGCTTGCGACATCAGGGAGGAGAAGTCGCCGTGGTCCATGTTCGCCAGGTCCTCGAGGAGTCCCTTGTCGAGGAGTGGTTCGTGAACGGTGCGGGGCTTGGGCTCTTCTGCCTCGGTCACTGCTTCGGCCACTTCCTCATCAGCCTCGGGCTGGTCCGTCGACTGAGGATCAGGGTCTTCGTTCTTCTGCCTGCGCCGGTGCACCCGCATGGGGATCCTCCTGGAATGGCCAGCACCCTGTATCCGATCCGGGACAGGGATCAGCAATAGCGAACCTGTCCCGTTGCCGGCATAAATGTCTGTACAGCTGAGGCACCGATGCTCGTTCTCACTCAGAAGGAAGGCGAGATTCTCCAGGTTGGAGATGACGTCCGCATCTACATCAAACGCATCAGGGGCAACTGGGTCCGGTTGTGCATCGACGCTCCACGCGAGATCGAACTGAAGCGCATTCCTGCCCCGAGCAAGCGCGAGGAGCGCGCGCAGGACAACTCACGCTCCTTCGTCCGTCTGCGCAAACGGAGTTAGAGCGCGCTCCAGCGCGTGTTCGACTTCGACCTGCCCAACGAGCGCATCGCACGTCATCCTCCGGAGCGGAGGGACGGCGGGCGGCTGCTGGTCCTTGATCGCGCTGAACCCATCCAACACGGGCAGGTCACCGACCTGCCTCAACTCCTCGAAGCCGGGGATCTGCTCGTCGTCAACGACACGCGGGTCATGCACGCTCGGCTGGCGGCCCGCCGACGGACGGGCGGCCTGGTCGAGGTCTTCCTGCTGGAGCCCGGTCCCGGCCCGGTCCGGGCTCTCCTTCGTCCCGCACGCCGCCTGAAGGAAGGCGAGCAACTCAACCTGGATGGTGGCCGGGTCATCCTCCAGACGCGGCATCCCGACGGATTGTGGACCGTGCTGTGCGATCCAGACCCCGTCTCCTTGATGGAGCGCTTCGGCGAGGTGCCGCTGCCGCCCTATCTCCGGCGGGAGGCGGAGGCCGAGGACGCGATCCGCTACCAGACCACCTACGCCAGGGTTCCTGGTGCGGTGGCGGCTCCAACGGCAGGCCTGCACCTGTCCATGGAGCTGCGTGCCGCGCTGCTGGAGCGTGGGGTGGGCTTTGCCACGGTGACCCTCCATGTAGGCATCGGCACCTTTCGGCCCCTGTGCGCCGAGGACCTGGAGCGGGGACTCCTGCACCCCGAACACTTCGAGCTTCCGCAGTCCACCGTGGACGCCATCCAGGACGCGCGTCGCGTCATCGCGGTGGGGACCACCACCACCCGCGCGCTCGAGTCGGCTTCCGCAACCGGCGTGCTCAAGGCGGGACGCGGCGTTACGCGGCTCTTCATTCGGGAGGGATTCCGCTTCCAAACGGTCGATGGGCTCCTCACGAACTTCCACCTGCCTGGGAGCAGTCTCCTGATGCTCGTGTGCGCGTTCGGCGGGCGCGAGCGGGTCGCCCAGGCGTATGGCGAGGCCATCGAGAGTGGATACCGCTTCTACAGCTACGGCGACGCGATGCTGCTCCTTTGAGCTGCTCAGGACCACCGGTGCAGCGCGTCGAGGTGTCCTGAGGCTCCCACACGGGGAGGTTCAGACGCCCGCCTTCATGCCCGTCGGCACCAGCGGTGCCGTGAAGGGTCTGCTCCCCAGCGAGGTCGAGGGCGTGGGCGCCGAGATGCTGCTCGCCAACACCTACCACCTCTGGGTGAGGCCCGGCCACGAGGCCATAGAGAAGCTGGGTGGCTTGCACGCCTTCATGGGCTGGGAGCGCCCCATCCTCACCGACAGTGGAGGCTTCCAGGTCTTCAGCTACCGCGGCGACAAGTGCACGGTCAGCGAGAAGGGGGTGAAGTTCCTCTCCGAGATCGACCGGCAGTGGCGCGAGCTCACTCCCGAGCTGTGTGTGGAGATCCAGGAGCGCCTGGGAGTGGATGTCGCGATGGCGCTGGACGAGTGCATCGACGTGGAGGCCGACCGCGAGCGCGTGATCCGTTCCACCCAGCGCACCACGCGGTGGCTGGACCGCTGCCTGGCTGCTCGGAAGCACCCCGAGCGCACGGCTCTCTTCGGGATCGTACAAGGGGGCTTCCACCAGGACCTCCGGGTGGAACATGCTCGACTGCTGCGTGAGAAGGACCTGGACGGCTACGCCATCGGTGGTCTCAGTGTGGGTGAGGGGAGGGAACGCATGCTGGGCATGGTGGACGTCACGGCGCGGGAGCTGCCGGTGGACAGGGTTCGCTACCTGATGGGCGTGGGTACACCGCTTGACATCCTGGAAGCGGTGCTCAGGGGTGTGGACATCTTCGACTGCGTACTGCCGACTCGGACCGCGCGTTTCGGCTACCTCTTCACCCGCCGGGGGAAGCTCGTCCTCAAACACGCCAGATTCAAGGACGATCCGCGTCCCATCGAGCAGGAAGGGTGTTATACGCTCCGGCCTTTTTCGCGGGCCTATCTGCGTCACCTGTTCAAGATGGGCGACGTGCTCGCTCCGCGCCTGCTCTCGCTACACAACCTCCACTTCTACCAGCGGCTGATGTCCGATATTCGATGCGCCATCGACGACGGTCCCGAGGCTCTCGAAGAGCTGCGCCGCGAGGTCGCGCGCTGGGAAGACCCCTACGGGGATCCCGATGATTGATCCACACACCGCCCTCGTCGTCGCCCAGGCGGCGCCAGCGGGGCAGCCGAGCATCTTCGATTCGCTGTGGCTCCTCGTCGCGATCGTTGCGATCTTCTACTTCCTGCTCATCCGGCCCCAGTCCAAGGCACGGAAGGAACACGAACAGCTCCTGACCACGCTCCGGAAGGGCGACGACGTCGTCACCGAGGGAGGAATCATCGGGACCATCTACGAAGTCGCCGATGATCACGTGGTCGTGGAGATCTCACCACGCGTCAAGATGCGCGTCCGCAAGGAATCCGTGAGCGAGAAGGTCACGGTCGAGGAGGCCTCATGACCGGCGGTTGGTGGGTGAAGATGGGGTTGATCCTGGCGGCCTTTGCGGGCTCCATCTATGTCCTGACCCCCACGGTCCTCGACGTGCTCCGCGCGGAGGAGGCTCGGCAGGAGGCCGTCGAGAACCTCGGCAGCAAGGAGGATCCCGAGGAGATTCCGGTCGAGGGCTGGGAGACGATGCTGCCGCAGACCAAGCTGGTTCTTGGGCTGGACCTTCAGGGCGGGATCGACCTGACCCTCGACGTGGACATCGAAGAAGCCATCCTGGCCACGGTCGGACGAGACGTGCAGCCCATGGTGGACGCAGGCGAGCGCGAAGGGGTCGTGCTCGACGAAGTGCGTCGTGTGCGCGGCGAGCCCGCCCTCGAGATCAAGTCGGCGAGCGCGGACCTGGGGGACATCCAGGACTTCATCGTGTCCTCCGGCTTCGGCGCCTACTCCTACGAGAGCACGGACGGCAACTGGCACCGCTTCGAGCTCACGGAAGTGGCTCAGGAAGACATCGCAGAGAAGGCCATCGAGCAGGCGGTGGAACTCCTTCGCAACCGGGTCAACGAGACCGGCGTGAAGGAGCCGAGCATCGTGCGCAAGGGGAAGCAGCGCATCAACGTGCAGCTTCCTGGCATCACCAACCTCCAGCAGGCCGTCGATGCTCTCGGCACCACGGCGGTGCTGCAGTTCTACATGGTGGACGAGGACTTCGAGCAGCTCGCCCTGGAAAAGGCCGTCCAGGCGGCGATGGACGCCATCGAGGCTGGGGAGGTCGAGGACGACGACGAGGCCATCAACGACTGGCTGCTCGACACCGATCGCATCGGATCGGACAACCGTGTGCTCTTCCAGTACGACGATGACGCTGCGACGGGCGAGCTCGTGCGCTCACGTCCAGTGGCCCTGTTGGACGAGGTCATCCTCACCGGCGATGACGTGAACGACGCTTCGGTGGGTTTCGATCCCCGAACGAACATGCCGAACGTCTCGCTGGAGTTCAAGCCCAAGGGCGCGAACATCTTTGGCGACGTGACCGGCGAGAACGTCGGCAAGCGCTTTGCCATTGTCCTGGACAAGCAGGTGCGCTCCGCTCCGGTCATCAACGAGCGCATCGGTGGCGGTCGGGCTCAGATCAGCATGGGTGCTGGGGGCTACGACCAGGCACGCGCGGACTCCCAGACCCTGGCCCTCGTGCTCCGCACGGGCGCTCTCCCCGCGCCGGTGAGCATCGGTGAGGTTCGTACGGTGGGAGCACAGCTGGGTGAAGACGCCATTCGTGCTGGCAGCCAGGCCACCGTGATCGGCATGTTGATCGTTCTGATGGCGATGCTCTTCTACTACAGGAAGCCCGGAGTGGTCGCCAGCTGGGCTCTGATGCTGAATGTCTTCTTCGTGCTGGCCCTGCTGGCGGGCTTTGGCGCGACCCTGACCCTGCCGGGCATCGCGGGCATCGCGCTGACCGTGGGGATGGCGGTCGACGCCAACATCATCATCTACGAGCGAATACGGGAGGAGCTTGCCGTTGGCAAGAATCCCCGAGCAGCCGTGGATGCCGGCTACGAACACGCCCTTTCGGCGGTGCTCGACGCCAACATCACCACCGGCATCGCCGGAGTGGTCTT
>PVBE010118453.1_pt1 | contig 11804 bp, 14 predicted proteins | sample 1631181 | NCBI WGS metagenome assembly PVBE01 (sample SAMN08397723, study PRJNA350692) | Marine metagenome, whole genome shotgun sequencing project. | isolation source: water | place: Pacific Ocean | collected 2012-04 | reverse complement strand
TCGCGGCGGCCTTGATCGCGCAGGCCCCCTTCGCCCCCTCCACCGGGGCGCAACCCTCCAGCGGACAGCAAACCACCTCTTCCCCCGCCGGAGAGAGCGGCGGGCAGAAACCGCCCGCCCCTGAAGGGCCCGGGCCGGAAGGCCGCTGGGTGCCCGGCCATCACTTCAGCATCAGCCAGGGCTGCCTCAAGAAATGGATATGCGACTGTTCAATGGTCGAGCCCCCGCGCGGCGCGCGGATCGAGCGGACCCCCTCAGAGTCGATCGCGGGCATCTGCCGGCCCGGCGCGCGCGGTTCGTGCACCGTGTGCACCGCCGGGGAGCCCGAAAAAAAATGCGCGTGTAAAACGAAAACCCGGTAGGCCTCTACTCCGGTGCCTCGGCCGCGCCGAGAAGTACGCTCACCGCCGCCATGTCGAGGCCGCCGAGTCCGTCCCGCGACGCCATCCGGAATATCTGGTTCGCCGCCGCCCCGGTGGGGCACGGCAGCCCGAGCGCCATCAGCGAGGAGACGGCGAGCGACAAGTCCTTGAGCATCAGGTCAACCGTGAAACCCGCCTCGAAGCCCCGGTCCGCCGGGGAGCCCTCGACCAGCCCCGGGCAGGGCGGGTCCTTTTCCACCACCCAGCCGCCGCCGCTGCTCGTGCGGATGACCTCGTGGAGGATCTTCGGGTCCACCCCCGAGGCCTTGCCCATCGCGAAGGCCTCGGCCGCCGCCACCATCGTCACCCCGACGATCAGGTTGTTGCAGAGCTTGGCCACCTGGCCCGCGCCGTGGTCCCCGACGCGGATGATGTTTTTCCCGATCTTCTCGAGGATGGGCCGCGCCCGCTCGAAGGCCTCCTCTGGCGCGCCCACCATGATCGTCAGGCTCGCCGCCTCGGCGCCCGACACCCCGCCCGAGACCGGTGCGTCGATCGCCACCGCTCCTCGGGCAGCCGCCGCCTCGGCCACCCGCCGGCTCGTCTCGGGCGCCACCGTCGAAAGGTCGATGAAAAGCTGCCCTTCGCTCGAGGCGTCGATGAGGCCGCCCTCGCCGAGATAGACCTCCTCCACCTCCGCGCCCGCCGGCAGCGAGGTCAGCACCGCCTCCGATGTCGCCGCCAGCTCGGCGGGCCCAGCCGCCCCGGCCGCCCCCGCCTCCACCGCGCGCGCCACCGCCCCGGCGCTCTTGTCCACCACTGAGACCTCGTGGCCCGCCCTCACCAGATGGGGCGCCATCCGGCCGCCCATCGCCCCCACGCCCACGAAACCGAGACGCATTGCACCACCCTCCCATTAAAGTGGAAAAAAAATTCGTACCAAACCCGCAGGTGACGCGGACCGCAGGATTCGCGGGCCTGCGGAGGGCATACCCCTGCGGGGGGCATGCGGCCACGCCCACAGGGTTCACGCTCGTTCTGCAAGAGTTCATGCCGCCCTGCAAGGGCCGCCAGCGGCACACGCTTCCACCGCAGGTGGCGGCGGCGCGCCTCCCCGGGCGGGAAAGAGAAACACCAAAAATTCAGTGATTGTTTAAGGAGGTATTTTGCCACAGGAAGGATGGGGTTGGGGGGTGGATTAGGAACCCGCCTCCTTCTTGAAAACCGTTATTTACAACCCTCCGGCCGATTATTGACAACCTTTCCGGCCCCTTTGGCCCGTTATTTACAACCTATCGTCGGTTTATTTACAACCTTTGGGGTGGTTCAGGTTGTAAATAGAAGTATTTTCGATATATATTCGTTTTTTAGTGAGGTTTTGGGAGGATTTGGAAGGTAACAACTAGCCTCCGCCTGGTCTTTTTGCCACAACCTTGCACATCATGATTTCAATTAGGATACACAAATATGTTGCCTGACTTTCCAATACTAAAAACCGGAATTATGCGGCAACGCTCTCCTTTTCGCAAAATACGGCCTTATTTTCCCTGTCGGCGGTACTTCCCGCCGAGAAGTCCAAAAAGTCCACAAAAAGATACCCTCTTGGGCACCTCTTCCATCCAGATCCACCGTAAATAAAGGGTTTTATCCGTTTTGGGGCGCAATGCTCCTTTCTCCTCCTGACTCAACAACGCTTGCACACCCCGTATCAGCCATAGCCGGGCACAGCCCGGTAGTAATGGGCCAGAGGGAAGGCCGTGAATGACGGATGTACGGCTTCGCGCTACTCCTCGGCGCTCCCGCCGCGCAGGGCGGCGATGCCCTCGTTGGCGCGGCGAAGCTCTGAAAAGACCTCGGCGAATGACTTGCGGATGGCCTCGAGCTCTCGGGTGATGTCGTCCCGCCGGGCGTAGCGCAGATGAATCTCGTCGATGCGCCCCTCGGCGCGGACGACGCGGCCCCTGAGCTCGGCCTCGGTGGCTTCGAACTGCCGCCGGAGGGTGGCGCCGACCTGCTCGACCCGGCCCCGGAGCTCGTTGTAGATGATCCGGCCCAGCACCCCGGCGAGGGTGAGGGCCAGGGCGAGTGCGCCCCAGGAGGCAACGCCCCAAGCGGCGGCGCCCACCCAGGGGGCGGCGCCCTCAAAATCAGGTGTCCAGCCGGAAAGCATTTTTTCTCCCGGTTCGGCCTTGCAGGCCAGCGAGGGCATGACATGCCGGGGCGCGGCCCCAAAAATCATCCCTCAAAAAATCGCCCTTCGAATTTACTGGGAAGAGAGGCGCCTTCCCCGGAGGGTGGGCTTCCGAATGGGGTGGGCTCATCCCTGGAGGGTGGACTCCCGAATGGGGAGCACTTATCCCTCCACCGCACGAGAATGTAGGCGATTCGGGCGGAATCGCCCCCACCGGAAATGCCGGGAACTTCGCGCTGGCTCCGCCAGCCGTGGTGGGCTCCCAAGCGGGAGCCTCCGGCCGGTTGGTGGGCTCCCGGCCCGGTGAGTCCCCCGGCGGGGGACTCTCTGGTATCGTGTCCGGAGAATTTTGGAGTGAAGGATTTTGAGAGAAAATGGCTGAAAGGCGCGCGGGGCATGACTAAAAAGACGGCGGCGGGTTTTCTGATGGCGGGCGGAGCTGCGCTGCTCGGAGCGGTCCTCCTCTGGACAACGGCGGCGGCGCACGGCTCGGGCGAGATCGAGATTTTCGCCTACCTGCTCGAGGAGCCGGGCTTTCTCAGGCTGACGGCGGGAATCCTGGGCGCGCTGATTTTCCTGCTGGGCGCTTTCATCGTCTGGCAGAGCGATCTGGTGTGGGGAGAGATGTCGGCGGCGGAGAAATCAGAAGAGGGGGGGGCGAAAGTCTCGCGGGCCCGGATGATGGCCCCCGGCGCGGCGTTCGCCCTCACCGGCGCGGCGATCATCCTCGCGGCGATATTCATCCTGCCCGACCGGGTGACTTCCAATGACCACCCCGGCGGCGGCCATCAAAGCGGCGGGCCACCACGCGGAGCAAAAGCAAAAAGCGCCCTGACCCCGGAGGCGGGCCGCTAATCGCCGTGGATGGCGATCTCGCGAAGCCCGAAATGACCACCCGAGTTTTCGAGCAAAAACCCGTTGAAAACGCCGCGCTGCCCCAGGTCCGATGCGCGCAGGAGTTCCTGGCCGTCGAGCAGGACGCTCATCTCGCCGTTTCGCTCGCGAATCCATTCGATGACGTAGCTTCGCCCTTCCCGCGCCTCCACCGGCTTCTTGTAGGCCGCGATGAGCTTCTCGCCCCGCCGGGTGGCACTGCGGATCGCCAGGCCGTTCCCCTCTCCCGGCGAGAAGGCCAGGCGGTAGCCGCGATCGCGGCGCCTACCGTCGTAGGACCCGAAAACGAGGCGGCCCTTCGGCCCCCGGAAGGCGATTTCCATCCTGATGGTGAAGGCGTTCGATATTTTTCGGGGCAGGAAGATCTCGGCCCGATCGGAAGCGCCCGGGAGGGCGCCCCGGCCCTTTCCGCGAAGGGAGCGCTCCAGAAGCTCTCCGAGGAGGGCGGAGGCGAAATCTCCCTCGGCCTGCTACTCGGCGGGTGGTGATTCGCCCCGCACTTCCACTATGGAGGTGAGTCCCATCCGCCGGGTGACGTCGAATCGGCCCGAGGCGACCTGCCAGCCCGGAGAGCGGGTGTAGTCGCCGTCCCGAAAATCGTCGCGGGCGACCTCCCTGCCCGGAGCCCTCCGGTAGCGGCGGAGAATGGCGCGAAGTTCGTCAAGGAACCAGCGATCCGCGGCGCGGCGGCGCTCGCCCTCTCGAATCAGGGCCCGAAGGCGCCCGGTGAGATCGGCCTCGGCGGCGCGGGCCGGACCGTGGGCGGCCAGTAGGGTGATCGTTATCAAGACGGCGGCGGTAATGCGCATCGGCACCTCGCTGCGGCGGGTTGTCCAGAAGCGAACCGGCCCTTATAACCCTCTCGCCTCAACTCCCCGGAGGGAAAACAGGCGCATCCGCTTCTAGTACTCGAACACGGTGGGGCCTTCCACCGCCTCGGCCAGCGCGCTGGCGGCGGCGCGGGCGGCGCCGAGGCGCCATTCGCGCTCGGCCTCGGGCTCCCGCGAGGGGTCGCCGAAGGGGTGATGGAAGTGGCCGTCCCGGGTGTTGACGATGCGGTTCGCGCCGATGTCGCGCGCGACGTTCGGCAGGCAGGTCACCACGACGGTGGGAATTCCCTCCCGCTCGAGAGCTCTGGCCAGCGCAGCCCCGCTGCGCGTGCCCGTCCCTCACGTGGCGGGGAGAACGGCCCCCGTGACGCCGGCGGCCTTGAGTTCCCCGGCCCAGGCGCGGCCGATCTCGTCCATCGTCTCGAAGGCGCCGCCGTTTCCGCAGGTGCTCAGAAAATCGTCGTGGAGCGCGGCGATCTCGCCCTCGCTCGCAAGGCGGCGGAAGGCGTCGACGGCGAGCATGCGGTCGGGCTCCTCGTTGACGAAAAGGGTGTTGAAGCCGCCGTGGATCGAGATGAAGCTGCCGCCCGGCAGGTCGTCTTTTCCGGCGAAGGAGTATTTGGCCCAGGCCCCGTTGCGCGAGCCGGCGAAGCGGTCGGGGTTGTCGGGGGGGACCATGCCGCCCTCGGAGACGACGGCGATGACCGCGCTCTTGAGGTCGGCGACGGGCGCGGGAGGGGATATCTTCTCCAGCGCGGGGACCTCGAGCTCGGTCTCGTAGGGCTCGCCCTTGATCTTCTTGAGGACGAGATCGACGGCGCGCTGGGAGGTCGGAACCTCGGAAATTTCGTTGTAGCGGATCCCGCGCGGGAGATAGCCCTCCTCGGCGGCGGCCCCGACGGCCTCGCCCCGGGCGAGCTTGAGGCCGAGGCGGAGGGCGGCCTCGAGGGCTTCCTCCATCCCCGCGGCGGTTTCGGCGGCGGGGACGGTGTAGACGGTCCGCCCGGCGGCGGCGACGCCCGGACTCTCGGGATGCATCGCGGTGACGGCGGGAATCCCCGCTTCGGCGGCGGCCCGGCAGAGGGCGGCGCAGGCGAGCCCGTAGCGCCCGGCGTTGAAGGCGGGGCCCGCGACGATCAGGCCGGGGGCGAAGGCCTTGATCCGCTCCATCGCCTCGGCGGCGCAGCGCTCCTCGTTTTCGGCGAAAAGGCCGTCGCCGCAGTAGACCGTCCCCGCGACCTCGCCCTCCCCGCCCAGGATTTTATCGATGAGCAGACCGGGGCCCATGGGACCTTCCTTGGAGGAGAGGGGGTGATCGCTCTTCTCCTCGCCGCCGACGCCGGCGAAAAACTGGTTGATGTAGTGCACGACCCTGATGTTTCCGCTCATGACGCTTCCTCCGCTATTTGCTTTCCGGTTTCCGTGGCCGGGGCCTGAAGCCCCGCCAAAACCGGTTGAGTATGATTACAAATCACCTGGAGCCGCCGCGAATCCGATCGAGCCCGGCCCGCCTGAACCAGTCCGAACGAACCAGTCCGAGCTTCCGCGGCCTAGTAGGCCTTTCCGATCATGCGGTTCAACTCCATCGCCCATTCGTTGGCATAGTAATCGCTGTCGGCCATCGTTAAGACCTCCTTGGCGTCCGTTTCCCTGCCGCCGTAGAGATTGACGACCCGCGAGCCGATCACCCGGTCGACGGCCGGGGCCTCGATCCGGTCGCCCTGCATGCCCTTGCTCACGATCGCGTCGGCCTCGGGGACATGGAAGACGAGCGGGAACTCGCCGGTCCCGGGCCGGCCGACCTCGTAGATGATGGGAACGGCCTTGACGCCCATCTGCTCGAGCGCCTGGACGGTGAGCCAGTAGTCCACCGTCGAGTTTCCTCCGCCCTCGAAGGAGAGAACGGCGCCGTCGGCGTCGAGGAGCCTGGCGATCTTGGCAACGTAGTGGGCCGAGCGCTCCTTTAAGGCCTGGTTGTCCCGGTGGCCGCGCGTGATGATCGTCCCCGCGAAGTTCAGATCGACGCCGTGGCGGCGGTAGAGCTCGTAGGCGAGCGGCATGTTGCAGTGAAGATAGGTGGGCACCTTCTGCTGGGTCTTGTAGTTGGCCCCCACGACGGCGCCGTCGAACATTTCGTTCGGGTGGATGGGCGTGGGAAGCGAGTCGTCCAGATCCTTGCCGTAGAGGAAGGTCTGGACCATCGACGCCTGGTGCATGACCTGATCGACGAAGACGAGGCGCGGAAGGGCGGGGTCCACCTTGCCCAGATCGAATACCTCGAGCCGGACGGGCTCGAGCCGCGCCGTGGACTCTGCCAACCTGGAAGCCAGCCGGAGGGTGGCGAGGCGCACCGCATCGTCGTGCGCCTCGTTCGAGGCGCCTTCGAGCGGCTCGAACCGCGCGACGAGGTTCACCGTCTCGGAATTCGTGCAATACCTTCTGCCGGGGCCGATCATGTCGATGATCCCCTCGCGGTAGGTCATGATTCCCGTCATGGGCCCCAGGAACCAGGTCGAGCTGATCACGCACATCCCGGACAGCTTGTGGGTCCTCCCCTCGCCCGCGGTCTTCGCCGGGCCGAGGAAGCCCGGAAACGCGCACGAGCGCCCGCTGACCTTGTAGAGGGGCTCAACGGCGTCGAGGACATTCGTGATGCGCACCGAGTCGCCCGGCATGGCGGCGTGGAAGCTAACGTCCTTCACATCGCCTCCCGCCATCGCCACCCGGCGGAGGTCGGCGGCGTCCACCGTGAGAACCTCGTCCCGGTAGGCGAACCGGTCCCCCAGCACTACCTCCGAGACCGGAAAAATCCCCATTTCCAGGCGCATCCGCTCCGCTCCTCCCTTCCTCAGCTCGCCGCGCGCAACTCGGCCAGATCGCTTTCGATCCGCGGCAGGTCGAGCACCATCTCCATCATCTGGAGCTTTTCGGCGTAAATGTCCTCGGGAACATGGTTCCGCACCCTCTCCTCGAGGATGTGGTACACGGGGAGTCCCAACGAGACTCCCGCCAAGGGCCCGGCCCAGCTGGGGTCCCCGGTCGTCAGCGTTTCGGCGGCGAGCCGAAGGCCTTCGCCGGGCATCCCAAGAACCACCACCAGATTATCCGCACCGACCTCATCAGCGATTTTCTTGATGGCGGCCTGGTTTTCCAGGTCCATGGCGCCTGCGGAGGTTCAGACAAAACACTCCGTCTTCTGGAAAACGACCTCCGCTCCCGCCGCCTCCATGCATTCGGCGATGGCCGGGCCCGGAACACCGTCCCGCTCGCCCAGCGCGATCACCTTTTTTCCTTTAAACATCAAAACCCTCCCGAACAATTTCGAATGAAAACAGACTATAGGGGATCATACCTCCACCACGACGGAGGCCCCGTCGGCCTGCTGGGACATCCGCCCGAGAAACAGGCTTCCCTTGGCCAACACCATCGTACTCCGAAGGTCCCCCGCCCGCATCCCCGCCAAGGCGTGTCCGAGATAGGGCACGCCGGCCGGGATATGGCCCTGGGTAGGCGCGAATCCCGGCATCCCCTTGCTCTCGATGAAGGCCGGAATCTCCTCGCGGGCTATCTCTCCCTTCATCACCGCCATCGCGGCGATCGTGCGGTAGTTCGTCGCCGCGACATCGCCCGCCCCCGCCGGCAGCGTCACCTCTGGGTTATGAAGCTCGACGGCGTATTTATCGATGTCACAGATTTTCCGGCCCGCCCGCTCGAGCGGATCGCGGACGAGCGCCTCCGCCATCACCTGAGGGGTGGACGGGCGCCCGGCCCCGTGGTGGCCGGTGATTTCGAGATTGACGCGGGGGGCGCCGCCCCCCTCCGAGCCGAGCAGGAAAGCGATTCCGCCGAGGACATCCTCCAGAACGGGCATTTCCTTTTCGATGTGGAAGTAGGCCTTCATGCCGAGCTTCGCCAGCGACCCGCCGCCGACGACAACGGCGTTTTTCACGACGCCCGCCCGGATCAGGGCCGCCGCGTGGACGAGGGCGTAAACCGGGGCGGCGCAAAACGACTTCACGTCCACCCCGGCGGCTCCCGCGCAACCCGCCATCTCCGCGATCGCCTTGGCGAGGTTTCCGCCGCCGCGATTGTAGCGGTCGCCGACGGCCTCCTCGGAGCAGCTGATGACGTATTCGATCTCCTCGGAGGCGATTTCCTCCTGAAGAAGAAGATGGCGCAGGGCGTAGGCGCCGCTCGCCTTGGCCGCCAGGTTTTCCAAGAGGATGCGCGCGTCCAGCGACTCGTCCGCTTCGTGATCCCGCCGGACGCAACCGATCAGATCGCCGCCCCGGTGGAGGGGCAAGGCCTCGCCGGATTCGATTCGCCCGAGAATCTCCTCCTCGCGGCCTCTTTTCCCCGGACCGGTTTTACCCGGGCCGGAGCCCTCAAGCAGCGAGGCGGCGGCCGAAGCGGCATCGGCGCCCGAGGGAGCGTCCGGGCCGAACAGGAGGAGGCCGAACTGATCCGCGGCCTCGAGGAGGGGATAGAAATCCTCCTGCGGGAGAATTTCCCCGAAGGCTCCTTTCGCCGAGGCCTCAGGCACGGGGTTTTCGTACCAGGGAGAGGGCCCCTCGCCGAGATCTCCGGGCGCCATGTTTCCGATAAACACCTGGTTCGGCGGATAAACCACCGCCTCCGCGAACGACCTGAGCCGCCGGGAGAGGGCGCCGGCGAGAGCCGCATCACCACCGGAGTTTTCGCGCCACGGCTTCGAGCCGTAGCGAACCAGATCGGGAACGTGAACGAGTACATTGGACGCCGCGCGAAGAGCCGGGATCATAGAGTCATCCTACCTAGAGAGACAAAAGAAAGTTTGGAGGAATATTACCCGAGCCGGGAACGGGAGTCAGCCCGCCCCGAAGGCCGAGGCAGGGCGCTCCGAAATTATTTCGAAAGGACGCGATCGACTTCCCTTGAGAATTTTTCCAGATCGACGGGCTTCATCACAAATCCATCTACGCCCAGCTCCCGGCACCGCTCCTGATCCTCGGTCATGACCTGGGCGGTCATCACGAGTATCGGTATCTCCTTCGTCGCCGGATCGCTCTTGAGGGTTTCGATGGCCGTGAAGCCGTTGCACCCCGGCATTTTCAAGTCCATCAAGATGAGATCGGGAGACAGGCGCCGGGCGGCGGCGCCCCCCTCGTCGCCGTCGTAAGCCGACCCCACGGCGGCCGCGCCTTACAGGAATAGCCTCATGAATTCATGCCGGTGCTCCACATCGTCCACGACAAGAAATTTTCGCCCCCGCCAGGGCTCCTTGCTCTCGTTCGATTCATCCGGCTCGCCGGGGGAGCCGGTTTGATCCGATATTTCCTCAGGAACGAGGGCCGCCGCTCCCGAGGCCGGAAGAGCGAAAGTGAAGGCGCTTCCGCTCCCCCTCTCGCTATCGACCCAGATGCGCCCGCTCTGAAGCTCCAGAAGCTCCCGCACGAAACTGAGCCCGATTCCCAATCCGCCGGAGGAGCGTTTGTAGCCGCTTTCGATCTGACTGAAACGGTCGAATATTTGGCCAATCTCTTCGGGATCGATGCCGATCCCGTTGTCCCGGACGCAAACGTGGACCTCGTCCGGGTGCCGCTTGGTCCGCACCCCGATGTGGCCGCCGTCCGGAGAAAATTTGACGGCATTGTCGATCAGATTCATGAGCACCTGAATCACCCGGGTGGAATCGCAGGTGACCAGCCCGCATTTAGGATCAAAGGAACAGTCGATTTCGTATCCACTCGGAAGCTGGCTGCGCCTCACCTCGACAGCCCCCTGAATAATCCCGTTGATGTCGGCCTCACTCAAATCCAGCCGGATATCGCCGGACTCGATTCGGTCGAAATCGAGCAAATCCTCGATCAGGCGAGTGAGGTATTTCCCCGCATCGCGCATTTTCGGAACAAGTTGCCGGATGATTTCGTCCTGGCTTTGCATGAGGAGAATATCGCTGAATCCGGTAATAGCGTCCGGCCAGTCCAGGCCACCGCGCCCGCCTGAATCCGCCGAATCATGGCGATGGAAAGAACCTCCACCCCCGGGAATAAGGGTGAATGGGCCCGTGGTGAGAAGCCGGTCGCATCATCTCGGAATCCACCGCAATCCGGCCCAAAACAGTTCCTTTTCCCGGCGGGGCAAGAGTGGTAGAGTTGTGTTGCTTCTGCGCTCTTCCGTGGACGGAAGGGGCAGCCGCCATATATTAAGGAGGGCTTTTTCATGAAACGATGGCTTTCATCCGGATTAATTTTCGTGTTCGCGGCCACCCTCGCCGGTTGCGCCGGTCAGGGACGCTCCGGCGGGATCACGAAGGAAACCGGAGGCACGGTCCTCGGCGGAATTGCCGGCGGCGTTCTCGGCTCACGAGTCGGCAAAGGCCGCGGCAGAACGGTGGCGACCATCGCGGGGGCGATTCTCGGGGGGGTCCTCGGCGGCGCGATCGGCAAGCAGCTCGACGAGCGCGACAGGCTGCTCATGGCGCGGACGACCCAAACCTCGCTGGAGAAGGCTCCCTCCGGGAGGAGAACCGCGTGGCGCAATCCCGACACCGGTCACAGCGGAACCGTCACACCCGAGCCGTCCTACAAATCCTCGAGCGGCGACACCTGCCGCCCGTACACCCAGACCATTCAGGTGGGCGGTAAGAGCGAAACAGCCAAAGGGTCGGCCTGCCGAAACCCCGACGGTACATGGCGAATTATTCGTTAGGATATAGGTCCGTTTTTTTTAAAAGCACTACCGAAGAAAGGAAAACACGATGAAAAAAATCGCCGTAGTTGTTACCCTCGGAATGGCTCTCGCCTTTGCGCCGGTGGCGCAGACCATTCTCTCCCCTCAACCCGCATACGCTGCCGAGATGAAATCCGCCACCCCCAGCGCGGGGGATTACCTTCTGGATCTCCTGATCATCCGGCCATTCCACTATATCGTGCTCGCGGGCGCGCTGGTTTCCTACCCGATCGCCTGGCTGCTCGACCCGCTTTTCGGCGATGACCCCGAGCGCCTCAAGAAAAACTGGCTAGACGCGCCGTATGCCAATGCCATCGAACGGCCCATGGGGAATTTTAGTTGGAATTCCCGGTAACATCGCCTTCGGTGGCCCTCAGAAGGGGGAAATCGTGAAGAAAAGAGCCCTTGTCCTCGGTTTGGCCGCGATCCTGATCGCATCGCCCATGGCGGCCAACGCCGATTCGCATACACTCGCCGAGGAAACGGACGACCTGGCGATTATTTGGGACCTGTTGGTGGTCCGGCCGGTTGCGATAGCCGCCATGGCGGCGGGCGCCATTTTATATGTTCCCGCCGCCCTGCTCACCAATGCCGGGAACAACGACATCAAACCCATCGATGACGCGCTCCTCAAGGCGCCCTACAGGTTCGCCATCGAGCGCCTGACCTGCCCCCGATAGTTGTACCACTAGCTACGAGAGTCCTGGAACCATGGACGAAGGGCGAAGCGGAGCGAAGCCCGGAGGCCATGGTTCTTTTGTTTCAGGAGCTGGAGGCCGATAGCCTAGCGAGCTGTGCGGCCTGATTCTGTTGTAG
>PVBE012168349.1_pt1 | contig 11805 bp, 7 predicted proteins | sample 1631181 | NCBI WGS metagenome assembly PVBE01 (sample SAMN08397723, study PRJNA350692) | Marine metagenome, whole genome shotgun sequencing project. | isolation source: water | place: Pacific Ocean | collected 2012-04 | reverse complement strand
CGTCGAGTACGACGAGTCACTTCGCTCAGGATGACGTGTAGATGATTTGTATCGCCTAATTTTATTCAGCGTTTTTGGTAAATTTACATTCTTTACTTGAACACTTATGCATTCCCTTTGGTCCGAATACTAGTTGGCTTCCACAATCTGGGCATTTTTCATCCACTGGCTTTGCGAAAAACGCGGTCTTGCAATCTGGATACTGATTACAGGCATAAAAGGTTCTGCCTTTTTTGGATTTTTTTTCTATAATTTCACCTTTGCCGCATTCTGGGCAAGTTACGCCTGTGCCTTTTTCTATATTTTTAATTCCTTTACAGTCTGGATATTTAGTACATCCTAAGAACTTACCAAATCTTCCGTGCTTAAATTGCATAGGGCTACCGCAGTCTTCGCATTTTTCGTCTGTTGTTTCGGGTTCTTCTGGCTCACCATCTCCATTAATTGGTTTAGTATTTTTACAATCTGGGTATCCTGTGCAAGCTAAGAACCTGCCAAAGCGCCCTGTTTTAATTATCATTGGCTTTTCGCATTTGTCGCAGACCTTGTCTGTTTTTTCTTCTGTAAGATCTTTTTTGTCCAAAGTTTCTGTTTTTTCCATGAGATTTTTTTTAAATGGTTGATAAAAGTCATCAATTGATTTTTCCCAGTCCAACTTGCCTTCTGCAATTTCATCAAGTTCATCCTCCATTCTCGCTGTAAATTTATAATCAGTCACATTTGGGAAATGTTCAACCAAAACATCAGTTACGAGGAATGCTATGTCAGTTGGCTTTAAGCGTCTATTTTCTATACGCTCCACATATCCTCGATCAATTACCGTGCTTATGGTCGGGGCATAGGTTGATGGCCTTCCGATTTCAAATTCTTCTAAGGCCTTAACCAGTGTTGCGTCAGAATAGCGCGCAGGAGGTTCAGTAAAGTGTTGGTTTGGAGTGAGTTTTGCTAAATCAACCACTTCTTTTTTATCTAGTTTTGGAAGTAGATCTTCTTTTTGAGCTCCTGGATAGACCTTTAAAAATCCATCAAACTTAACGGTCTGCCCTGTTGCGCGGAACATATAATCCGCATCTGTCTTGGTCGAAATATCAATAGAGGTATTGTCCATGATTGCCTCTGGCATTTGGCTAGCTACGGCCCTCCTCCAAATTAAGCTATAAAGCCGCTCCTGATGAGGGTCTAAAGCAGATTTAAGGGAATCAGGGTCTTGGGCTGCTTCTGTTGGGCGGATTGCCTCATGCGCCTCTTGGGCTGTTTTTGATTTTGCTTTAAATAGGCGCGGCTCGCTTAATGAATAATTCTTACCAAAGTTTTTATCTATATATGCTTTTGAGTCGTCTAAAAATTTAGTTGAAAGATTAACAGAATCAGTACGCATGTAGGTTATGTAACCTTGCTCGTACAACTGCTGTGCCACTCTCATGGTTTGCTTTGCGGAAAATCCTAGTTTATGGTTTCCATCTTGTTGTAAGCTTGATGTGGTAAACGGGGGGGAAGGTTTTTTCTTAGTTTCCTTTTTAGTAATTTTTGAAATATCATACTTGGCGTTATCTAAGCCCTTTTCAATTTTTTTAGCATGTTCTTCATCACCAATGTCAAATTTTTTTAAGGCATCACCATTGATTGAATGCAGTTTTGCAACAAAGCATCCTTCTGGCAAGTTTTTTTCGTCAAGGGGTTTGCTTGCGCTAGAGAGAGACGCAAGGTTTTGCGTCTTTACAAAAATAGTATCAATGGTCCAGTATTCTTGCGCTTTAAATTTTTGGATTTCACGTTCACGTTCCACAATCAACCGAACTGCAACAGATTGTACTCTTCCGGCACTTAGCCCTCGCGCTACCTTATTCCATAAGAAAGGGGATAGTTCATATCCAACTAAACGATCCAAAATTCTGCGCGCTTGCTGGGCGTTAACACGCTTCATATCAATATTACGTGGATTTTTTAGTGATTCTTCAATAGCGCTTTTTGTAATTTCATGGAAAGTGATGCGCTTAACTTGTTCCTTTTTAGGTTTTAATAGTTCAACTAAATGCCAAGCAATTGCCTCGCCTTCTCTGTCCTCATCAGTTGCGAAGTATATGTACTTACTTGATGCGGCTGCTTTTTTAAGTTCATCAACGGTTTTTTGCTTTTTCTCATCATCTACAACATATGTTGGCTCATAATGATCATTAACATCAACACCAATATCTTTTTTTGGAAGATCACGAAGATGGCCAAATGAAGATTTGATTATATAATCCTTTCCTAAATATTTAGTAATTGTTTTTGCTTTAGTTGGGGATTCAACTATTACTAGATTAGACATGTGTTCTGTTCTTTAAAATATTATCTTCACTGATCCAATTTTTTCTAAGTTCACCTACCAAATAGAACGAACCAGTGATCAGTAAGCAATCATTCTTATTTAACTTTCTAAGTATTCTTGTGAGTGCTTTTTTGGGATTTTTTTCTAGTGATTTGTTTTTAAATGATTTTGCAAATTGACTAAGTTCGCTTGGAGTATAGAATGATTTGCCTTTTCCTTTTACTATTGTCAAGATAAGTTTATCACTTATTTTGGCTAATTGCTTAATCATTTTACTAGCATCCTTGGTCGTGCCGCTTGCAAAGATAGTATATAGTGTATCATATGTCAAATGTTTTAGATTGTGGACAACATTTTTTATCTTGTCTGGATTATGCGCGCCATCTAAAATTACTAATGGATTTTTTTGGATTATTTCAAAACGGCAGGGTAGTGTCGTAGTAGATATTGCGTCATTGATAATCTTATCTTTAATCCTAAGGTGTTTAGCAATTGTTGCTGCTAATAAAGCATTGTCGTTGGGATCTGAATAAGATTTCAACTCACTAAGGCTTCTCAAAAAGTCTTTTAGGCTTTTTGAAGGGGTTTCCTTTTGAGTAGAAATTTTATTCAGAGTCCTAAGACTATAAAACTTAGTGTTCTGCTTTTTGCAGATTGATTTGAATAGTTTAAGTAAATGAATACGTTTCTCTGTGGTAAAATGATGTGAGTTTTTACGGATAATACCTGCTTTTTCTTTGGCAATCTTGGTCAAAGTGTTACCAAGTAAGTGCTGATGATCAAGTCCAATGTTTGTGGTGGCCGTTATAGCTTGAGGTACAATCATACCAGCATCATATGTGCCACCGCAGCCTACTTCCATTATCGCGTAGTCACATTTCATTTTTTTAAAGTAAAGCAAAGAAACAGCAAAGAATATTTCAAAATAGCTGGGTCTGCCATATTTATATTTTTTTTCCATTGAGTCAATTGCAGGTTTTACATCATCCACCAATTTTGCAAATACTAATGGGTCAATCAATTTATCATTTACTTTAATTTTTTCAATTGAAGTAGTTGCGTATGGAGAAGTGAATGAGCCAACTTTTTTTCCAGATTTGTATATCATATTATGCAGGTATGCAACAGTTGTTCCTTTACCACTTGTTCCGCTTATATGTATAAAGCGAAAACCTCGGTGAGGATTACCGAGGAGTTTTATAAGTTCACGAGTTCGCTCTACATATTGCTGTGGATTATCATTTCTGTTGTGCATGTAAGCTTGATCGTGCTGTGAGCTTGCAAGCTTTTCTAAGTAATCCACTGCATCAAAGTATTTTGTAAACTTAGCCATAATTACGCATTAGGGTCTTTGTCCTTTCTTAGCCAATATACAAGTCCATATACAAGAGGAGTATCAATTACCGCAAATGCAATCTTAAACAACCAATAGGGGATAATAAGTGAAAAAATAAATGAAACATCAAATTTTGGCGTTATCATGTGAAACGCGATAAACATGAACAGCGTGGTATCAATAAATTGACTGATGAAAGTGGAGAGATTGTTTCTGAGCCAGAGGAATTTTCCTTGGGTTTGCTTTTTCCAAAAGCTAAATGCCCAAATGTCATGTGTTTGGCTCAAAAAGAACGCAATCAAAGACGCAATAATAATGCGGATGGAATTTCCAAAGATTAAGCCATAGGCTTCATTATGCTCAAACCTAGTTGCGGGCGGCATTTTAATTGCTACTGCCACAATAATTAAAACTAATATCTGCGCAATCAAAGCCCCGTACATGAGCTGTTTTGCTTTTTCTTTACCAAATACTTCCTCTATTGAATCTGTAATCAAGAATGTCAAAGGATACGCGAAAATACCAACAGAAACGGAAACTCCTAATATGGTGGTAATTTTACTGCCAAGCAGATTAGCGGCAATTAAAGCAGCAACAAAGATTGATGAGAGAATTGCGAATTTTTGCTCTATAGAAATTTTCATAGTTATCTGGCAAGTACGTATTTCATAGCCCCCAAATGCCGTACTTTGCCTTTCATTTCCATTAAGGTTAATGTTGCATTTATAGCGTTTGCAGGAAGATTAGTCAAGCGGCCTAAATCATCTACATGCATTGGTTCAAGCTTTAGATGATCTAATAACTTTGCTTCTTCTGCTGTGTCTGGGGTAACTTCTTTTGCTGCTGTGTATTCAACTGCTTGTTTTAAATTAAGTTCGTCTAATACGTCGCTTGCCTCTGTAACAGGGCGTGCTCCCATTTTAATTAAATTATTAGTACCTTTTGCATTTTGGTTTGTGATGTTTGAAGGTACTGCAAAAACTTCTCTGTTTTGCTCTAATGCAAAACGAGCAGTAATTAATGCTCCTGATTTTTCTGTTTCTTCTACCACCAAAGTTCCAAGCGTTATTCCAGAAATAATTCTGTTGCGCCTTGGAAAATTATGCGCTAATCCCGGCATGCCAATTGGATGCTCCGAAATAACACATCCCCCAGATTGAATAATTTTTTCTGATAAATGTCTATTTGAATGAGGGTAGATACTGTTCTTATCTGCTCCAGATCCAAGTATGCCGATTGTTTTACCTTGTGTCATAAGTGTGGCCTCGTGTGCTAGCGCATCAATTCCCAGAGCAAGCCCAGAAACAATGGTTAATTTATTTCTGCTTAGTTCACGTACTATTTGTCCACATACTTGTTGGCCATATTCAGAATATTTTCTAGAACCTACAACTGCTAATAAAAAATCATCCGCCGACGGCAAAGTACCTCTGTAGTAAAGCAGGGCAGGGGGCAGATGAATCTCCTTAAGCAGTTTTGGATAGTCTTCATCATCAATTGTAACTACAGATAATCCCTCTTTTTCTACCTGCGTTATTGCTTCGTCTAGATCTATATCTCTGCGCAATCTTATAAATTCGGCAATAGAATGTTCTCCTAAGCCTATTTCTGAAAGCCTTGTTATTGGTGCATTCCATGTTTCTTCTAAGCTCGTAAACGCCTTTCTAAGCTTATTAAACCTTGCAGGCCCAATGCTTGGTATTTTAGTGAATCCTATCCAGTATTTAAGTTGATTTTTATTTATACTTGACATTTTATGTAGATATGGTATAATGTATATAGTACATTTCATCTTTCATTCTTTCCTTTGGAGGTAAATGATGGCAAGAAGAAAGAGATACATCACTGGCACAGTAACGCAACAATGGCCAAAAGACTTGATTGCTGAAAGAGTATTTACTCTTGGTGCGAACAAGCTCGGCGTGTGGCCATTGGATAAAAGTGCTGAGAGACATGTCGGTCGATTCAAGAAGCCGCAGCTTCTTGAAGCTTTCTACCACATCAGCACAGGCGGAGATCATCAGGTCTTTACATCTTGGGAAGGTCCTAAAGGTGTGGTCAAGGTGAGACAAGGAAGACTCATCTAGAATTATACCACGTAAGTAATTTAAACAAGGCACTCATGGATTGAGCGCCTTTTCTTTTTGTAAAAAAACAGGGCCTGCGTGCCAATCGGCATGCAGACCCTTTATTACCCGGCTCCGTTAGTTGAACGGATTCGGATAGTTCGCCCACGCGCTTGTAGTAGTCATGATTATTGCTACTACAAACACGAAGAAAGACAAGCATCTTTTCATCTTTATCACCCCCTTTCTATGCTATGTTGAACGGTTTTTCCGTACCAGTGAGCACATTTTTGGCTACTTTCATGTAATGGTAGCCAGTGATAATTAACCTGAAAAACTGAACTAGGTTGCACCCTGGGAATTTACCTAACTTTCTGTAGGCATGTAGGTAGTCAGTTGCCCCGGCATATATTTGTTTGGCATGATCTGCAGATAACGTACCTTTCGAAAGTGAGGCTCGAATGCTTTCTACTTGTAGGGTAATGTCTTCGAGCTTTTGGCTAACATTAAAGCGCACAAATGCTTCGTGCGCCAGTTCAAGCATTTCAGTAAAACGAGCTTTAGTGCTTTCTTCCAATTCAGAGATATCTCCTGAAATGTTTAACTCATTCCAGAAACGTACCAAAGAATTGATCTCTTTTTTTGCTGTTCTGCGGAGTCGCAAATCCATTAAAAAGGATTTTACGAGCAACCTTACATAGGAAAGATCCGGAATTACTCTCCATATTTTTCCTTGCTTCCAAATAGATATAGCAGCTGCCCGCTTTTCCCCAGTCCTTACTTGGTCGCCCACAAAAATATGCGGACCTACCTTTCTAAGAACACCTTCTGCACGTTTGTGGAGCTCCTTTTTGCTAAATAGCGTAGAGAGGATATGGCTAAAGCCTTCACTAAATGCTTCTACCCCCATTTTTGGCAAAAATCCCAGCTTATCAGTAATGTTGTTTCCGGGAGTGCCTTGGCCGGTTAAGCGATCTTGTTCATCTAATTCCACATATAGGGGAGTGTGCGGCATTGGAGTTAAGCCACCGGTCATTGAAGAGTGTATGCTATTTTTTATTACAAAATCTACAATGAGGTTGGCTGTTTCCGGAGTGTCGGTGTCAGCTCCAAAGATAAACCCTGCGTACACTTCTATACCGTGCTCTTGAAGCAATGCAATGGTATCAGCAGGATCGATTTTGGTATTCTGTACCTTATTCATTGCAAGAAGTGCATCACGATCTGGATTTTCTATTCCCAGAAACACAGCCACAAAACCTGCTTGTTTCATTAACGGGATTAGATGTTTTATTTTTTTACTTCCCAGATCTACACTTGCTTGCGTTAAGAAATTGAATGGGTAATTATAACTTCTTTGGAAGTTGATCATTGCCTCTAGAATGTGGCGCATTTTTTCGGGGTCGCTGACAAAGTTGTCATCAACCGTAAAAACACCGCCACGAAATCCAGTATCATAGATGGCTTGCAATTCTCTTGTGACTGCGGCCATGTCTTTGGCGCGAGCAAACCCTCCGTTAAATTCCACGATGTCGCAAAAGCTGCATCGAAACCTGCAGCCTGCGGTTGTTTGTATCATGGAGGCGCGGTAATCTTCTTGATCGATAAGACCCCACAGAGGCGTGGGAACGTTGTTACCTAGTGGCTTAAATATCTCTTCGTCTCGGAGATATTTGCGCGCGCCATCTGGTTCTACAAGTACCCTTTCTGGAATGTATAGTTTAGGAGTGCCTGCATTGTGCACAGGATTCTCTTCCAGAGATGCACAAAGCCCACTAATCCTTGGTCCGGCTTCACCCCAAACAACGTGATCAAGGCCATCGTGTAACATATGGTCTTCTGGTGTTTCGGGATGAATAATGCTATTGCGGTATGTAGAAGCCATTGGTCCGCCTAGAACCCATGGAGTATTTGTCCCTTTGGCAGGACCCGTGAGTAAGTCACAAAGCGACTCGCGCTGAATGTTCATAGCTCCGACAAAAACAGCATCTGCCTTTTGTATCATTCTGTGCATGATCAAATAAGAAGGGATTGCGACGTTTAGATCTAGGAGCTCGAATTCCCATTCTTCTTGTGGCATGCTTGCCGCAAAAGTGAGCAAGCCCAAAGGAGTAAACAACGCCTTTCTTTTTTCGTTGTTACTACTTAACCAATCTTTGACATAATGTGCACTCCAAAATGCATCTGCTGGAAACAGCGGTGAGATGAGCAAGCCTTTTTTCTTTTTCATTTGAGTTCCTTTTGTGAAAGTGAGTTTTTTGTTTGGGTTAAAAATGAGCTCTAAAAAGCCCAGTTCTAACCCAAACAAAGTATATTTTAAAAGTGCTTATTAAAGGATACTTTGATAATCAATATGCGTCAATTAAATTTTTTGTAAAAAAAAGCGGGGGGAATCAAGGATTCCCGCCCGCGTATGGTTGCTAGATCTTACGATCTAGGCTTTTGCACCAAGGTTTGGTTCGGTGTACACACTCAGGATGTGTGACTAGGCCGCCCGTGCCATGGTGCCTGACTTCACTCCGGTGGATTCTCTGAACGCGCCCGGAGTCTCCGCTGCAGTAGCGACCGTCAGGTCTGCCGAGTTGAGCACAATGCCGGCGAGGTTACCCACACCGGCCGTGATAGTAGGAGCAGTTGCCACGGGCGCCGTCGATTCACCATTGACCGCATTATCGTCGGTCTTCTTCGCGAATATGTATGCGCCGTTGGGAGTGTCTGCCGCGTCGTTGACCTCGTTGTTCACCTGGAGACCGAGCATATCGGTGACCTGGTTCAGCTGTTCAGCAGTGACGACGCCGAGAGGCGCCGGAGTATCTGCGAGAGCGGTTCCCATTGACGCCCGCTTGGCGTCGAGAGCGGTCTGCTTCGTGTTGTCGACGAGGGTACTGCGCGCCAGCTCTACCACCAAGGTAGGTGTGGCGATCTGCGCTGTTTCCTCTGCGACGGCCTGGTTATCGGCAGTCTCAATGTTCTGCTCCGGAGTCTCGGACGCGAGTGCGACCGGAGGACCTATGTCGTTGTCCACGGCAGCGGCTGCGGTGTTACCGGATACGGCTAGGACGAGTCCGAAGACCAGAGCGAGTGGTACAGCAAATGCCTTGAATCAGGATAAAGACATAACTGCTTTCCTCCGATTTTTGCGCTATGAGTTACCCGCTCACTTCAATACCCAATTGTTATCGATACTATCTGCCCCTGCAGAAAGCACCGTCTTCTTGATTTCCTTATTTTTCCCTCCTTTCCAGGAAATCGAAATAGAAGAATGATAGTAAACAAAAAACTCCTATTTGGAGTAAGTAAGTTGTGGGTTAAATGTGTTGGAAATGTACTTAAAAAGTATAGTATAAAAGAGAAATAAGGTCAAATTAATTATTCACAAGCATTTTTATGCACTGTTCAAGCTTTTTCATCCAGTCACTTCCTAAGTCTTTTTTTGCAACCTTTAGTTCTTCAACCGAATATTGCCAATGTTGGCAATTATCTAGCATTTTAGAAAATAATTTAGGCTCAATAGGAGAGTCTGTTTTAAGTATAATAACTTGTTCGCTGGAATTCGCAGAAGCAAAAGTTGTATCAATAGATATTATTCCAACACTTCTGCCAAGTATTTTAAGTTTTAAAATATAGAATAGATTTTCAATAGTTGGCGGGACTGCACCTTCTTTCGCGAGATCATCTTTTGCTTTTTGTAATTCATCTATTGTTTCTAATAATGCCCATTGGTGATACAGCTCTATTCTTTTTTCTTTATTATTTTCAAAAAATTGTGGAATACGTGCTTCTATTGGAAGATCAACGGAAATATCAGCTAAGACCTCAGAAGGTTCTCCAGATTTAATTTCTGCGACTGCGCTATTTAATAATCTAACATATAGACCAAGTCCAATAGATTTAACATGTCCATGCTGTGCTTTGCCAAGAACATTTCCAACTCCGCGGATTTCCATATCTCTTTGCGCTAAATCAAATCCGCTACCAAGATCTTTAGCTTCCTCCAATGCTTGCAATCTTTTTTCTGCTTCTCCTGTGAGTTTTGCTCTTTTATAGAAAAAGTATGCATATGCTTGTCTGTTTCCTCTACCTATTCTTCCTCGAATTTGATGCAATTGCGACAATCCAAACTGCACTGCATTATCAACTATCAATGTATTAACATTTGGTAAATCTAAACCGTTTTCAATAATAGTAGAACATACCAACACATCTATTTCTTTTTTATCAAATTTATGCATTACACTTGCAATATCACCCTCTGGGAGCTGCCCATGTAAAACACCAAATTTAACCTTGGGCATTAAAGCTTGGAGTTCCTGTGTTTTAACTGCCATTGTTTCTACATTATTATATAAGTAATATACTTGGCCGCGGCGTGCCAATTCTTTTTCTATGGCAGATTGCACATGTTTTTGGTTGTGGGGCTCTATAATTGTTTCTATTGGTTTTCTTCCACTTGGTGGTGTTGTGATAGTAGACACAGCACGTACACCAGAAAGCCCTAAATGTAATGTACGCGGTATTGGTGTAGCTGTTAAAGTTAGAACATGTGCTTGGGCTCGGAGTTTTTTAAGCTGTTCTTTGTGTGCTACACCAAAACGTTGTTCTTCGTCTACAATAATTAATCCAAGATTATGAAATTTTACGTCTCCAGAAAGTAATCTATGCGTTCCAATAACAATATCAACTTTTCCTTTTTCTAATTTTTCTAGAGTTTGGGCTTGGTCTTTTTTGGATTGAAATCTAGAAAGCCCCTCTACAACAATTGGAAATTCTTTTAATCGATCTATAAAAGTGTCTAAATGCTGTTGAGTTAAAATAGTAGTAGGGGATAGAACTGCTACTTGGTGTCCAGAGAGAGCTGCTTTGGCAGCTGCCCGAATTGCAACTTCTGTTTTGCCAAAACCAACATCACCACACACAAGCCTGTCCATTGGCATGTCTTGCTCTAAATCGTGGTAAATAGTTTTTATTACTTCTTTTTGATCTTTTGTTTCGTCAAAAGGAAATGATTTTGCAAGCTGTTGTTGCATTTTAACTGCATTTGGAATTACTGGTGCATGGGCAAGCTGGCGTTTTGCTTGCGTATTTAAAAGTTCTCTGGCGTGATGCAAAGTATCTAAACTTGCTTTACGCATTATTTTTTGCCATCCAGGACCTGATAATCTAGAAAGTGCTGGGTTTGGATCTCCTATATATCTTTCCATTTTTTCTGCTGCAGTTACCGGCAGAAACAATGTATCGCCTCCTAAGTATGCTAACTTAAAGTATTCCCGCATAATGTTATCTACATTTTGCTGCACAATACCCTCAAACCTGGCGATACCGTGATCTAAATGCACTACATAGTCTCCATTTTGCAGTTTTTTTATAAAGTTTGCTTTTGGTTTTTTTTCTTCGCGCTCTTCGGGAATAATTATTTTTGTAAGAATAGAAATGTTGTGATGTGTAAGTTGGAGCATTACATCTGGCTTTGGTGGGAAAGAATCAAAAATTATTCGTTTTAGTTCTGGATTGTAATCGTAAAGCGTTGCTTTTTTATCTAAATGGTCCAAATTAAAAGGAAGTATTTTTGTGGATTCTAAGTTTTTAGTATTATCTTTTCCTAATTCAAATGATTTTATTGTGTCAATTATTTGATCGTCAAAATCAATTCTAATTCCCGATCCTGTATAGTTTGGGCATATATCAACCACACTGCCTCGACTGGCAACAAGTCCTGGTTCGTTTGCAGTTCTTTCTTTGGTGTAGCCTGATTCGATTAGTTTTTTAAGTAGCATCTCGCGTGAGATTTTTTGTTTAGGCTTTAGGTTGATAATATATTTTTCAAAAAGTTCCGGCTTAGGAAGTTGCTCATTCATTTGTTCTTGAGTAAGAATTACAAAAATTGGTTTGTTATTTTGTACATCTTTTATAGTCACAGAAGATGTATTGGTGTGGATAAGTATTTTGGACTTTAGATGCTTTGTCCATTTCTTTGCATAGGTTACAAGATTCAGCTGGCTAAATTCATCTTGGGTCACTAACAAAACAGGCGAGTTTATTTGTTCGCTGTAATGGGCTATAGAAGCAAGTAAAAACCCTATTAATACTGGACT
>PVBE011732672.1_pt1 | contig 11805 bp, 7 predicted proteins | sample 1631181 | NCBI WGS metagenome assembly PVBE01 (sample SAMN08397723, study PRJNA350692) | Marine metagenome, whole genome shotgun sequencing project. | isolation source: water | place: Pacific Ocean | collected 2012-04 | reverse complement strand
TGGGGATTATGGGGTTGAGGAGGAAATCCTTCAATCTGTGCTCGGTATTTCTAGACCGCAGTTATCTGAATTGCTTGTGGGATTAGCTCGCGGGGGCACGGTTGAGGAGATACCAAGTCGGGATGGCGACGTACCACGCTTGATTATTCAACCAGAAGCTCTTCGCTATGTTGCGGTCCACGACCAGTTCTTCCGAACCCCGCGTTCTCCCTATTATTGGAGTATTGTTGAAGCTTTACCTCGTCCTACCATCGCACTGTTACCTCTCATAGGTGCGGCCCTTCGCGGCGCGAACATAGACCATGACAAAATTCGAGGCCTCTTACGCAAGAGTGAATCTGAACGAGTTTTCCGGGCGTATGCATCTTTAGGGAGAGAGGAAGCCCAGTTCTGTCTGGAGGAAGCCCCTCAGTTCTCAATGCAGATTGCTGAAACAGTTCTCGAATTCGCACCTGAACTCGGCCTTCCTATCCTGCTCCAATCGGCTGTTGGAGATTCCAGACCAACGAACAGTAGCCCTGATCATCCGCTACGCCTTATAGAGGACTATGTCAAAATACCCCATAACTCAATCCGCCGCCGTCGTAAAGTGCTCGATGCCGTAAAACAGTGGTTGATGAAGGATGGGGAAATTGATGTCGCCATCAAGGCACTAGCACCGGCCTTGGCGATAGATTGGGAATATATACGAGCCAAACCCGGAAGTGGACATACTATCACCTTCCAGCAAGATCTGGTCGGTATTGACGTGCTCAAAGAACTGGCAGGGCTATGGGACGAGGTCTTGGATGCCCTTAGCTGCCGTAAAGTCGACATCTTCTCTCCACTCATTAGACCCTTGGATGACCTCTGTTACCCGGGCCGCTTTGGAGTCACAGAACCGGACAGTACATGGTTGGAGCAAGCGGGTAAGACCGCGAGATACGTTATCAAGAGACTGGCAGACCAGTACGCTGATCGGCCTATGGTCATTCGAGAGCTTCGGAAACTAAAAAAGGTGGTTGGCGCTCGCGTGCGATTGCCAACACATCCCGAGTTCGACACGTTATTCCCGTTAGAGACGATCGTAACGCCTTACGATCCCGAAACAGTGAGGCGCCGCGAGAAGCAGCAAGCCAGGTCTGCAAGCCGACTTGCCTCAACGTGGCTTGAGGAGCCCGCCGAAGACGTGGCGCATAGGTTTGCACAGCTTGAACGCGAATCGGAGGCAATGGAATACCGATGGCCACGACTGTCACCAAATGTAGCCGAAGAACTGGCGAGGTCTACTCACGATCCTATTTCGTTCGCTAATGTCCTGCTAGAAGAGCGGGTGCATAATGACCTTCTCGCACCCTTCGTCAACACGACTGTTCGGGACAAGCCAAGCGGGTGGACAGATCTCATAGATGAAATTCTCTCAGATCAAGCGTATTGCTCGGTAGGGATTGTTGCCTGTCTCACGGCGGATGTCGACTCGGAGTTACAACAACGGGCGGTTTCCCTCTGTGACTGGCGGGTGAAGAACTGGTTGGAGTACTCTCGGACTACCTTGTCAGTGGACCTGCTCACCCAACTCTTACAACATGATGACAAGGATGTTGTATCTGCGGCGGTCGTTAGACTTGGGGGCCATAGAACCGATGAACTATCCGGCGGTCTCGTCTCAATCTGGGAAGAGGCAGTATCAATCCACAAGGGTGGCAATTATTGGATCGCTACCATTCTATCTCGAAACCCTGTGTTGCTAGCTAAGTGGATACAAAAGTACATCGAGCGGGCATCTTCGAGTCGTTGGCAAGGTGAGGACGTGCCAGACGATGTGCTTCAAGGAGCTGCTAATCTACCATTGGACACCCGTATGGGGCTCTTGGAGGCGTTGGCGAAAGAAAATAGCCCATTAGTAGATGAAGAGTTAGTAGCCAAACTTGTAGGCACCGATCTCGAGGCAGAGGAGTTCGTCCTTATTGACAGACGCTTAGAGAGCTACCGGCAGGTGATACTGTATGGTGTTCCTGATGGGGATTGGTTACACCGCGCTATACTCGCTACTCGTGCCGGGATGAAGCCAGAAGAAATAGCCTCCTCCACTTTTTGGGGATATGGTCACTCAGCGTGGGCTGGTGAACTGATGAGTTGTGTCTACGATAAATATCTAAAGGCATTTCGCGACCTCGCGACAACACCTCTGGGTCCTGAGCAGCGAGAAATTGTAGAAGCGGGAGAACGGTATTTCCAGAAGGCAAAGGAGCGAGAGCTTAAAAGGGAGCGTCAAGAAGCAATATATGGGCGATAACAGACTGGTATAAAAACCTTCTTGACGTTTGATACTCCCTCTATTTCCCACTTCTCCTTGACACTCCAGAACATCCGTGCTATTATATCCACGAGGGACGGACCTCGCAAGGTACGTCCCTTTTTTATTTTGGCCGGGGTCGCTGAAAAACCCTGTCCTTCCGAGGAATGACCTGCCCGCCGGGAGGCACAAAATGTCACGAAATGTCACAGAAAATCAAACGGCTCCCACCTCTATCCGGTCAGCCGCGCTGCCCTTCCTCACCGAGGCCACCGGGCCCGCGGGCGACGGCAACGCCGCGCGCTGCCGCCTTATGCGCCAAGGCGCTGTGACATTCTGGGCATCCAGGGACTCAACGCCATGATGCCCCGGCTCAGGGCCCTCTCCGAGTCCGCACGGCTCGTCGGCGCAGGCCGTGCCCTCGGAGGAGCCTTACAACGCCGCTCCCCGCCCGACGCCGACCACCTACTCCACCGGCTCCCACCTTGGTATACTTAGGCGGCCACCCTTACCCTTGACGGACGGTTGGCTAGAAAAGACGCCCCTTGACCAACTCACAGATCGCAGAGGTATTCGAAAACATCGCGGGCCTGATGGAGATGAAAGGCGAGTCCAGCTTCGCCGTCCGCGCCTACCAGCGCGCCGCCCGCACCATCGACCGGCTGCCGACACAGCTTGAGCAGATGGTCCGCGACGAGCAGGACCTCAAGGAGCTGCCCGGCATCGGCAAAGCCATCTCCGAGAAGATCGGGGAGCTGGTGGACACCGGCAGACTCCAGTACTACGCCAAGCTCAGATCCGAGTTCCCCGAGGGCATCCTGGACCTCATGCACGTCCCCGGCCTGGGCCCCAAGACCACCATGAGGGTCTGGAAGGACCTGGGCGTCACCACCCTCGTCGAGCTGGAGACCGCCATCCGCGACGGTCGCATGGCCCAGCTACCCCGAATGGGCGAAAAGGCCACCGACAACATTCTGCGCCACATCAAGTTCGCCCGTAGCGGCGCAGACCGCACGCCCATCGCCAGGGCCATCCCCGCGGCCCGGCGCGTCATCGCTGCCCTGCGAGAGCGGTGCCCCGGCATCACCGGGCTGTCAGCCGCCGGGAGCCTGCGCCGCTTCGAGGAGACCATCGGCGACATCGACCTGGTCTGCACCGCCGGCGACCCCAAGGAGCCCCTGGACGCACTCGTAAATCTGCCCGATGTCGAAGAAGTCCTGGGACACGGCGACACCAAGGCCTCGGTCATCCTCTCCGACGGAATCCAGATCGACCTTCGCGTGGTGCCGGACAAAAATTTCGGGGCGCTGCTCCAGTACTTCACCGGCAACAAGCAGCACAACATCCTGCTCAGGGACAGGGCCAACAAGCTCGGCCTCTCCCTCAACGAGTACGGCCTCACCGACACGGCCACCGGCGAACTGGCCGAGTTCGCCGACGAGCACGACCTCTACGCCCGCCTGGGACTCCAGTACGTCCCACCGGAGATACGACAGGGCCTGGGCGAGGTCGAAGCCGCCCTGAAAAACGCCATACCCTCCCTGGTGCAGGTGGAGGATATAAAGGGCGACCTTCACGTTCACACCGACTGGAGCGACGGCCGGGACGCCATGGAGCAGATGCTGGCCGCCGCAGCCGAGCGCGGGCTCCAGTACGTCGCCATCACCGACCACTCCGTGGGTAGGGGCATCGCCAACGGCCTCGACCCGGAACGCCTCCGGAACCATATGGCCCGGCTCCGTGACCTGGACGGGACAATCGGCGGCGTCAAGGTCCTCTGCGGCACCGAGATGGACATCCGTGCCGACGGCTCCCTGGACTACGCAGATGACGTGCTCGCCGGCCTGGACTGGGTCGTCGGCTCGGTCCACTCGGCTATGGCCCAGGGCCCGGAGCAGATGACTGAGCGGATCATCAATGCCATGCGCAACCCCCACGTCACGGTCATCGGCCACCTGACGACCCGGCTCATCGGCGAGCGGCAGCCCATCGACGCCGACTTCGAGGCCGTCTTCAAGGCCGCGGCCGACACCGGCACGGCCCTGGAGATCAACGCCTCGCCCGAGCGTCTGGACCTCAAAGACCTCCACGTCCAGAGGGCCCGCGAGCTGGGCGTGCCTCTTGTCATAAGCACCGACTCGCACACCACCGAGGCGCTGGATAACGTACAATACGGAGTAGCGGTGGCGCGCCGGGGCTGGTGCGAGCCCGGGCACATCCTGAACACCTGGCCGTTGGACGAGTTCCTGGTCTTCCTGAAACTCGACAAATCCAAGCGCACCGGGGCCTTCGCCGACCATGACTAGCGACCATCTAATAAAGCTCGTATATCGGGGGAGTGCAGAGGGGGTGTCCCGCCCTGCTAGTCCTTCCGCGGAAGGATGGGGATGTGCCCCAGTAATAAAAGCCCAAGAGGGCGGGCGGTTGGGTAAAAAAGGCAAGCTAATTGCCTTAACAAAACTCGTGGATCGGGAGAGTCCAGAGGGGGTGGAACCCCTTCTGGTGGGGGTCTGGGGGATACCCCCAGATTTATTTTCCCTTCCCCCTCTCCTTTGCAAGGGAGAGGGGGACACAGGGGGTGAGGGTTTCAATATGGGCTCTAAATTCCCCGGCATTTACAAAACATGACTAGCGACCCGACAACAGAAACCAGACCGGGCCCCGTCCGGGAAGACGAAGCCCTGGCCCACCTGCGGACCTCCATCGAGTCCGGAGTCCACTGGCCCGTCGCCCTGCTGGAGGCCATGGCCTTGTGGAGCGCCCCCGAGGAGACCTACCGGGGCCGGCGCTACAACTACTTCATCGGAGGCGAGGCATTTGACTGGCTGCTGCTGGCCGAGCGCCTCTGCGACTCGGTCACAGACCTCATCCCCCCAAAAGAGCTGGAGGACTTCCTGTTCACCGGCCGGTTGCCCGCCTCCTTCGACGCCACCCGGTTCAACGACCTCCTCGGAGTTGACAAGTACCGTGGATACCTCAACTTCTTCTATGGGGTAACGGTCGAGGAAGCGCTCCAGCATGCGACGGACCTCGAAGTCCAGAAGCGCGCCCTGAGTAACGGCAAGCAGTACGTAAACGACACCTCTAACGAAGTATGCGTCAGACTCTACCGTGAGCCCAGGGACAGGCTCCTTGACCGGTTCCGGGATGAGCGAGGCTACCAGTCTACCGACTCGATCAGCCTCGCCGAGTTGAAGGAGTTCACCTACTGGCTGTTCCAGCTCAGGCTAAAGAACTCGGACAAGGCCAGGGCGGCCAGCGACACCCGCAAGGGCCTCCAGCAGCTCCAGCAGATGAACGCGGATCAGCCGCTACCCGCCGGCCAACCACCCTCCTGAACGTCCCTGGGGACGTGGCAACCGCACGGCCTGGGCGAAGCCCCGGCTATGGGGATCAACAAGAGGAGAGCGGCAGACGGCATCGGACAGGCTAACTCTCGCGTAACCCGTGCATGTGCCCAGGTGTGCTAGGCCGGGGTTGGCCCGTCGGCGTCTAGCAGACTGTTAAAGAATGGGGTGTGCAGTCCCGACGAGTCGGGATTAACCGGGAGTCTGAGGGCCTGTCCCTGAGCGCAGCCGAAGGGGTGTCCCTCAGCTATAAATTCTTCCCCCTTCCTGGCCAGGAAGGGGGACAGGGGGATGGTCGTCCACCTCTGGTGGATCAGCACCTGCCAGAACCACCGTCTCGATCTCCATGTTCCGGCAGACCTCTTCCACGGCAGGGTCCGACCTGAGGCAGGCGACCATGCTGCGCCCTACCTGCATCTCGGGGTAGTCCCTGGCAAAGTGGTGCCCGTAGACGAGTATCTGACCCAGCGCTTCGCTATTGAGCTGCTCCTTGAGCTCCACGAGCCAGACGCGCTTCCCGGCCAGACGCTCGGCTGCGAACCGCATGTAGGGCTGGTCGATTCCCAGCCTGCGCACCCAGTCGGGCCGGTTGAAGTGGGTGTCCGCGCGCAGCCACACATTGAGGAGATAGGTCTTCAGCTTGGCCGGCAGCGTATGGGGGTCTACGGGCTCTTCCACGCAGACGAGGTCGATCTTCTTCCCGGCGGTGGATACCTCGGGCAGCACTAACGCCGGAGGAGGTGACTGGCCCGCTGCCCAGGAGATGAAAGCCTTACGAACCGCGTGCTCTCTCTCCTGACGCATCGCTCCGACTCCGTAGTGTTACAGCATCCGCGTCAACGCTGGTCCGGCTCAGTTGAGGCACAACCCGGTCAGAAGGGAAGAAAGTAGATCGGCCTAGCCGCCGATCCGGCTGAGAATCTCCGTGATTCTCGTCCGGCGCTCCTCGGCCGTTGCCAACCGCTGGCGCTCCCGCTCCACTACATCCTCAGGGGCCCTGGCAAGGAACTGCTCGTCTTTAAGACGGCCCTCCAGGCGGATGCGGTTGGAGTCTAGCTCCTCCAGTTCGCCGTTCAGGCGCTCCCGCTCCCGCCCGAGGTCGACCAGCCCGCCAAGTGGAACCGTGACTGTCCCGCTGGCCAACACCAGGAGCACCCGGTCACCGGGTTCAGCCGCCGGCGTCGGGGCGGCCACGGTCAAAGGCGCGACGCGCGCCAGAGCTTTGATGGCGCCCTCCTCGGCCTCGATCACTGCGCCCAACTCTGGCGAGTCCACGATGGCCTCCAGGGGCTGCCCAGTCTGTATCCGGAACTCGGCCCGCAGGCCGCGGATGGCTCGGACGATCTCGACGACCGCGCCGATCTCTTTTTCCGCCTGCTCATAAATGAGCGACGGGTCCGTCTCAGGGTATGGTGCGACTATCAGCGCCATGGGCCGTCCTGGTTCCTCGGGAAGGTGCCCGACCAGCGCTTGCCAGATCTCCTCGGTTACGAAGGGCATGAAGGGGTGCAGCAGCCGCAAGACCCTTTCCAGCACATAGGCCAACACCGGCAGCGGGGATGGCCCGTCATCGACGCCGGACCGCATACGTATCTTTGCCATCTCGATGTACCAGTCGCAGTACTCGTTCCAGAGAAAATCGTGAATGACACGCTGGGCTTCCCCGAACTGGCAGTCGTCCATGAAGCGCTGTACCTGGGCGGCCGTCTGGTTGAGACGGCTCAGTATCCAGCGGTCCTCCCGATGGTTCGCATCGGACGGCTTGTTCCATCCGTCCAGTGCGCCGGCGCCTTCCAGGTTGGTCATCACGAAACGGGCCGCGTTCCAAATCTTGTTGGCGAAGTTGCGGCTGGCCTCCAGTTTCTGCTCGTTTAGACGCATGTTGTTGCCCGGCGAGTTGCCGGTGGTCAACGCAAAGCGGACAGCGTCTGCGCCGTACAGATCGATCAGCTTCAGCGGGTCCAGAACATTGCCGCGGGTCTTGCTCATACGAGCGCCTTCGGGGTCCAGGACCAGTCCGTGAAGATAGACCGTGTGGAAGGGAATATCGCCGGTGTTCTCAATCCCCATCATGATCATGCGGGCCACCCAGAAGAATAGGATGTCGTACCCGGTCTCCATCACCGAGGTGGGGTAGAAGTAATCCATGTCCTCGGTCTTCCCGGGCCATCCCAGGGTGGAGTGGGTCCACAGAGCCGAGCTGAACCAGGTGTCCAGGACATCGGGGTCTTGGTCCAATCTTGCAGAGCCACAGGAGCCACACGAGGTTGGATCGTCGTACTCGACCGTAACCTCGTCGCAGTCGGCACAGTACCAGACCGGGATGCGGTGTCCCCACCAGAGCTGGCGGCTGATGCACCAGTCGCGGATGTTGTCCATCCAGTTGAAATACACCTTCGCGAACCGCTCGGGAACGATGCCAATGCGTCCATCTGCCACCGCGTCTCTGGCTGGTTTCGCCAGCGGCGCCATTTTGACGAACCACTGCTTGCTCACTACCGGCTCAACGACCTCGTCGCAGCGGTCGCAATGACCGACCGAGTGGTGGTATGGCTCGACCTTCTCCAGCAGACCGTCCTTGTCGAGTTCCTCGACGATGTTGTCACGGCACTGGAACCTGTCCTGTCCCTGGTAGTTGCCCGCATTCTCGTTCATGGACCCGTCGAGGTCCATGACACTGACCACGGGCAGGTCGTGGCGCTGCCCGATTTCGAAGTCTGCGGGGTCGTGACCGGGGGTGACCTTGAGGGCGCCGGTGCCGAACTCGGGGTCCACCGCGTCGTCGGCAACGACCGGAATGACCCTCTTCAGCACGGGGAGTATGACATTCTTGCCTATGACAGCCACGTATCGTTCGTCTTCGGGGTTGACGGCGACGGCTGTATCGCCCAGGAGCGTCTCAGGCCTCGTGGTCGCGACCGTGAGGGAGCCGCTGCCGTCCTCCAGGAGGTAGCGGATGTAGTAGAGGCTGGCGCTCTCCTCCTGGTGTTTGACCTCAAGGTCCGACAGGGCGGTGGAACAGCGCGGGCACCAGTTCGTGATGCGTTCGCCGCGATAAATCAGCCCTTTCTTGTAGAGGTTCACAAAGGTGGCGCGTACCGCCTTGCTTGGGCCCTCGTCGAGAGTGAAGCTTCTACGGGTCCAGTCGCAGGATGCCCCGAGGCGTTTGAGTTGCTCCAGGATCGCGTCGCCGTACTGGTCGACCCAGGCCCAGACACGTTCGGTGAACCGCTCCCGTCCCAGCTCATGGCGGGTGATGCCGTCGGCGGCCAGCATCCGCTCCACAACCCACTGGGTTGCGATGCCCGCATGGTCAGTGCCTGGAAGGTAGAGTGTCGGCTCACCCTTCATCCTGTGCCAGCGGACCATCAGGTCTTCGAGAGCTACGGTCAGGGCGTGGCCGACATGGAGTTCGCCGGTCACGTTGGGGGGGGGCATGATGACGACGAAGGGTTCGCGGTCAGGGTCGATGGTGGGGATGAAGTAGCCGCCCTGGACCCAGAGGTCGTATATGCGTTGCTCCACCGATTTAGGGTCGTATGCTTTGGGTATCTCTCGTCTGGAGTCGGCCTGTGTCATCCGTGGTCTATTTACGCCTCGATAAAGTCTTTCCGTAGTTTCAACATTCTAATCTCCGCAGCGTGGAGGCGTCAATGATGGGATTGAGACATAAAATTGGCCCAAATACTCGATTTGGGCCCAGTAAAAGACAGAAGGGAGAGATTAGTCTGACGGAATATCAAGATGAATCATTATTGCTCTATGGATTTGAGAATAGTATTGCCTGGGCAGATTCCCGAGTGGGCGCACCAGCCTGCTCTTGCTCACCGTACGCACCATGTTCGCCTTGATTCTCGAGTCTTTTGATAGGCCTCCGACTCCGGATGGTATTACAACCTCGTCCGGGTAGGATCGCTTGGCCGGTGCCGACGTAACCGGCAAGACCGTAATAGTCGCAGCATGCTGATTGTTTGCTTCTCGAGAAACTACCAAGGCAGGACGCCGTTTGCCGATTTCGGCACCTTGAACTGGGTCCAGATTCACGATCCATATGTCGCCGTAGTGGGGGAAGTCTTCCTGGGTAGATTGAGCCATTCTTTACCTCCTTTTTTGTGTGTCATGACCATCCTTCCAACGTAGCACCCTCCCATTGACCATCGAGGGCTTTATCCTCTTTATATCTCTCGATGTAGGCTTGGATAAGCGCCCGATCAAGTTGTTCTTCCTCCATCGCTTGAAGCTTCTCTTTGAGGGCGTTTGCCACGAAAGCGCTACGTTGCCTGTGGTCAACCGCCATTCTAAGTCTATCAACCGTCTCTTCCGGTATGGTGACGGTCATCTTAATGTTCATTTATTAGACAACCTCATTTGCATTATTTTGCATTATTTACAGCGGATTTGGTCAAACCAAGCCAATTCGGTTTGAATCACCATTTCAAATCAAGGATCCATGGCGGCTCACCTCCTGTATGGAATATATGTATTAAAACCCATGTGGTAACTACGTAGCATTTATAAGTATAGCATCTCTGTACTGGTGCCGCAAGACCGACTTTAGGCATTTGGTGACCGTTCTGGTCATTCTGCCCCGAACAGCCCTGCGGCATGTAATATATGATATGACCACCATGATCAGAGCACGTATTACATCCGCCCCCGTACTGGTGGGTTTGGCGGTCGGGGTTGTTTCTTTAGCTTTATACCTGGCCACCGTAGCGCCGACGCTGACGTGGGGGCACAAGATGACCGGGGTGGACGGCGGCGAGTTGCTGGCCGCCGCCGATACTTTTGGCGTCCCCCATCCTCCGGGCTATCCGACTTACACGCTTCTACTGAAGGTATTCGCCACTGTGGTCCCGGTCGGCGACTTCGCCTTTCGTGGGAACATCCTCTCCGCGGTGCTGGCGTCCGTCTCGGTGGTCCTGCTGTACCTGGTTATCTTGCGTTTCGTCAGGTCCCTGCGTCCCGACAGTCCCACGTCGATCTCGGTGACCAGTGCGGCTCTGGGCGCCTCCGTCTTCGCCGCATCGCCGCTGTTCTGGTCCCAGGCCACCATGACCGAGGTGTACACGCTGAACGCCGCGTTCGCTGGCGGGCTGGCGCTCCTAGCATCGCGCATGGCATTGCGCTTACCCGGCGAGGATAGCGGGCAGGCACCTGACACGACGGTTCATATGGCGCTGTTTGGGTTGCTGTTGGGCTTGGGCCTGGGCAACCACCTTACGCTCCTGGCGGTGGCGGTGCCCTTATTGGCCTGGCTCCAATTGACGGTTGGCTGGAAGAAGCTGGCGTCGCCCTGGGCGGTGGGCGCCCTGATTCTCGGTCTGGGAATCTACATCTATCTGCCCATCCGCGCCGCGTCGAACCCACCGATAAACTGGGGCGATGCCGGAACTCCGGGCGGATTCGCATGGATGATAACCGGACGCGCCTACCAGGACTACGTGTTCGGGGTGGGCGTAGACTCGATACCAGACAAACTCCTCTCCTGGGTGGAACTGGTATTTGCTCAACTGAACCCGCTGGGAATCTTCCTGGGCCTGGTTGGTGGAGCGATGATACGCGTGGAGGCGTCCAGGTTCGCCCTGATGTCGGGCCTCTCCATGGTGGCTTTAAGCGTGTACAGCATCACCTACAATACGGTGGACTCGCAGGTGCTGACCATCCCTGCTTTTATGGTTTTTACCGTGTGGGTAGGTCTCGGTTTCTCTCACATAGCCACCGGTATATCGGCCTGGGCTCAGAGGGGGTTGAGCGGCTTGAAATCCGGTCCGGCACGGGTGGTCGCGTCTTATCCGCTGTTGGTGTTGGCCGTCGTAGCCTTCGGAACTCTTCCCTTGGCCTCGGTGATCCTCAATTACGACGAGCAGAACCTCAGGGGTGAGGACCAGGCGTACCGGTATGCCAGAGTCGTTGTCGACTCGGTGCCCGACGGCTCGTTGCTACTTAGCTCCGAGGAGAACCATGCCTTCTCACTGTGGTACATGAGTTACGTGGAGGAGCGGGAGCGAGACATCGTCCCGTTAGCGGTGCCGCTGCTCCAGTTCGACTGGTACTGGGAGGACATCCAGGACAGATATCCCGACAGGATTCCGGCCGAGGTAAACACCGACGTCAACGCGGCGATACAGAGCGTGGTCGAGCACAACGACGGACGGTCCCGGGTGTTTTTTACCTTCTGGG
>PVBE012283155.1_pt1 | contig 11806 bp, 9 predicted proteins | sample 1631181 | NCBI WGS metagenome assembly PVBE01 (sample SAMN08397723, study PRJNA350692) | Marine metagenome, whole genome shotgun sequencing project. | isolation source: water | place: Pacific Ocean | collected 2012-04 | reverse complement strand
GGATGACATCGTCCTCGCGGCGGGCGGTCGCTTCTACTTCGCCAAGGATTCCGTCCTTCGACCTGAGGTTATGCAACAAGCATGGCCTTCCGAGTCCGTGGCCACTTTCCGTGCTCTGAAGCAACGCCTCGACCCGACCTCTCTCCTTACCAGCGATCTCTATCGCCGAGTCTTTCAGTAGCGTAGACGGAATCGAGCAATCCTTGTTCTTCGCCTCTGCCGGGGTCCTGCGCTGAATACAATGCACGCTGCTTCCAGACATCCAGATGAGTTCCATCGTCGTGGGGGAGCTTCACCGAGTTTGTTGGTGCCGCAAATAGTGAGAGCGATGAGATGGTCGATCGAATGGAGCACATGACTGGAGATATGTCATCGATCAACGACCTCCTCACAGAGGGCGACTCGGATGACGCAACTCTGGCTCACGCTCTGGGCGGCGCGCAAGCAATGGACAGCAGTGCGGCTCAGGACTCTGTTGACTCAGGCGGCGTTGAGCTCTTCTGAGCTTCCGCCTTGTCTCCGCCAGCACCCTGCAAGTTGAAAATGCGCCCGAGGTCGTCACGGATGAGTTCCATCTTGTCTGCTGTCAGTTCAGGGACAGGAATCTCGTGAACCGTTTCGTCGGCGTCCTGCTTGAAACGCACACGAAGAACTTCGCCATTTTCGTTTCGTGCAGAAGGCAGTTGGATGAGCGTTTTCTTGCGGATGAGGATCAGCGCGACGATGTAGCAGATCTGGAGCTGTCTTTCGTCGTCCTTCTTGGCGTTGAGACGTTCGAAGAATTCCACGAGGAAGTTGACGTCAAGGGGGCGCGGTCGGCTGGCGTCCGGCGGTTGGACTGTCGATTTCCAAAAAGCGAACGCTTCGTCAGCAGTGCGCTCGTAGCAGTCAGGGCATACTTCCTTGCGGGAAAGTCCATCGCTGCCCATGAACAGGAGGCTGTAGAAATCGTCCAGCTCAACAAAGGTCGCTTCGCATCCGTCGCAACTGGCACCCGGGCGTCCAACGTGATCCCAGTTGCCGAGAGTCATTTGCTTTGAGCCTGCCACCAATCTCTCCAATCCGAACTCTTTGTGAACCGTTCGCCTGTCAACTGTCGCAGAGAGCGGCGACAGTTTTGGGCTACCTCTTGTTCGCGGCCTCTGAAGTCCTGAGCTTCACAGCTGGCGAGGCACCTGATGAGTGGTGTGATCGCCTTCTTTGAGCCCATGGCGCCGATGTATCCAGCGCTGAATTTCCGCACGGAGATGTCGTCGTCTGTGAGACACTTAATGAGATGGACCGCGTGTTGCGGGCCGCCGGCACGACCGATGCCCTCAATGGCGGTGATTCGCAGGCGGAAGTCACCGCGAGTTGTGGCGATGGTGCCGAGAAACGGAACAGACTCCGGTAAGGCAAGCCTGCTGATCGCGCCGGTAACAGCCAGTTGACCGGAAGGATCCGCGCCATCGAATGCGCCCTGCAGCTCGCCGAGCGCAGGTTTGCCGATCGTTGCCAGAACGGTCTTGCAGTGGTCTCGAATGACATTGTCGCCATGCGATCCAGCGAGCCCATTGACCAGTAGCGGGATGGACTGATCCTGTAGCTCAACCAGTTCTCGTTGCGCGTGCTTGAAGAGAACGCCGTTGCCGATGTCGTAGGCCCGCACCATGAGGACGATGACGTTTTCTGCGAAGGTTTCAAGGGCGCGGCTGCCGAGGCTGCGCCATTCGTCGCGCCCTTCTGCCCATGTGGGTTCCATGAGCATGAAGCGCGCCCAGAGTGCCTCCATTTGGTTGGTGACTTCAGGGGAGAAGCGTTCTCTGGTCCGTGCGATTCGCTCAGCACGCGCTTTCCTCCCGCGCATGCGTTGTTCTTTTAATTGGCGTGAACGGCGCAGTTGCTCCCAGAGACCACTTGATGGCGGGCCGTCCGCTGTTGCCGTTGTTTCCCGATTGTTCTTCTTGGTGCTGGCAGACTCGCAGCCTGTCTGCAGGACGGGGAGGCTGAGCAGCGCGAGGAGAAAAAGGAGCCGATAGACGTGCGTCATTGTGGATCTCGCTTTGAGTCTTTTCACAGGAATCCGAAGGATCTTGGCGTCAACGATTGACCGTCCCCTGAGCTCACTATAGTATCCGCTCCACTCTGCTCTTTCGAGGTGTCATGGAACCCAGCGATTTTGTTCACTTGCACGTTCACAGCGATTTTTCGCTGTTGGACGGAAGCTGCCGTCTCAAGGACCTTGTGGACCAGGCCAAGAAGTTCAAGATGTCCCATTTGGGGATCACTGATCACGGGAATCTCTTTGGTGTCATCAAGTTCTACAAGGTGGCGCGGGCGGCCGGATTGACACCTGTTCTTGGCATGGAGGGCTATCTGGCAGGCGGCAGCCGATTTGAGCGAGCCAGGACCGATACAGGTAAGAATGCCTATCACATCACACTGATCGCTGAGACGAATGAGGGTTTTTCCAATCTCATCAAGCTCTCCAGTGCCGCCTATTTGGAGGGGTTCTATTACCGCCCGAGGATGGACAAGGAACTGTTGCGTAAGTGGGGGAAGGGGCTGATCTGCTTTTCCGGCTGCCTGTCAGGTGAGGTGATTTGCACGCTACGGCAAAAGGGACGCGAGGCGGCCATCGCAACCATCGAGGAATATCGAGAGATTTTCGGACAGGATAATTTCTTTCTCGAGATCATGCACAATGGAATAGACGCTCAGAATGAGGCCAATAAGGCTCTGATTGAGCTATCCCGCGAAACGGGCGTCGGGCTGATTGCCACCAATGATGTCCATTATGTGAAGCCGGAAGACCGCAATGCCCAGGACATCATGCTGTGTATCGGTACCGGCAAGATTCAGTCCGACGACAGCCGCTTCAGAATGTCGAGTGACGATCTTTACCTCCGCAGTGGTCAGGATATGGCGTCGCTCTTCAGCCACGTCCCTGAAGCACTCGAGAACACCCGAGTCGTGGCTGAACGTTGCAATGTCGAAATCGACTTCACACAACGCCATCTGCCTGCTTTTACAGCACCGGATGGCCTCGGGAGTGAGGAGTACTTCCTTCAGCTCTGCCGTGAAGGCGTGGACCGTCTTTATCCTGCAGGTGGCGACGAGGTGGAGGAACGCCTCAAGTACGAGACGGACATCATCATCAAGATGGGGTTTGTGGACTACTTCCTCATCGTCTGGGATTTCATTGACTACGCCCGTAGTCAGGGTATTCCTGTCGGGCCTGGACGAGGTTCGGCTGCTGGCTCAATCGTCGCCTACTCTCTGGGCATCACGAAGATCGACCCGCTTCAATACGATCTGCTGTTCGAACGCTTCCTGAATGCCGAGCGCATCTCGATGCCTGATATTGACATCGACTTCTGCAAGGACGGTCGCGAACACGTCATCGATTATGTCAACAACAAATACGGCGCTGAAAACGTCGCGCAGATCATCACGTTTGGAACGATGGCCGCCAAGGGTGTCTTGAAGGATGTCGGGCGTGTGCTCGATATCCCATTGCCCGATGTAGAGGCGATTTCGAAGAAGATCCCGACCGGACCCGGTGTCACGCTGAGCGAGGCGCTGAAGCAGGATGCCGAGCTGCGCACGCTGCGTAAATCGAGTCCTGCCAACGAGCAGCTCTTCAATGTTGCGCTGCGAATTGAGGGTTGCTCACGGCATACATCAGTCCATGCCGCCGGCGTCGTCATTACTGACTGCCCCTTGACCGAGCGCGTCCCTCTCTACAAGAACGGCGACTCCATCACGACACAGTGGACGATGGATACCATCGAGGAGCTGGGACTTCTCAAGATGGACTTTCTGGGGCTGCGCACCCTGACAATTCTCAACAAGGCCTGCCAGAATGTTCAGCAGACCAAGGGTATCGACATAGATGTTGATGAACTCCCGCTTGATGACCCCGATGCCTACAAGTTGATGGCGATGGGTGACACGAGTGGCATCTTCCAGCTTGAGTCAGATGGAATGCGCAGACTCCTGCGCAAGTTGAAGCCTGACTGCTTTGAAGATGTGATTGCAGTGCTGGCGCTCTACCGTCCTGGTCCGCTCGGCGCGGAGATGGATGAGACCTATTGGAAGCGCAAGCACGGTCACGAGAAAGTGACCTATCTCCATGAACTTCTCGAGGAGATCCTTGGCGAGTCATTCGGTGTGATTCTCTACCAGGAACAGGTCATGCGGATTGCGGCACGCCTCGGTTCCTTCACCCTCAACGAAGCGGACAGCCTTCGCAAGGCGATGGGCAAGAAGAGGCCCGAGATCCTGGCCCCGTTCGAGAGGCAATTTGTGGACGGCGCCGCTGGCAATGGAGTAGAAGGTCCGACCGCTGCGAAGATCTGGGCACAAATCGAGTTCTTCGCGGGCTATGGCTTCAACAAGAGTCACTCGGCTGCCTACGCCATGGTTACATTCCAAACGGCGTGGATGAAGGCGCACTTTCCGACTGAGTACATGGCAGCATTGCTCACTTGCGAGATGATCAACATCGACAAGACCGTGGAGTATGTCGAGGCTATCGCAGAGATGGATATCCCGCTTCTCCCTCCCGACATCAATCGGAGTGTCTTTGAATTCAGTGTCGAAGACGACAGTATTCGCTATGCGCTGGGTGCGATCCGAGGTGTGGGGCAGTCGGCAGTCGATGGCATGGTTCAGGAGCGTGAGGCGCTCGGGCGCGACTTTACTGACATCTATGACCTTTGTGAGATTGTGGATACGCGCGTTCTCAACAGCCGTGTTATGGATGCGCTCTTTAAGGCAGGCGCCTTTGATGAGGTGGAAGGCAACCGTTGCCAGAATCTCGCTATCCTGCCAGATGCGTTGAGCCTTGGGCAGGCCCACCAAAAGGACAAGGAGACCGGGCAGATGCATCTGTTCGATACAAAGGCTCTCCAGGATGACACAGGTAGGGTCAATCTCTCGCTACCTGATCTGGCTGAGTTTTCAGAGAACGATCGGTTGCAACAGGAGAAAGAGGTCCTGGGGTTCTACCTCTCCGGCCATCCTCTTGATCAACACGAAAAATGTCTCGAGACGTTCGCTACACACAAGATTCGCTCGCTCGCCTCTACGATTGACAGGTCAGAGGTCGTCATTGGAGGGATCATCCGATCAGTCCGAACGACTCTCACAAAGACCGGTCGAGATGCCGGCAAGCGTATGGCATTTGTCAAGATCGAAGATCGCACAGGCTCTGTGGATTGTGTGCTGTTCGCAAGCGTCTACGGCGAGATCGAGGATCGAATTGCCCAAGACTCAATCCTGTTTTTGCGCGGCGAACTGGAAAAGTCGCGGGGTAAACCCAGTGTGAAGACGTCGGGTGTCGTCTCCTTGTCTGATGCTCCTGCCGCCCTGACCCGCAGCCTCCGCCTTCGAATGAGCCAAGGTGATGACTTCGACATGCTGGTCATGACCGTCAAACGACTGATGAAGGACAACCCCGGCTGTATCCCTGTTTCCATCGTCGTTTCCACCGAAGAACATGGCGACGTCACCGTTGCTGCAGGTTCATCCTTCGGCGTCAAATCCACACCTCAACTAATCAGTCGCCTCGTAGACGTCCTCGGTCCCACTGCTGTCGCCTTCAATTAACTGCACTCCAGCAAGAGGAGGAAGACGAAGGAGGAGGGATCTGGGCGGCGAGGGTCTCCATCAACTCGTACCGATCGCGGTTTACAGCTTTGGTCCAAATGCAAGGTCGCCAGCGTCACCGAGGCCGGGGACGATGTAGCCGCGGTCATCAAGGTGAGGATCGAGGGCACTGATCCAGACCTCAACGGAGGGAATGGCCGCCTCCAGTCGTTCGACGGCCCCTGCGTGGCCAACAACAGCGGCAACGATTGATCGGCGCGGCTTCAACCCCTGTTCAAGCAGGCGGTGGTGCGTACCAATGAGGGTACTGCCGGTAGCGAGCATGGGGTCAACATAGATCCAGTCGCGGTCGGTATCGGTGGGAACGGCCTGGTAGCCGAAATCGATCGGCATGACCCCGTCGGCGTCGGGGGAGTGGCCCTCACGGCGGGCAGCACCGATAAGCAATGTGTCACTGTCGCCAAAAACGCGACTGAACCCCCTCAGGAGTGGGAGACCGGCCCGCAGAACTCCGATCAGGACCGGCGGACTTTCAATGACCGACTCTGTCGCCTTGCCAAGAGGCGTGGTCACTTCCTGATCCCGCGTTGGAAGTGTCCGGGCGATCTCATAGGCCAGAAGCGTGCCCATCAGTTCGAGGTTCTCGTTGAACCGACGTCGATCGTTCTGGCGTTCCTGACAACGCATCTCTGCCAGCAGCGCGCCTACAATGGGATTTGCATCCTGTTTGAGTGTTTTCAGCATGGGCGCATCGTACTGATTTGTGCACATCTTGCCCGTTGCAGGGGGTTGAGTGGTTGGCGAGGGGAGTGGATCGGGCGTAATCGGTGGCCGACTTAACGAAGATCGTCTGGTTAGGTTGTTGAAAGACACTATATGTCGTGGGGCGACACCTCGTTGCTCCCATACTTGGTGTTTTGGCGGAAAGAACAGCATTCTGCTCATTTTTCCTCTCGACAGGTAGTGGGGATTAATGGCATTGTATGGGTGTTGGAGGGAGACAGAGTCCCTCAGAGGCAATGGGTCGAGTGGCAGAGGGCTACTCGACAATAGTCGACACCTCGGGATCTTGTGGGGAAACAGTGGTCCTGGGGTGTCGGTGACTCTCATTGTTGCTTCGCCCCTTCGGTGGATTGAGTTCGCGAGTCGTGAACTCACCCGCGGAGCACGAAGCCGTGGCACACGGCATCTTGCTGGGAGTGAAGGCCCAGTGGGCGAGCGACGACGAGAACCGAGTTTAAGTGGACATGAAAGGACGGGATGCTCCAAGGACGCCTCCCCAATCCGGTTGCTTTGGATGCCAAGGGACGACTGGTCGTTCCCAAGGCTATTCGCAATGAAGTCGCGGACCGTGAGGGGGTCGCGACATTCCACGTCGGTTGCCTGCTGGAGCCCTGTCTTTATCTTCACACGGAATTCCAGCACACAGAGTTCATCTCTGCGCTGGAGGCCCAGCTTGATAATGGTGAAGCAGGCCGTCGCCTGAAGACGCAAGTCCACGAGTGCTTCTGTCCCGTGACCACGGACAAGACAGGACGCATCACAATCCCGGACTATCTGTTGAAGGCGGCGGCTATCACCGATCGAGTGAGTGTTGTGGGTATGCGCGAGCGCGTTGAGTTATGGCAGTGGAAGGGACCCGATCCCATTTCCGCTCACCGTGACAATCCAGACTTCAGAGCAGGACTGGAGTCAGCGCTTTCGGCTCCTTCAAAGGGTTTAAGGCCGAGCAGCAGGCCCGAAGAGAGTGAGTAAGTCAAGAGGCCACGTACCGGTCATGCCGGACGAGGTGCTGGAGCTTTTGAATCTCTCGGAGGGTGGCTCGGTCGCAGATCTGACACTTGGTGCAGGTGGACATGCTGAACTTGTTCTTCAAGCCACAGCGCCTGACGGAATGCTGATTGGTTTCGATCGTGATCGAGACGAGTTGGCAGCCACCGAGCAACGCTTGGTGCAGTTTGCGAATCGAATGAAATTGATCGGCGGCAACTTCGCCACGGCACCCACTCTTCTGAGAGAAATGGGCGCCACACGACTTGATGGAGTCATGATGGATTTGGGAGTTTCATCCATGCAGCTGGACGACGCGAGCCGCGGCTTTTCGTTCCGCGAAGACGGTCCGCTCGACATGCGTATGGACCCCCGTCGTGGCAAGCCGGCATCGGACCTGATTCGTCGCCTTCCAGAGGAAGAACTGTCGCGGATCATCTTCGAGTATGGCGAAGAAACCAGGGCACGTGCAATTGCACAGAAGATCGTCGAGGTGAGGCGCCGCACAAAACTCACACGAACGCTGGAACTCGCTGAACTCGTTCGAAGTGTTGCGAGGGGACACGGCCGCATTCACCCGGCCACTCGGACGTTTCAAGCGCTACGCATGGCAGTCAATGGCGAGTTGGACGCTGTTGAGAGTGTCTTGCCAAGAATCGTCGAGTTGCTCGATGACGGCGGCCGACTCGTTGTCATCAGCTTTCACTCTCTGGAGGACCGCATTGTCAAGCGCTTTATGCGGACGGAGGAGAAAGAGGGGCGAGGGGCCGTCATTACCAGGAAGCCACTGCTTGCATCAAAGGAAGAACAAGGGCGTAATCGCCGCAGTCGGAGCGCGAAGCTCCGCTGCCTGGAGCGGAGGGCGGTAGCGTGAGAAACCTGCTCTTCCTGCTGACTCTCCTGCTGGCCTTCGCCACAATCGCCAAGGTTGTTCGCTTGAAAGGAAAGACGCAGGCCGTCGCCTACGAGGTGCGGCAGCTGAGGGAGCAGGTGGCAGACATGGGTAATGAGAACGCCTATCGCCGAGCCGATGTGGCGCGTCGCACAACATTGCAAGCCCTGAGTCTTCGCGCCGAGGGCGTAGGGCTCGAGCTGGGGATCGATGGGGTGATCAATTTGGAAGTCTCGATAGTTGATGCTGGCGAATTCGGTTGGTCAGCTAACTGACTGACTGCGTGAACAGGAACGCGTGGCTGGGGAGCCACATTGGACGAGAAGAGGGAAAGAGAAAGTGAAGACGGCCAGTCGCGAACGCACCATTATCCGCTATTGCTTCTTGATGCTACTGGCGTATTTTGCCCTCGGACATCGCCTCTTCCAGCTTCAGATTCAACAGGCTGCCGCCTTGTCAAAGAGCCAGGACGCCCTTGTTCAGCGTTTGTCCTACAACGTTGGGCGGGCTCAATTCGAGAGAGGGTCGCGGGGCAGAATCTATGACTCGCGTGATCGACTCCTCGCTGGTGGTTTCGATGCGTTTGATCTTCATATGGATCAAATCGCTGTGTCGTTTCATCGGCAAATCGATGGCCGTGTCGGACGCGAATATTCACGCGGCGAAATCGCTGACATTCTGGCGGCACTATTGGATGACCTTGGCATCGAAGTCGATGAGAAACAACTCTTCGAGCGCATGACCGAGCCTCGAAAGTGGACGGAAGCCGACGGAACAGTCTCACGAAAATTCGTGCGAAGCCGCAGTCTCGTCCGCAACCTCACCCCGGATCAACGAAAGCACTTGAGTCAGGTGTTCCGAGACTCTGGCATCCGTTGCTTCTACTTCGAGTCAGGTCGTGCGCGCAGTTATCCTGAGGGGCGATTGGCCTCTCAAATTGTCGGCTTTGTGGGCAAGAGTGAAAAGGACGCTGCCCGCCGCCCGAAGGGACGCGCCGGCGTCGAGCGGCACCTCGACCGAATCCTGGCTGGAACCAACGGGCGTTTCCTGTGCGAGAAGGACGCCTCTCAAAACGAGATGGATGTCAACGCTCGATGGGACACTCGACCTGTAGATGGTGCTGACGTCGGACTGACTCTCGATGTTCGAGTTCAGGCCGTGGTTGACTCTGCTCTGCGGGAGGCCTTCAGAAAACACCCCTGCCGTGCCGCAACGGGAATCGTGATTGAAACGCAAACCGGGCGCATCCTCGGCATGCAGACGGTTCCAACCTTCGACCCCAACGATCTGGGGTCAAAGGACTTCAACATGGCGAGTACACGCTGCCGCGCGGTTCAGGATTCCTATGTGCCAGGCTCCACGTTTAAGCCATTTGTTGTGGCCAAGGCGCGAGAGTGGGGGCTCGTCAACTGGGGCGACACCTTTGACACTGAGCAGGGACAGGCTGTTATTCAGACAACTCGTGGTAAGCGCATCGTCCACGATTCCAGTCCCCACGGCGTCATGAGCGTGCGTGAGATCATCGTGAAGAGCTCAAATATCGGCATGGCGAAAATAGGCATTCAACGGATGGGCGTCGATCGACTGTGGCAGATGCTGGATGAGTTCGAGTTCATGACACCCACCGGGGTTTGCATCCCAGCAGAGGCAGCGGGTTACCAACCGTCATTGGCTGAAGCGAAGCGGAAGCCGTCTTCGGGGCCCGTGTCCATTCCCTTCGGGCACGAGATTCGCCTCTCGCCCCTCGCAATGGCAGCTCGATTTTCAGTTTTTGGGACCGGTGGAGTGTACAAAGAGCCCGTTCTCGTGGATTGGGTCGGGAACGGCGACGATCGCACCTACAACCACCGAGCTCCGAGTCGGTTGCTCCCTGAATGGGCGGCCAACGAGGTGCGCGATGTCCTGGGTGAGGCTGTTACGGACGGCACGGGTAAGGCCTTGCGCAACCTGTCATGGGAGACAGGGGCAAAGACCGGTACCGCGCAGATCCTCGGGGTGAAGGGGCTGCACGGTGCCTACTCGTCCAGCATGGTGGCCATCGCGCCGCTGCGTGACACGAAAATCACCGTTCTTGTGGTGTTGTACGGACTGAAGGGTGGTGCCTACTACGCCAGTGTGGTGGCCGCGCCTGCTGTGTCAAAGATCATAGAAGAGACTCTGCCTTTGTTGGGCGTGGCTCGTGACCATGCACGGGGAGACGGCAGATGAAGGTTGCTATAGGGAAGATGCGAGATGTCCTGCGCGTCGTCGTGGACTGGTTTGGCGAGTACTGATTGATGGTGGCATTAAACGAACTCCTGCGGTTGGCCGGTCTCGGGGCTCACGCCTCGCAGAATCCTCAGGTTGAGTCCGTTACCGATCGTCTGGAGGATGTATCGGTCGGGAGTTTGTTTGTGGGGGTGCGTGGAGCTCGGACCGACGGAAGCACCTTGTTTACTGATGCTATTCAACGGGGCGCGGTCGCGGTAGCGAGTGAGGGTGACCCAGACAGTGAACTCGGTGTAGCCCATGTAGGTCTGCAGTCAGACCGTCGAGACCTCGCTCGACTGGCAGCCGCGTTTTATGACAACCCTTCCAAGGACCTGAGCATCGTCGGCGTTACTGGCACCAACGGAAAGACAACTACGACCTTCATTCTCGATTCAATTCTCCGTGCTCACGGGTCTCGTCCAGCCGTGCTCGGCACGATTCACTATGAGACAGGCAGTAGCAGTCGCACTGCTTCTCTCACGACTCCCGCGGCAGTCGAGCTTCAAGAACTCCTGGCCGACGCCCGCGATGCCGATCGCAGGAACGTCGTGATGGAGGTGTCGTCACACGCGTTGGCACAACACAGAGTCCATGCTGTTGAGTTTGATGTCGCGTGTTTCACCAACATCACGCACGATCACCTCGATTTCCACGGTGACATGAAGTCCTACGCTGCTGCGAAGGCACGACTCCTGCGCCACCTCAAACGGTGGGGGACTGCCGTACTCAACGCCGACGATGCAACCGTTTGCTTATTGGCTGAAGAACTGCCCGACGATGCGCATGTCATGTGGTTCTCAGTGAAGCCACGAGCACGAGCCGACCTGACAGTGTCTCTAGAGACGATGGCTGCAGACGGCAGCACCTTTATTCTCCATACACCCAAGGGAAGTGTGTCCATACAGACGAAGCTCATGGGTGGGCATAACATCAGTAACGTTCTTGCGGCGGTTGGTTGTGCGCTGGCCATGGGCGTCAGCCTATCGGCAATCCGCGACGGGCTTCGGCGCCTGGATGGCGTACCAGGTCGACTTGAGCGTGTTGATGTTTCCGGTGGCGTAACGGCAGTCGTCGACTACGCCCATACTCCTGACGCTATGCGCCGCGTCCTGGCGCACGTGCGCCCACTCGTTCGAGGACGGCTGATTACAGTCTTCGGTTGCGGCGGTGATCGCGACCGCGCCAAGCGCTCTTTCATGGGGAGAGCTGCCAGCGACTGGAGCGACGAAGTCGTCCTGACAACAGACAATCCTCGAGGCGAAGATCCTTCGCGCATCGTCTCAGACATCCTGTCCGGCATGG
>PVBE011765674.1_pt1 | contig 11806 bp, 7 predicted proteins | sample 1631181 | NCBI WGS metagenome assembly PVBE01 (sample SAMN08397723, study PRJNA350692) | Marine metagenome, whole genome shotgun sequencing project. | isolation source: water | place: Pacific Ocean | collected 2012-04 | reverse complement strand
GTGCATGCTTATCAGTATGAGAAGGACCATGCCACCTTCATCATCGAATGCACCCAGGATACCTTCGAGCGGTCGGGGCTGGGAATCCAAGATGAAGCCGGCGCAATCGCTTACTTCGAGAAGGTGTTTGCTCGGCAGCTCGGTGGACACTGTCTAATTGGAAACAACTCCTTCTGGCGCCAGTTCCCGACGGTCCGGTGCGAGCAGTGGCACAAGGACAACATCGTGTTGCTGGGGGATGCGGTACACACGGCCCATTACTCGATCGGCTCGGGCACCAAGCTTGCCATGGAGGACGCCATCTCGCTGGTCGGGGCGCTGTCGGAGAAGCCGGACATATCAGAGGCCCTCGAGCTCTATCAGCAGCGCTGGAAGCCCGAGGTAGAGAGCCTGCAGCGCGCCGCCCAGGTCAGCCTGGAGTGGTTCGAGAACGTCGAGCGCTATTTCGACCGCCTCGACGGGCTACAGTTCTGTTTCAGCCTGCTGACTCGCTCGCTGCGAATCAGTCACGCCAATCTGAAGCTGCGTGATCCCGGCCTCGTCGGTCGTGTCGATGAGGCCTTCTCGCTCGCGGCTTACAGGGCGGCGGGTTGCCCGCCACCGAACAGCGGCCCGGTTTCTCCACCGATGTTTACACCCTACAGGCTTCGTGAAATGCTGCTCGAGAACCGGATCGTTGTCTCGCCCATGTGCCAGTATTCGGCCGAGGAGGGCGTGGTGGGCGACTGGCATTTCGTGCATCTGGGAAGCCGCGCAACGGGGGGCGCCGGGCTGATCATGACGGAGATGACAGCTGTGAGTGCCCAGGCCCGGATCACGCCCCAATGCGCCGGTATGTACCGCTCGGAACATGTCGATGCCTGGCGCAGAGTGGTCGACTTCGTACACGGGAACTCGGCTGCCAAGATCGGACTACAGCTGGGACACGCTGGCCGCAAGGGCGCCACCCAGGTGCTCTGGGAGGGCGACAACAAGCCCCTGGCGGAAGGTGGCTGGCCGCTCATTTCGGCCTCGCCGATTCCCTTCCTGCCGGAATGTCAGGTCCCCCGGGAAATGGGTCGCGCTGAGATGGACGCGGTGATCGACGACTTTCAGCGCGCCACCGAGTACGGCCAGGAGGCGGACTTTGATCTGCTGGAGCTGCAGATGGCCCACGGCTATCTACTATCGAGCTTTCTCTCACCGCTGACCAACCAACGTACGGACGAATACGGCGGCGCGCTGGAAAACCGACTACGCTTCCCGCTGGAGGTCTTTGCGCGGGTACGAAAAACCTGGGCTGACGAGAAGCCGATATCGGTCCGCCTTTCCGCCACGGACTGGGCCGACGGCGGCCTGTGTGAGTCAGACATCCAGGGCATCGCGCAGGCGCTCAAGGATGCCGGCTGCGACATCATCGATGTCTCGACCGGCCAGGTGGTCGCGGATCAGCAACCACGGCATGGCCGGCTGTATCAGGTCCCTTATTCCGAGCTGATCCGACTCGAGGTTGGTATCCCAACGATCGCAGTCGGCAACATCTCCACCTCCGAGGATGCCAACTCGGTGCTCGCTGGCGGCCGTGCCGATCTGTGCGCTATCGCGAGAGCACACCTCTGGAACCCATACTGGACTCGGCATGCGGCGCAAGCACAGGGACACCCCCTCCCCTGGCCAGCTCCCTACGAGACCATCAACGGCTATACCCCCCGAGATCCATGAGAACACGATGACCGACAAGCCCCTAGCATACTGGGATTACATCAAGGTCGAGGAGCTCCTCGACCTTCAGGGCGGGCTGGCAGGTAGCGACTATCAGCTGGCCAACGATGAGGTGATGTTCATCGTCATCCACCAGATCGAGGAGCTCTGGTTCAAGCTCGCCTTGCGTGAACTGACGGCAGCCAGAGATCTGTTTGCCAGGGGCTGGGTCCCCGACGATGCCCTGGCCTCGGTGGTGAGAGGACTCGACCGGGCCACGAGCATCTTACGCCACGCGGCAGAACAGCTGGGCGTCATGGAGAGCATGACGACGCGCGACTACCTGTCATTCCGCAGCAAGCTGTATCCAGCTAGTGGTTTTCAGTCCGCGCAGCTGCGTGAGCTCGAGATCCTGCTCGGACTCTCGACCGAAGATCGGTTGCCGCTGGGGCACGAATCCTACATGCAGGCCCTGAGAAATTACGATGACTCCGAATCACCCGCGTCACTCAGAGTCCGCCAGCGCCTCGAGGATACACCGAGTCTGCTCGAGGCCATGACCGGGTGGCTTTATCGCACACCGATCGATGGTTCGCGGCCCGACATGCCACATGACGAGGAAGTCGTTCTGCTGTTCATCGACCGCTTTTGCGAGGCCAGTGAGCAGGAGACCATGGCGCTGGGTGCTCGAGCCGCCTCATTAGCCCAGTCCAAGCCTGACCGCGAGCGCCTCGAGAAGCGCTATGAAGGTGAGGTGACCAGCGCGAGAGCTCACCTCATGGCGGAGGACATCGACCCGCCCGATCGCGCACAGCACCGACGGGTGAGGGCCGCCCTGCTGTTCATCGAGAGCTACCGCGAGCTCCCCCTGCTGGCCTGGCCCCGGATGGTGCTGGACTCGGTCGTCGCCCTGGAGCAGGCCTTCGTGATCTTTCGTCAGCGACATGCCCGGATGGTCGAGAGGGTCATTGGACATCGCACGGGCACGGGGGGATCTTCCGGTGTGGCCTATCTCGATCAGACCGCATTGAAATACCGGATCTTCCGTGACGTGTGGGCGACCAGGACTCTCCTGGTGAGACAATCTGCCCTCCCGCCACTCAAGAACGCACACCCGTATGCCTTCGCCTGCTCCCCGGTGCACGGCGAGTCGTGAACCAACGCCACACCCGGGGTTCGGTCCTGCTGATTTCCTCGCGGAAGGCTCCTCGGTTCACTCCGCCAGGACCACGCGGAATCCTCGGGCGCAAGCCGCCGCGAATCAGGCACGCAGCGCTGCGAAGTGCCTGTTGTCAGCTTATCCACGGGGCTCAGACTCAGCAGCAGAGCGACGAGCAATACGATAGAAGCGCGCCTTCTCTGCGGGGCTCGACTCTCCGGCGCCTTCTGCGATGTTGGACGGGACTGAAGTTGCAGCCCGCTGTAACGGGTCAGCCAGGTGGCTGGCTGGCCTTGCCGTAGATCATCATGCCGGTGTGGGGAGCACGCGTAGGAAACACAAGCTGCAAGTCGATCATCCCCCCCCAAAATCAGCGTCTACGGGCCTGGTTCAGGCGGCCGACGGCCCGCCATCTTGCCTAGACCGCGGGAGGCGTTGGTGCCGGCACCACAACGAGCCCGCACGAGCTTTGTCCTGCTCAGGCGATGGTCACACATTGCGCCAGCGGCAATCAGGGCGAACAAGACCCGTGATCATCCGTCAAGGATGTGAGAAAACAGTTGGCGGCAAGATCGGAATCCCAGTGCCCGAGGAGGAGGCAAGCCAAATCGCATGAACAAACGAAAGTGGGTTCTTTTAGGGGTTGCGCTAGCGGCCGCCGTTGGAATTCTAACAGCTGTCAAGGTCGGGATCCATTTGCGCTCCAGGGCCGACGGACAGGTTTCGCTCACCATGGTCAGCAGCTCCAGGCAAGGACGCTCGCACAAAGGAGATTACGGGCTCCAGAGCGGAGTCCTGGTCCAGCGACCGGGACGACCGCTGGTCCTCTTCATGACCGCCGCCAAGCCTAATGAACCCCGGAAGATTCCTGTCCTGGTCGTACTGAAGTTGCGCCCCTCACAACAGATGATTCCCGAGGCGGGATGTTCCAGCAGGGCCGAGCTACTGGGCCACGAAGAGATGAAAGCGAGCTTCGAGTTGCTGATTGAGGGGCGGGGTGTGAAGTGGGACTACCACCTGCGCGCAGCGACCGACACGCCCAAGGGAAAAACCCCCGCGCAGGAGACCCTCCGGGTCGGATTTCCCACGCCCCTGGAGAAGATCGACCCGTCCGCTGGAAATGTCTATGTCATCGACCTCACGCAGGCTTCGGTTCGGATCAAGCGGTTGACGATCGATCTTCCCACGGGCTTCAAGCCGATCGAACCGAAGGGCAAGAGCGTTGACTCATTACTGGCGCCGATCCTGAGCAAGATCGAGCAAGCGTCGCCCGAGACTTTTCGCTGAGAATCAGCAAGAACGTGTCGTGGTGGTGGGGAGAGGATTCCGGCAATCGACAGGGACTTGCGCGTTTCACTGGCCGGCATGCAAGGGTGTGTTGCCGCGGCGGTGCTCGTCCGGTTCAATCCCATCGCAACTGATTCGTACCTCGAAACGGATACCAGGCCGGCCATCGACGGCACGCGCCTGCTCACCCCCAACGTCCCCGGCTCTCCTCAGTTGAGGGGCTCCTGATGGTATCGGCCACCGAGGAAGTGCCTGAAGAACTTGCGCAGCAGGGGATGGTTGATCTCGGTCAGCTCGCGATCCAGCTCGAGGTTCCCCTCGGCCACATAGGTCGTGTGGTGGGAGCCGTCGACCAGCACGTGGTACCACGGCTGGTTGCGGGCTGGCTGCGTCTGGTTGTTCTGATACCAGGCCTCATCCGCCTGACAGTTCGCGTCGACCGACACGATCACTCCCCGATAATCGTAGCGTTTGTGATGCACCAGCTGCCCGGGCTCGAATCTGGGGGTAGGGTCTTTCATGGTGGGCCCTTGGCAGCCCCCGTCAGGCTGAACCTAGCAGCTCGCGCAGCGGATTGGTCGGCAGGTTCTTCTCGGCCCAGCCGATCGTGCCGCCGTTGAGACTCTTGACGTTGCGGTAGCCCATCGACTGGAGGACCAGCATCCCCGAGATGGACATGTTGCCCCTGAAACAGACGGTGACGATCGGAGCCTGGCGATCTTGCGGGAGCTCGCCCCGACGATCTCCCAGCTCGGCGAGGGGGATGCTCACCGCTCCCCGGATGTGCTGCTTGGCATGGGCCTCGGGACTCCGCACGTCGATCACGAGTGGTTCCTCGCCTTTTCGCTCGAGGGCCGACTGCAGCTGATCCGCCTCGCAGGTGTTGTCCGGGTTGCGTGAATTCTCCACCAGGGTCGCCAGCAGTTGTTCCTTCGGGCTGGGCGGAGCGTCTGCGGTCGAGGAACCGTCCGCTTTGCACTCCGTGAAATGGCGCTCGAAGGAGGAGGCGTACTTGAAGGCGTTGTCCGGAAAGATCACGACCACCACCGCACCGGGCTGGTCCGCAATGACCTTCAGCGCACCGACCAGGGCCATACCCGAACTGGGGCCGGCGATCAGGCACTCCTCGCGGTTCAGTCGCAGGCACATCTGGTAGGCCTCTCGGTTGCCGACACAGACCAGCTCGTCGTACTCATCCGGACAGAACAGCTTGGTCTGCTCCAGCTGACGCAGCGAGCGGACACCGGGAATGTCGTGGCCCTCTTCGGGGTGTACGCCGATGACCTGGATCTCGGGGTTGTTGCTATTCAGCAAGCGAACGTTACCGGTGATCGTCCCGCAGGTTCCCAGGCCGGCCACGAAGTGGGTGATCCGCCCCTGCGTCTGGCGCCAGATCTCGGGACCGGTCGTCTGGACGTGGGCTCCGGGGTTGGCCTCGTTCTCGTACTGATTGAGCATGTGAAACTCGGGCTTGGAGGCAAGTTCCGCGGCACGCGCGATGGCCCCCTCCGGGGCGCCTGGGTCCGGTCACAAGCTGTCTTCGAGCTCTTCGACGTTCGAACCGAAGAAGCGCAGCATGGTTCGCTTCTCGGCCGGGATGGCGTTCGACAGCGGCGTCGACAGCGAGTAGCCCTCGGCGTTGGCGATCATCGCCAGCCCCATCCCGGTGTTCCCGCTGGTTGGCTCGACCAGCTGCTGCCCCTCGCCCAGCAAGCCTCGCTGCTGGGCGTCACGGATCATCTGGGCCGCCACGCGATCCTTGACCGAGCCAAACGGGTTGTACCACTCCAGCTTGGCGTACACCTGGGCCTGCCGGAAGGGCACGGTGCGGTTCAGCCGCAGCAGAGGAGTCGGGTTCTCGACGCCCGAGAGCATCTCGAGGACGTTGTCGTAAACCCGCAGTTGGTGATTGGGCATGTTCGCTCCTCCGGTTCACGATTGGCAGCGCCCCGGACGATGCGTCGCCCGCGCTACCGACCTTTCTCACCCTACCACATGTGACGCATGGCTGCGGGGCTCGCTGGCGCCACTGCGGTGCACTGCCGTGTAGCGCGCCCCATTCGGTTGGGCCGAAACATCTCTGCATGGAGGAACCCCCGGTTGGTGTAGGCCATGGCAAGGCGAGGGTCGATGCTGATGACCTTGTCGTAGTCTGCCAGCGCCTTGTCGTACCGCTTCATCTGCAGGTGCAGGGTCCCCCGGTTGGTGTAGGCCCTGGCGAAGCGGGTCGGCCTGGCGAATGCTGCCGTCTCGCTCGGTTATGTGGGTCGTGATCAAGGTCTTTTACGGGGTTGCGACGACGTGACAAACCGGTGCAGCCAATGCGGTGAACAGCGCTCGCTGGCCGTTTTTCGCGGGCATTTGCCGCAGGACAGCAACAGCAAGCAGCACCTGCACGATTTGGGCGACCCTGCTCGTCGGTCGACCCGTTCGATCATGGCTTGCCCCCCAATCCCGGGGTTTGCTAAGCTCAACACGTGACACCAAGCTTCGAGGGCGAGCCAAGATGAGCGACCGGTCGACCTGTCACTGCGGGGAGCCCCTCAGCATCGACGGTATCTGCCCCCACTGCCCGGCCTCGGCGGCCCAGGGCGGCACCACCGGCTCGGAGACGGCCTCCTCGGTCGATTACGACAATGCCGAGACGATCGACCAGCTGCTGAAGGACCGCGGGACGATGGCGGTCATCGGTCCTCCGGGCCGCCGGCCAACCGACCAGCTCGGCCGCTATCCGGTGACCGGCATTTTGGGCGAAGGTGGGATGGGTCAGGTTCTGCAGGTTCGCGACGACAACCTCGGTCGCGAGATGGCGGCCAAGGTGATCAAGGGCCGGGCCGATCCGCAGGCCCTGGACAAGTTCATCCGCGAGGCGCAGGTCACCGGCCAGCTGGAGCATCCCAACATCGTGCCGACCTACGAGCTGGGGATGACGCCGGACAAGCGGGTCTACTTCACGATGAAGCGGGTCCAGGGCAAGAACCTGGCGGATCTGCTGAACGCGGAGCGGGAGACCGAGGGCGCGCTGCTGCAGGCCGAAGAAGATCCCCGTCCGTCGAACCGCCGACGGGTGGGCGACCACGTGGCCGTGCGGTGTCGGTCGCTGGCCAGCATGCTGCAGATCTTTCTCAAGGTGTGCGATGCGATGTCGTTCGCCCACTCCAGGGACGTGATCCACCGCGACCTCAAGCCGGACAACATCATGGTCGGCCAGTTCGGCGAGGTGCAGGTGATGGACTGGGGGCTAGCTCGGCTGGTCGGGCAACCCGACACGGCCGAGGCGGGCTGCACGCTCGACCTGGGTGGCGGCACGCTGGCCGAGTTGGTGCGACGGTCGGGGTCCGCGGGGGAGCCGCTGAAGACTCTCGACGGCATGATCGTCGGCACCCCCTACTACATGGCCCCGGAGCAGGCGCGGGGCGAGGTCCGCCAGATCGACCGCCGCGCCGACATCTATGCGCTGGGGGCGACCCTGTACCAGATGCTGACGCTCGAGCGACCTTTCGCAGGCGCCAGCGCGTGGAGCGTGCTGCGGCAGGTGGTTGCCGGCCAGCTGATACCGCCGTCGCAGCGCAAACCCGAGCGGGAGGTTCCCTTCGAACTCGAGGCGGTGGTGCTCAAGGCGATGGCGCCTAGCCCCCGGGATCGCTACGACACCGTCGATCAGATGAAGCAGGAGATCGAGGCCTATCTCGAGGGTCGCCTGCTGCAGGCCGCCGAATACAGCACCTGGCAGGTGCTGAAGAAGTGGGGCGCCCGTCACCAGGCGGCAGCAGCGGCGGCGGCGGGGATCCTGCTCTCGATGATCGTGGCGTTCGGTGTGATCATCTGGCAGTTGGGTGTGGTCCAGGAGGAGAGAGACAAGGCGAATAAACGAGAGCTCCAGGCCCAGCTAGCTAGCAAGCAGGCGCAGGCCAGTGAGCAAGCTGCGCTCGAGGCGGTCGAGGAAAAGAACCGTGAGGCGCGCAGGCGGGAGGCAACCGACCTGGTGCGCAAGGCGATGGAGCTCTACACCCGGAAAGGGGATCGCGACAAGGTCATCGCTTATCTGACCGAGGCCGCACAGTCGGTTCCCCATCATCCCGGGTTGCTCCGCTTGCGGGGTAGGATGGCGCTGGACCAGGAAAAGTGGCCGCAGGCCAAGGAGCTGCTGGAGCGAGCGCTGAGGCAGGACGCTAGCGACTACCTGACCCACTTCTTGCTCTATCGCTGGTACGCCCAGCAAGAGCAAGGGAACACGTCGGCTGCGCAGACACACGTCATTGCGGCCAGCAAGTACGGCACTCGCGATTCGGCCATCGGCCTGTGGGCGCATGGCACTCGTGAGTGGGGCAAGGCTGAGAAGCTGTCCGGGAGCGAGAAGACGAAGGCGCTCGGGCGCTGCGTGGACCTGTGCACGCAGGCGCTGGCCAAGCAATCTGATTTTGTCTGGGCCTTGATGTTTCGCGGGTACTCCTACAAGGAGCTCGAGCGCTGGAACAAGGCGTTGGCCGACCACAAAGCCGTGATCGAGCTCACCAGCGGATCGGCCATGGCCTACTACAACCGGGGGCGTCTGTACACGAAGATGAAGCGGTGTCAGGAGGCGCTGGCCGACTTCAGCACTGCCATTGGCGTCGATCCCCTTTACGCCGGGGCCTACATCAACCGAGGGGATTTGCACCGGAGGAGGAAGTGGTACGCCAAGGCGCTAGCGGACTTCGACGAGGCCATCCGCCTCGCTCCTCGCGACGCCGAGGGCTACAGTAACCGTGGGCTCTTGCACAAGGAGATGAAGTGGTACGCCAAGGCGCTGGCCGACCTCGACAACGCGATCCGCATCGCCCCGCGCTCCGCCCGGGCCTACACCAACCGGGGGAATCTGTACCGGTCTATCAAAGAGCACGCCAAGGCGCTGGCCGACTTCTCCCAAGCGATCCGCATCGACCCACAGCTGGCCAAGGCCCACTTCAACCGGGGGACCCTGCATCAGGCAATGAAGCGGTATGACCAGGCGCTGGCCGACTTCGACCAGGCCATCCGCCTCGCTCCTCGCGACGCCGAGGGCTACAACAACCGGGGGAACCTACACCGATTGATGAAGCGGTATGACAAGGCGCTGGCCGACTACGCCAAGGTCATTCGCATCGACCCCCGCCACGCCCGGGCCTACTTCAACCGGGGGAACCTGTACCAGTCTCTCAAGCAGCCCGCCCAGGCGATTGCCGATTACGGCCATGCCATCCGCATCGATCCCCGTCACGCCCAGGCCTTCAACTACCGGGGGTTCCTGCTCTACCGTCAGGGGCGGTATCGTCTGGCCGTTGCGGACTGGCAGCGGGCGCTTTCGCTCCTGCGCGGGACAGCGTGGGAAGACAAGCTCATCCAGTACATCCGGCAGGCCCGGTCCAGGATCAAGTAATCTCCGCCACGCCGCGTGGCGGAGGAGATCTCGTGCCGCTCTGGGCGGCACGCTCGGTGAACTCCGGCAGACGTTCGGGAAACGTCGAAGGATAGAGGCCGGGTGAGTATAGCAGGGTTGGCAGCCCCCGGCAGGGGCCTGCAACCTGATGCTGGACGCTAGGGCGGGACGGATCGCTACCAGCTCACCGTACCGACAAGAGTGTCCAGGTCATACCGGGGATTTATTGACGCGGCGGCTCAAGCCCGGCAGCGTCCGGCTCGTCGCCGAGCCCCGCTCCCGCCCCCTGGTCGGCCCCTGGAAAAGCGCAAGATTTCTTACAGGAGCGAGAGGGCAGTGCGGTAGTTCGGCTGAAGCGGTGGGGTCTAACTCAGTCGTCAACCCTGGCGGTAAAGTCAGGAATCTCCTGTAGCGAAAGGAGTAGGCAACATGTCCACCGAGAAGTCCTACGAGAAGCACTCCCTGCCCCGGGAGACGCGCAGATCTCTCACCACGTCGGACAGGGTGAAAGTCCGGGCCGGGACAGGCCGGGGCTGCGTTTCAGCCGTCGCATCTCGCATTGGAACCCTGCTCAGCGCAACGCCCGCGCTGCTGCTCGCGCTGGCGATATCGGCCAGTGCCGCTGCGCAAGCCACAGGAAACGTGAAGACGACCGGAGGTGTGCCGTGGAAGCGCATCCGGACTCGGTACCAGGTCGCGGGTGACTTCCCCTTTCGCACACCGACCGAGCGGATGGCCCCCGTCGGCCGCTCGCTCAGTCTGCCCTCCGACATCACCTTCTCCACCTCACCCGGTGTGTCCAAGCTGGGTGTCGACACGACCGGTAACGGGCGGCCGGACAAGTCGGCCAGCGGGCACCACGACACGATTCAGTTGCTGCTCAAGTATGCAGACGGGACGCGGCAGCCCTATTCGATCTACCTGACCCATGTCGGAGCCCGCTGGAGCTATCGCCGTCACTGCTACCGTTACGCCATGTTCAAGAACACGCCGATCTTTCTGATCGACGACAATCACGACGGCTATTACGACGGTTACGGCGCCGATGCGATGGTGGTGGGTCGCAACCGTTATGCCTCCTTTCTGAGTCAGGTGGTCTCGATCAGGGGCAAGCTGTATCAGTTCAAGACCAACCGACCGGGGACCTACGTCTATTTGCGGCCCTACACCGGCAAGAGCGGCACGCTAGATCTTGGCCGTCAGTTTCGGGCGAGGGGGCGGCTGGGCGCCGCGGTGGTCAAGAGCGGCTCGCTGAGCTTCGACGCGGCCCGCGCCACGATCGTGCCAGTCGGCATCTATACATTCACCTGGGGCGCGGTCTGGAAGGGCAAGAGCTGGGTCCGGGTTTCCGCCAGCACACCCCTGCAGGTCACCGAAGGCCAGACGACCTACCTGGCTTGGGGAGCGCCATTCAAGATCGACTTCTCGGTTTCCCGCAGGGGGAAGCAGGTCACCGTGTCTCCCAGCAGCTTGCGGGTGCTCGGCAGAGTGGGAGAGCGGTATCACAACTTTTACCCCCAAGCGCTGACTCCAGGAGTGCGAATCCGCTGCCGGCGCACGCATAAGCGGCTCAGCGCTGGCACGATGGTCCTGGGCTGGTTTGGTTTCCGTCCGCCGTACATCGGTCGTGTACGCAATGCCAGCTCTCCGATCCAGGTGTTTCTCTACGAGAACCAGTACAGCCGGTTGCTGGCCAAGCTGTTCAGCGACTGGCAGGACTATTAGACCGTTGCCGACCGTCTCCTCGAGGCGGCCTGTGTTGTTTTCTGTGAGAGAGCTGCGCCTCAGGTAGGCCTGTGGGCGGCGCGGCTCCACCGTGCATCGTGCCTGCAGTGCGCCGCCGCTGAGCGGTTCTGCGAGGAGGCCTGCTAACGGTATCCGGCAGTTAGGTGATCAAACCGATCGAGGCTGGCGCAGCGGGCAAGGCGGCTCCTTCCGCCGCGGGGCGGTCAAGCTTGCTCAGGGGAAAGTAAAGAACCTGCCGGGTCGGACATGAAGGGCCCGCTCTCGGAGTCGGATCCGATATGAAGAGCAGCACGGGAGACAGCGGCATGTGAGCCGTCTTCGCGGCCGCCAAGAAGTGATGGGTCCAAACGCACGTCACTTTCCCGGTGCTGGAGGCCCCCCAGGACATTTCTGGCGGCATCGTTGGTCAACGGGAAAAGTGGGGTCACGGATTCGGTTTCTCTCATCTGTATCACCTCTCATCAGCTAGTCGATTGCATGCTGTTCACTCTTCAAGACGTCCGCAGCAGCTCGAGTGCACGGACAATCCCCGTATT
>PVBE011258897.1_pt1 | contig 11806 bp, 10 predicted proteins | sample 1631181 | NCBI WGS metagenome assembly PVBE01 (sample SAMN08397723, study PRJNA350692) | Marine metagenome, whole genome shotgun sequencing project. | isolation source: water | place: Pacific Ocean | collected 2012-04 | reverse complement strand
GCTTCGTTCATGACGCGCCGGCGAGCATCTGTTCAAGGTCGGCGATGAGCTCGCCGGCATCCTCGATACCGACCGAGAGGCGGAGCATGTTTTCCGGCACCAGGCTCTCCGGCCCCTCGGTGGTGGCGCGGTGTTCGATCAGGCTCTCGACGCCGCCCAGCGACGTGGCGCGCAGGAATATTTCGGCGCGCGACACAGCATGAAGCGCCGCCGCGCGGCCGCCGCCGACCAGCACCGACAGCATGCCGCCGAAGCCGCCGCTCATCTGCCGCGCCGCGACGGCATGGCCGGGATGGTTGCTGAGGCCGGGATAAAGCACGGCGTCGAGCTTTTCATGGCCCTCGAAATGGCTCGCGATGGCGAGCGCGGTTTCGGAAGCGCGGCGCACGCGCAGGTAAAGCGTGCGCAAGCCGCGGATCAGGAGCCAGGCTTCGAAGGGGCCGAGCACGGCGCCGCCGAGCCAGCGCGCCTCGCCCACCTGGCGCCACGCATCATCGGCCGTGGCGTTCAGCAGGGCGCCGGCGAGCACGTCGCTATGGCCGTTGAGATATTTCGTCGCCGAATGAAAAACCATATCGGCGCCGAGCTCGATGGGGCGCGTGAAGACCGGCGTGGCGACCGTCGAATCGACCGCCAGGCGGGCGCCGGCGGCATGCGCGAGCCGCGTGGCGGCGGCGATGTCGATCACTTCCCAAGTCGGGTTGCAGGGAGATTCGATCCACACCAGGGCGGTCTCGGCGGCGCCGATCGCCTGTTCCAGGGCGTCGGGCCGTGTGGGGTCGAAGAGCGCCAAATCGATGCGCCCGGCGGCGGCGTGCTGGCTCAGGCAGAGCAGCATTCCGTGATACATGATGCGCGGCGCGACGACGCGCGCGCCGGGCGCCAGGGTGGCGAACAGGGCGTTGGCGGCGGCGAGGCCGGAAGCGAACAGCAGAGCCGCCTCGGCGCCTTCGAGGCTGGCCAGCAACGCTTCCGCCGCAGCGACCGTCGGATTGTTGCCGCGGCCATATATATAGGCCGGGTCGATAAGCGCATAATCGGCGTCGCGGGCGAAGGTGACGGAGGGCTGTATCGGCGGCGTCACCGCGCCGCTGGCGGCATCGATGTAATGCCCGGCCTGGGCGGCTATGGTCTCGCCCTTGCGCCCGCCGCCTTTCATCGCCACGCCGCCGTCACGCCTTGATTCCCGCCATGCGGCAAATGATCTTCCATTCCCTGGCCGCCACCGGGCCCACCGAGAGGCGCGAATGGCGCACCAGGAACATGCCGGAAAGATCGGGATGGGACTTGATCTCGGCCAGCGTGACCGGGGTCTTCACCGCCATCAGCGGCTTTATATCGACCATGCCGAAAACGTCTTTCGCATCGGTGTGGTCGAGATAATGCTGCCTGACGATCTCGACGATACCGACGATCCGCTTCTCTTTGACCGAGTGATAGAAAAACCCCCGGTCGCCGAGCTTCATCGCCTTCATATTGTTGTTGGCCTGATGGTTGCGCACGCCATCCCATTCGCATGCGCCCTCCTTTACCTGATCGTCCCACGACCAGGCACCCGGCTCGCTCTTGAACAGCCAATACGCCACACGTTTCACCCCCCCCCTGCTAAGCCTCGCCCGCGAGGGTGGATTTTAGCAGGAAACCACGAATTTAATCTCCCCCGAATAAGCCCTTCTTCCCACAGGCAAGAAGCGCGCGGAGCACCCCGAATAAGCCCCTCTTCCCAGAGGGGAAGAGGGGTTGGGGAGAAGGGGGAAACCAAGCGCGTGAAACGCGCTCGCGAACGTTGGTGGGTGGTGCCGTTTGGAAGAATCTTTGTGGGTTCCGGAGCACGCCGGGCTGGGGCCGGAGGGGCATCCGCGCGGGTCTTGTTTTTTGTTCCCTCAAGCGCCGGGCGGTCGCATCCGCTCCTTTGGCTACCTCGTATTAACTCGGGCGCGTAGTCACGCTTGCCGGAATGCAAGAAAGTGCATTCCGGGGGGTGTGCCGTTTGAAAGAATCTTTGTGGGTCCCTAAAACGCCGGATCTTCAAGACTTCAAAACTCAGGGCGGAAGGGGCGGGCGAGGAGGGCGGCGATGCTGTCGTCGATGGCGGCGCCCTGGTGCAGCACGGCGTCTACCGCGCCAGCGATCGGCAGCTCGACCGTCAGCCTTTTGCCGAGGGCGACCACGGCGGGGGCGCTGGTGACGCCCTCGGCGACGCTATCGCGGGCGCCGAGGATTCTTTGCAACGGCTCGCCCTTGCCGAGCGCCTGGCCGAGCGAATAATTGCGCGATTGCGCGCTCGAGCAGGTCAGCACCAGATCGCCGAGGCCGGAAAGCCCGGCCAGGGTTTCCAGCCTGGCACCCTTGACCAGCGCCAGGCGCACCATCTCGGCGAAGCCGCGCGTCATGATCGCGGCGCGCGCATTCTCACCGAGGCCGCGGCCGATGGCGATGCCGGCGGCGATGGCCATGACATTCTTCAAGGCGCCGCCGATTTGCGCACCGATCATGTCGTCGGAGAGATAGGGCCGGAAGGTGGCGCTGCCGAGCGCCGCCGCCACAGCTTCGCCCAGCGCCCCGTCGTTGCTCGCAAGGGTGACGGCGCTCGGCAAGCCGCGCGCCACCTCATGGGCGAAGGTGGGGCCGGAAAGAACGGCGAGCGACCGGTCGCCCATGACGTCGCGCGCCACTTCGCTCATCAGCGCGCCGCTTTCGAGCTCGATGCCCTTGGCGCAGATGACGAGCGGCGCGGCGGCGCTTAAACATCCGGCGAAATCCGCCGCAACCGTCCGCAAATGCTGTGCCGGCACTGCCAACAGGGCGAGATCGCAGGCGCCGAGCGCCGCCGCGTCGCTGCTCGCCGCGATGACCGGATCGAGGGTGATGCCGGGCAGGAAGCGCTTGTTCTCGCGCACGGCGTTGATCGACGCCACCACCTCTTCCTCGCGCGCCCACAGGCTGACGCCACGCCCGGCCCGCACCGCCGCCGCCGCCAACGCCGTCCCCCAGGCGCCGCCGCCGATGATGCCGATGTGGCTGAATTTTGGCATTACGGAGCGAACTATGCCCGCCAAATAGTGGGTGCCGCAAACCGAAAAAAATCCTCTCCCGGACGGGAGAGGGCTGGAGAGAGGGCGACCCCAAAGCGCGGCAGCGCTATCGGTCGGCGGCGGTTGTGATTTCGCCGCACCCGGCTGCGCGCATTTGGCGCTTGCGCGCCTTGGATTTCCCCTCTCTCCAGCCCTCTCCCCCATGGGGAGAGGATTTTATTAGGGGGGTTTGCGATGTCCTTTTTGCTTACTTACTTAGCTACCTATCTATAGTCCGGCACACATGGCCGTGGGCGCGCAGCGCGCCGCATAGCGAGCGGGATCTTACGGGTGAATCGAGCGGGCCGACGATGAGTTCGAAAAATTGGCCGTCGGCGCCCATGTCGATGGGTTCCAATTGATAGGGCAGGCGGTACAGCAGGCCGGCATGGGTTCTTCTTATCTGCTCCCACGCCGCCACGGCCAAAGCCTTGGTCTCGAAGGTGGCGAGGCTGATCAGGAAGATGCTGGGCTCGGGCGGCAGCGGCTGCGAAGCTTCCTTGCCGCCGGCCGCATCGAGCACGGCGGCGAAAGCCGCCGCCTCTTCGTCGAGCTCGGCATCGAGGCTGGCGATTAAATCGCCGTCCGCCGCCGCCAATTCGGGTTCTGGGGCCGGCTCGCCGGGGGCGGTGATTTGCGCTTCGTTCGCCGCCGTCTCGCTCTCCGGCGCCGCCACTGACGCCGGCTTGGGCGGCGCCGCGGGCACCGGCTCAGGCAGCGCTGCCGGCGCTGGTTCGGCCGCCGCCAAATCTCTCTCGGCGGCGGACGAATCCACCGCTTCCCCGGCGGCCCCCTCCTCCTTCAGAAGCTCCCTGACCGAAAGCACGGTTCTTTCCGGCTCGGGCTGGGCCGCTATCAGCAAGCCTTCTTCGGCATGCGCCGCCTCTTCCGCCGCGACCGCGGCCTGCGCTGCTTCCGCTGCGTCCGCCACCGCCACGGCTTCCGCCACCGCCTCTGCCTCCGCCGCCGTCATTTCCTCGCCGGCGGGCGGTTGCAGCCGCAGGGCGGGCAAATTCGCGTCTTCGGGCGGCGGCGGCGCGGCGGCCGGCTTGGAACCGGTAGGCAGCGGCGGGCGGTCGGATTCGACATCGACCGCGCTGAGCGCCGCACTGGCGGGGGCGGGCGACGCGTCGCCGGGCGGCTCGGTTGCTTGTGGAAGGCGCGCTTGTTCGGGTGGTGTCAGCGAACCGGCGGCAAGGGGGAAGTTTTCGCCGCGCCCGGCGATCGGCTCAGGCCCGTCGAAGACGGTGGCGGCGGGCGGCGGGTCGGGCACATCGTCGAGCGCGCCGAGGTCGATCTCGATGGCCGGCTTTTCGACCTTGCCGGCGCTGAATTCCGGCCGGCGCTCGCCGATCGGCACGGCGGCGACGCTCGGACCGGCCAGCGACGGGCCATCGCGCCCGGTGGCGAATGTGGCCTCCGCCGGATAGCTGTCGACCTCGGCCCAGCTCGCCGAAGCCTCGCTGTAGAGCGCTTCGGCCGCGGCGAAATCGCGCGTCACGCCGAGGCCGCGATCGTAGAGATAGGCGAGCGCGGCTTGCGCCGAATCATTGCCCTTTTCCGAGGCGCGCCGATACCACCCGGCCGCCGCCGCATAGTCGCGCACCACCCCGTCGCCGCGCTCGTATAGCGAGCCGATGTGAAATTCCGCCAGAGTATCGCCCTGGTCGGCGGCGCGGCGGTACCAGACCAGCGCTATGGCCGGATCACGCGCCACGCCGAGGCCGCGCTCATAGAGCAGGCCAAGCGCCGTCTGCGCCGTCGAATCGCCGTCCTGGGCCATGGTGAACACGCGGTCGGCGCGCGAGCCGCGTTCAGCTATCGGGCTGTTGGTGCAGGAAACGGCGCCGAGTATGACCAGCGCCGTCAACGCCGCGCCGAGAGCCGGCGACAGGCGGACGGCGCGCCGACGCCATATATGGCGGCATGAACGGAAGATGATAATTGCTGGGTTTGGCACGCGACTCGACGGCCCCCGATTGCTTCGTAAACCTACTGCGGAATGGCCGCCGGCGCCATTTAATAACGCCGGATCGGGCGCCGCGAAACGACGGCGAAGCGCAGCGTCAGGCCGGCGCAGGAGACGATGGCGCCGGCCATGAAGCCCCACATCAGGCCGGGCGTGCCGAGGCCGGCCTGGAAGGCCAACAGATAACCCACCGGAACCGTTACCCCCCACCAGGAAACGAACTGCCAGAACGGCGGCAGCCAGATATCGGCGACGCCGCGCAGGGCGCCCATCAGCACCGCCTGGCCGCCATCGAAGACCAACACCAGCCCGCCGATGAATATGAGCGGCGCGGCGGTGAGGACCACCGCCGCATCGTCGGTATAGATATCCGCGAGCTGCGTGCCGAGGCCAACGAACAGGCCGGCGAAGACAGCCATGATGAGGCATATCAGGCTTAACCCGGCCCAGCCGGCGCGCCGGATATCGCAGGAATTATGCCGCCCGACCGCGTTGCCGACGCGTATCGTCCCGGCGCCGGCGACGCCGATGGCGCTCATGAACACCAGCGCCACCAGGTTGAAGGCGATCTGATATCCGGCCAGCGACACCGTGCCGATCAAGCCCGCCATCATCGTCAAGGCGCTGAAGGCGGCGGCCTCCAGGCCGCGCGCCGTGCCCATCGGAATGCCGATGCGGCGCAGTTTGCGCGCCGTTTGGCGGAAATTGCGAATCGCCCCGGCGATGCCGAGATCCGCCCGGTCGCGCAGCCTCAGCACATAGAGGGCGAGGACGGCGAACATCACCCAGCGAATGATCGAGGTCGCCAGGGCAGCGCCTTCGGCGCCCATCTTGGGCGCGCCGAGGGCGCCGTAGATGAATATCACGTTGAGCCCGGCATTGGCGAAGACCGCCGAGATCGTCAGCATCATCACCGGCAGCGGGCGGCTCAGCCCTTCGAGGAAAAACGAGGTCGCCACCCACATGGTCAAGGCCGGCATGCTCCACGAGATCATGCCGAGCACGGTGCCGCCGCCGGCCGCCAGCTCGGCCGTCTGGCCGATGACGCTGAGCAGTATTTCGCCGAGGAAGCAGATCCCGCCCATGATGATGCCGAGCACGGCGCCGTGGATCAGGCTGATCCGCCAATAGCCGCCGCAATCCTGATGGGTGCCGGCGCCATGCGCCTGCGCCACCAAAACCACGGTGCCCTGCAAAAGGCCGACCCCGACCAGTATCATGACCACTTGCAGCGCGTTGGCGGCGGCGTAAAACGCCAGATCGAGCGTCCCGTAATGACCGATCATCGCGGTATCGACGGCGACCATGATCAACAAACCGGCGCGCGCGATGATCATCGGCACCGCGAGGCGGACGGTGCGCTTCAAATGAGTGGCGAAATTCATCGTCGGGCCGGCTTGCTCGGCCGGGCTCGAAGTTTCGGCGCCATTGTTGGGGCTGGACATCGGGCCTGAGACTATCCGAACCGCGGCAGCCGGATAAGGGCCACAATCAAATATATTTTAGCCGCGCAAAGGCACTGGTAGCGCTGCTGGCAACGACCTATAATGAATACCGCACGGCTCGATCCGGCGCGTCCGGCGCGGCCATGAAACGGTTCAGAAGTGGATTCAGGAAAGAATAAAATGGCATCAGCAGTTCACTCGACGGCTAAAAAGCTCGCATCTCCAGCTACCGCCCGCGGCGTGCGCCGCCTATGGCCGGTATTTTTCGCGGCGCTGTTGGGCATGTCGATCATCTACGGCGTCGGATTGGCCAACTCCTCGGCGCTGCACAATGCGGCCCATGATTCGCGGCATTCACTCGCCTTTCCCTGCCACTGATCCAATATAGGCGCCGCGATATGGCACTGCTGGGACGGATTCTCCTGCCGGCCGTCATCGCCGGCATTTTATCCGGCGCCCTGCTCACAGGTCTGCAACATGTCGAGGTGATTCCGCTTATCTATCAAGCGGAGACCTTTGAGAACTCGGCCACCGTCGCCGCCGGGCATGCGCATGACGGCGAGGCGAGCGGCGCCCATGAAGCCGAGCCCTGGGCGCCCGATGACGGCATCGAACGAACCAGCATTACCCTGCTCGCCAACATCGTCGCCGCGGTCGGCTTCGGGCTGCTGCTGTCGGTGGCTTTTGTGCTGCTGTCGGCGAAGGGGCGGTCGGTGGTTTGGCGCGGCGGTCTGCTGTGGGGCCTGGCCGGATTCGGGATTTTCAATTTGGCGCCGGCGCTCGGCCTGCCGCCCGAGCTGCCCGGCAGCGAGGCGGCGGCGCTCGACGGGCGCCAGGGCTGGTGGATTTTGACCGTCGTGATGACCGCGCTCGGGCTCGGCCTGATCGCTTTCGCCCGGCCCGTCTATGTGCGCGCGCTCGGCGTCATCCCGCTCGTCATTCCGCACATCATCGGCGCGCCGGCGCCGGAGCATCATGGCGGCCTGGCGCCACAGGAGATGGCGGAGCGTTTCGTCTACGCCTCGCTCGCCACCAGCGCCGCCTTCTGGCTCGTGCTCGGCGCCCTCACCGCCTTCGCGCATGGTCGCCTGGCGAGCGCCAGACAAGGCCGTACTTCGCCGGCCTAGCGGCAGCAAAGAGAGGGTGCCGAATAAACCAGCCGATTGCCGCAAATAGGCTAAATTATCTCTCTTGCGTGCTTGAATCGCGCACATGATGGGTGTTGAATGAAACCTGCGCCGCGATGCCGAACGACCGGCGGGACGGGGTGATTTCTCCTTAACCCAAGCACGCCAAAGCCAGGATTCCATGCAACATCGAGGTCCATTCGTCAGCCCTCACGGGTTGGATGCGCTCGGTATCGAACAGATTCGTACCGCCTACTGGAATTTACCCACCCCCTCCCTTTACGAAGAATCGGTGCATCGCGGCGAAGCGCGAATCGCCAAGGGCGGGCCGCTCACCGCCATGACCGGCATCCATACCGGGCGCTCGCCGAACGACAAGTTTTTCGCCCGCGAAGCCTCGACGGAAGAGGATATCTGGTGGGGCGATGTCAACCGGCCGATCGATGCCGAGCACTTCGATGGCGTCGAGAAGCGCATGATGGCGCATCTCAAGGGCAAGGATATCTTCGCGCAGGACTGCTTCGCCGGCGCCGATCCGGCCTACCGCCTGCCAATCCGCGTGATATCGGAATATGCCTGGCACAGCCTGTTCGCGCGCAACCTGTTCATCACCCCGAGCCTGAGCGAGTTGGCCGATCATGAGCCGCAATTCACCATCGTCCAGGCGCCCGGCTTCAGCGCCGATCCGGCCACCGACGGGGTCGATTCCGAGACCTGCATATTGGTCAATTTCGCCAAGCGCCTGGTCCTGATCGGCGGCACCTCCTATGCCGGCGAATGCAAGAAATCGGTCTTTACCATCCTCAATTTCCTGCTGCCGGCACAGGGCGTGCTGCCCATGCATTGCTCGGTAAACACCGGCAAGGGCGGCGATTCGGCGATCTTCTTCGGCCTTTCCGGCACCGGCAAGACGACGCTTTCGGCGGATCCGGAACGCACCCTGATCGGCGACGACGAACATGGCTGGTCGGAGCGCGGCCTGTTCAATTTCGAGGGCGGCTGCTACGCCAAGGTGATCCGCCTGTCGGCGAGAGCGGAGCCCGAAATTTACGCCACCACGCGCATGTTCGGCACCGTCCTCGAAAATGTTGTGATGGACGGCGAGACGCGCCAGCTCGACCTCGACGACGCCGAATTCACCGAAAATACGCGCGCCGCCTACCCGCTCTCCTTCATCCCCAATGCCAGCGCCAGCGGCACCACCGGCCATCCGGACAATGTCATTATGCTGACCGCCGACGCCTTCGGCGTGCTGCCGCCGATTGCCCGCCTCAGCCCGGCCCAGGCCATGTATCATTTCCTGTCCGGCTATACGGCCAAGGTAGCGGGCACCGAAAAGGGCCTCGGCAAAGAGCCGCAGGCGACCTTCTCGACCTGCTTCGGCGCGCCGTTCATGCCGCGCCATCCTTCCGTCTACGCCGAGATGCTGCGCCACAAGATCGAACAGTCCGGGGCGCGCTGCTGGCTCGTCAACACCGGCTGGACGGGCGGCGCTTTCGGTGTCGGCGAGCGCATGAAAATCTCGCACACAAGGGCATTGCTGCGCGCCGCCCTCGACGGATCGCTCGACAAGGTGGCGCTGCGCCGCGATTCGTCGTTTGGCCTCGATGTGCCTGAATCCTGCCCCGGCGTGCCGGATGAGGTATTGACCCCGCGCGCCACCTGGAACGACAAGGGCGCCTATGACAGCCAGGCCAGCGACCTGGTCGGGCGCTTCCACAATAATTTCACCCAGTTTGAATCCCATGTCGGCGCTGAGGTCAAGGCCGCCGCCCCAAACACCGCTTAACAGTCAGGAGCGCCGAGTATGATTTCGAGCGACGAACGCTATGCCAAGAAATTTGCCGAGGTGAATGGATCGCGCATGGCCTATGTCGAGGCCGGCAGCGGCGATCCGATCATCTTCCTGCACGGCAACCCGACCTCGTCTTATTTGTGGCGCAATGTGATGCCGCATCTGGAAGGGCTCGGGCGTTGCATCGCGCCGGACCTGATCGGCATGGGGGATTCGGACAAGCTGCCCGATTCGGGGCCCGACAGCTACCGCCTGACCGATCATATAGAATATCTCGGCGGCCTGCTGGACAGCCTCGGCGTCAGCCAAAACGTGCTGTTCGTGGCGCATGACTGGGGCGGCCCGCTGGCCTTCGATTGGCTGAGAAGCCACGCCGGCGCGGCGAAAGGCGTCGCCTATATGGAAACCATCGTCAAGCCGATGAGCTGGGACGGCTGGCCCGATCAGGCGCGCCAGCTGTTCCAGGCTTTTCGCTCTCCGGCCGGCGAAGAAATCGTGCTCGAAAAAAATACCTTCGTCGAACGGGTTCTGCCGGGCTCCATCCTGCGCGATCTCGGCGAGGCCGAGATGGCGGTCTACCGCCGGCCCTACACGGAGCCCGGTGAAAGCCGGCGCCCGACCCTGGCCTGGCCGCGCCAATTGCCGATCGACGGCGAGCCCGCCGAGGTGGTCGATATCGTGCGCGCCAACGATGCCTTCATGGCGGCAAGCCAAATGCCGAAACTCCTGATCACCGGAGATCCCGGCGCAATCCTGCTCGGGCCGTTGCGCGACCACTGCCTTGCCTGGCCCAACAGCAGCGAAGTCACCGTCGCCGGCAATCATTTCATTCAGGAGGATTCGCCGGTCGAGATCGGCCAGGCGGTTGCCTACTGGATGCGCGGCCTGTAGCCCAGAGCCGGCGACCCGGGAGAACCTCATGCTGCAATATTTCGACGATTTGCCTTACACCGTCGCCGTCGTTGGCGCCGGCAGCGGCATCGGCAAGGCTTCGGCCGAGCTGATGGGCGCCATGGGCGCCGCCATCGGTTGCCTCGACAAGGATTCGGAGAGCGCCGAGGATACCGCGCGCGGAATCGAGACGGCCGGCGGCAAGGCGTGCTCCTACGCCATGGACGTCACCGACCCGGCGGCCACCGGGCGCGCGCTCGACCATGTCGAAGACATTCTCGGCCCGGTTTCCGGGCTGGTGAACTGCGCCGGCATCACCGGCAAGACGGCGCTGAAAGGCGTCGAGGTCGATCTCGATGATTTCGACCTGGTGCACAGCATCAATGTGCGCGGCGCCCTGGTGGTTTCCCAGGCGGTGCTGCCCGGCATGCTCAAGCGCGGCTACGGCCGCCTCCTCCATGTCGCCTCGATTTCGGGCAAGGAAGGCAATGCCGGCATGCTCGCCTATTCGACCTCCAAGGCCGGCCTCATCGGCCTGGTCAAGGTGCTGGGCAAGGATTATGCCGAGAGCGGCGTCACCATCAACGCCATCGCGCCGGCCGTGGTGCGCACGCCGATGGTGGATCTGCTGCCCGAGCAGACCGTCACCTATATGACCGACAAGATCCCCATGAAACGCTGTTGCGAGCTCGGTGAAGTGGCGCGCATGATCGCCTGGATCGTCTCGCCGGCGTGCAGCTTCAATACCGGATATGTCTTCGACCTGACCGGCGGGCGCGCCACCTATTAGCGGCAATGATCAAGTTAGCGGCAATGATCAGGATGCCGACTAAAAGATCGAAGGCGGCGGATCACAAAAAAGATTCTCCCAAACGGCACCACCCCCGGAATGCGACCAGCATTCCGGCTGCGCGACTGAGCGCCCGAGCTTATGCGAGGTAAGCCAAGGGAGCGGATGCGACCGCCCGGCGATTGAGGGAACAAACAAAAACCGCGCGGATGCCCCCGGGTGTTGCGAGCGCGCTCCGCGCGCTAAGTTCGCCCCTTCTCCCAAGCCCTCTTCCCCCCGGGGAAGAGGATTTTGTCACTTCAATCGACGATGATGATATTGCCGAAAAAGTCTTCCGTGATGCGGATCGTCACGACGCCGCCACGGATCATCTGCGAAGGCACCTCGGCGGTGGTATCGGTATAGCCGTCGGCGGCATAGCGCGCCGTGATGGCCTGCGAAATCTTATACAGCTCGGTCACCGAAATTTCCTGGCCGAGATAGCGCCGGTAAATCCGCCGGCCGCGACGCCGCTTTCTCGGGCTCGGGCTCGGACTCGAGGGCGGGCTCGGGCTCGAGGGCGGCGACCACCGAATCGCCGACAGGCTCTTCGGGCATGGCTTCATTTTGGTTCGGGATTTCGGCTGGTTCGGGTTCGACAATTTCCTCTTGCGCCGCCACGGTGATGTCAATTTCCTCCACCGCTTCGTCAACGCGCTCCTCCGGTGCTGTCGTG
>PVBE012897786.1_pt1 | contig 11807 bp, 11 predicted proteins | sample 1631181 | NCBI WGS metagenome assembly PVBE01 (sample SAMN08397723, study PRJNA350692) | Marine metagenome, whole genome shotgun sequencing project. | isolation source: water | place: Pacific Ocean | collected 2012-04 | reverse complement strand
TATTTAAATATATATTTAAATATAACTTAAACACGCAACAAACTTTTTATAAAAACTTATGGAAAATCAATTACTACATGAAGTTGTTATCACCGCTATTATTCACAAGAGTGATGAATATTTAATTACAAAAAGAACTGCAAGCAAAAAACGTTTCCCAAACATGTGGACTGTCCCCGGAGGTAAACTTGAAACAGACGACTACATTAATTTAGAAAAAGACACAAAACACTACTGGTATAATGTTTTAGAAAAGGTTTTAAAGAGAGAAGTGCTTGAAGAAGTTGGTCTTGATATAAAAAATATTGAATATGTTACAAGTCTTGCAACTGTTCACGAAGATGGAGCGCCGTCATTAGTAATTTCTTGCCTTGCAGAGTACGAAAGTGGTGAGGTAACACTACAAGAGGAGGAGTGCGACGAATTTAAATGGGTGAACGCAAAAGAAGCAAAAGAGTATGACCTTATTGATGGAATTTTTGACGAAATTATTATGGCAGACGAACTCAGAAGGGGTGTAAAAGGGGAGTGGGAAAGGAAGAGCACATAAAGACATGAGTACCACCTTTTATAAGTTTTGTAAAACACGTTTTTTATAAAAAATTTTAAGGACACGCGGATGTCCTTAGGAAGGCACCAAAAACATGAACTCTACTCAGACGTAAAATTGTCTGGTTTACAAATTCTAGAATTTATTTTCTTCATTAGTTTTTTCGGTTTATCCACATAGGTTTTTTCTTTCATTCTGTAAGAATGTAACAACCTTATTACTTACTAATAAACACACTATGCCAACGAAGAAAAAAGCACGCACTAAAAAAGCGGTTAAAAAGGTTGAAGTGAAAGTTTTGCTTCCAAAAAAAATCCGTAAACGTGATGCGTCGCTTGTTTCTTTTGATTCAAATCGTATTAACACTGCCATTGGCAAGGCAATAAAAGCTTCTCAAGAAAAAAATGCTGAGAAGGCTCCAGAAAAAGTTACATCAGCAGTTTTGAAGGACTTAACAGCAATTTTACGTACAAATAACCGTTACATTCCTAGTGTTGAAGAAATTCAGGACTTAGTTGAACGACAATTAATATTGCATCGGTATGCAAGTGCGGCAAAAGCATATATTTTGTATCGTGATAAACGTTCAGAGTTGCGACGTGGACAAGGAAGCGTGCCGGATGAAGTAAAAGTACTTACAGAAGAAAGTAAAAAGTATTTTAGTAATCAACTTTCAGAATTTGTTTACTACAGTACGTATTCAAAATGGGTGGATGAAAAAGGAAGAAGAGAAACATGGGTTGAAACAGTTGATAGGTATATTGAAAACATGCGCGACCATCTTGGAACAAAATTAAAAGAAAGTGAGTACGAAGACATTCGAGAAAATATTTTAGAAATGAAAGCGCTTGGTTCAATGCGTTTGTTGTGGGCGTCTGGAAAAGCAGTGAAGGCAACAAATGTTTGTGCATACAACTGTTCATACATTGCACCGGCGTCATGGAAAGACATGGCAGAAATTATGTATGTGTTGATGTGTGGAACAGGGGCAGGATTTTCAGTTGAACATCAAAACGTTGGTAAGTTGCCGATGATAAAAAAACAAACCGGAGAGAAATTAAAAACACATGTTGTTGGAGACTCTAAAGAAGGTTGGGCAGATGCATTTGTGGTTGGTATGACAACCTGGGAAAACGGAAACGATATAGACTTTGATTATTCGCAGTTACGCCCACAAGGTGCACGACTTGCAACTATGGGTGGGCGTTCAAGTGGCCCGGCACCGCTTAAGTCACTTTTAGAGTTTACACGAGAGAGAATGTTGCTTCGACAAAACAGAAGACTCTCTACACTAGATGTACACGATATTATTTGTAAGATTGGAGACATAGTTGTTATGGGAGGAGTGAGGCGAAGTGCGCTTATATCTCTTTCTGATTTAGACGACATTGAGATGCGTGAGGCAAAGAACGGGCAGTTTTATATAGCAAACCCACAGCGTTCAATGGCGAATAACTCTGCTGTATATAACGAAAAGCCGTCAGTTAAGGAGTTTCTTGAAGAATGGAATAACTTGGTTATCTCTGGTTCGGGTGAGAGGGGCATATTTAACCGTGGAGCGCTTAAAAAACAGCTTCCAGCGCGTAGATGGCCCGTATTTGAACCTGATGAGGAAGATAGTGGTACAAATCCGTGTGGAGAGATTGTGCTTAAATCAAAACAATTTTGTAATCTTTCAGAAGTTGTTTGCAGGCCAGACGACACAGAAGAAACTTTGATGGATAAAGTAAGGATTGCGACCATTTTAGGAACGTACCAAGCGTCACTTACAAATTTTCCGTATCTTTCAAAGGAGTGGAAGAAAAATTGTGAAGAAGAAGCGCTCCTTGGGGTTTCATTAACTGGGCAGTGGGATAGTAAAGTTGTTTTGCAAAAGAATACATTGCGAAAACTTAAAGAGATTGCAATTGAAACAAACAGAAAGTATGCGCATCGGTTTGGTATTAATCCGTCAACATGTATTACAACAGCAAAGCCGTCAGGAAACGGTTCGCAACTCTTTAACTCTTCAAGCGGTATGCATCCAAGGCATTCGAAATATTACATTAGAAGAATTAGAATTGAACGACACAACCCATTGTTTATGATGCTTAAAGATATGGGGGCGCCATTTGCACCTGAGGTTGGAACAACAGAAGAAAATGCAACAACGTTTGTATTAGAGTTTCCTGTTAAAGCCCCAAATGCTTCTGAGCGATTTAAAGATGACCTTTCAGCAATGGACATGCTTGAACACTGGAAGAAGGTAAAAGAAAATTATACTGAACACAATCCATCAACAACTATTTCTGTGGGCGAAGATGAATGGCTTAAGGTTGGTAATTGGGTATATGAAAACTGGGATATGGTTGGCGGACTTTCGTTCCTCCCACGGAGTGACTTTGTATATAAGCTTGCGCCATACGAAACAATTTCAAAAGATGAGTATGAAGCAAGAGCAAAAGAGTTCCCTGAAATTGATTTCTCTAAACTTGTGCTATACGAATACGACGACACAACAACCGGCTCTAAAGAACTTGCATGTACTGCAGGAACATGCGAAATAGATATTCCGGTCAGCAGTATCTCAAAAAACGAATCTTCTATTGCCAAAAAGTAATTTTTACGTATAATATTTCTAGCTTTATGTTGGATAGTTGCTCTTTGCTTTTGGCAAAGAGAGGAAAGTCCGAACACTGGCTAGCTCTTTGAGTTAAGCAGAATGGTAGCGGGTAACGCCCGTCGCATGCAAATGTAGAGGTGCGAGCAGAGACGCCCTAATCGAAAGAACGGGGCACCCCTACGGGGTGAGTCTTTATGGCAACATAGAGAGTGAAACGGCTAAATCCTTACCTCAGTGCAAGGCCGTGTCTTCGTAAGTTTTTATGGAGAAGTGCCGCTTGATCCGCTTGGTAACAAGTGTGACAGATAAATAACTATCGTCTAGATTTAATCTAGATACAGAATTCGGCTTATAGACATAAAGCTAAATACATGAAAAAATCCGCCTCACGGCGGGTTTTTTCTATTTTTTATGCTTTTGCTTGAAAACCTCTAGTTCACGGATATGATAGTATCTGTATCCATTTTTAGCTCTACGTGCCTTAAGCTTCCCGCTCTTGTCCCAATTACGGAGAGTGTTAACAGATACCTTGAGTACCTCTGCAGCTATTTGAATTGTGACACCTTTTTTCTCCATAATTTAAATTGATATATAGTATTGCATATCATATAATGCTCGTTATTGTCCAGTACAGGAAGAATATATGGTAAATAAATTTATAGCATTTTTCGGTAAGGATTTTAGTGGCCTTCATGAGGCCGCTTTTGTTTTAGGGGTTTCAGCCGGACTATCTCATGTTTTAGCGCTTATTCGGGACAGACTTTTTGCAAGTACGTTTGGAGCAGGTGAGATACTTGATATTTATTATGCGTCATTTCGAATACCAGACCTCATTTATGTATTAATTGCTTCACTTGTTGCAACAGCAATTCTAATACCACTTGTGGTAGAGAAGGGAGCTCATGAAAAAAAGGAAGACTTAAGGAATTTTCTTAATTCTATTCTTACATTTTTTATTCTCGTACTTCTTGTGGTTTCAGCTTTTGCTTACATGATTATTCCGTTAGTTGCAGACACTTTTGTTCCTGGATTTTCATCTGAATTACAAAACGAGTTTATTTTACTTTCAAGAATATTATTATTGTCACCACTCTTCCTAGGACTTTCTAATTTATTTGGGAGTATTACTCAGTCTCTAAGAAGATTCTTAGTGTATGCACTTACTCCCATTATGTATAACGTAGGTATTATTTTCGGTGTACTGTTTTTGTATGAACCATACGGCATAGCAGGACTTGCCTATGGAGTTGTTATTGGGGCACTGCTGCATTTTGCAATTCAAGTTCCTTTTGTTATGAGCAGGCATTTAATGCCTCGTCTTGTATTTAATATAGATTTTAATGCGATTAAAGAGGTGGTTTTACTTTCATTACCACGCACAATTTCACTAAGTATTACTCATATTGTGATTATTATATTCACTGCAATTGCGTCGGTGCTTACTGTTGGTTCAATTACTATTTTTAATTTTGCTTATAACTTACAGAGTGTGCCACTTGCAGTTATTGGCGTGTCGTATTCAGTTGCTGCTTTTCCAACCTTGTCGAGACTTTTTTTGAATGGCGAGGAAAAAGAGTTTGTTCAATATGTTACAACTGCGATTAAACATATTATTTTTTGGTCACTTCCAGTTCTTTCTTTGTTTGTTATTTTGCGTGCGCAAATTGTTCGGTCAATTCTTGGGGCAGGCGCTTTTGACTGGACGGATACAAGACTCACCGCCGCAGCACTGGCACTTTTTTCTTTCTCAGTTGCAGCTCAAGGCTTAATTCTTCTCTTTGTGAGGGCATATTATGCGTCAGGGAACACAAAAAGACCTTTATATATAAATCTTATTGCCGGTAGTTCTACACTTCTATTTGCGTATATCCTACTAGGTATTTTTGATGCGAGCGAAACGTTTAGAGTATTTTTTGAGGATTTGTTCAGGGTTTCCAATTCTCCAGGTACAAAAGTCTTAATGCTTCCATTTGCCTTTTCCCTTGGTGCTATTATGAATTTAATTATTTTGTGGGTCTCGTTTAAGCACGATTTTAAAGAAAGTTATGTATCTATAAGACGAAGTCTGTTTAAGTCGCTTGCGGGGGCCATTGTTGTGGGGGGAGTGGCATATATATTACTTCAGTTTCTTGATGAAGAAGTATATGACGTGAATACATTTATAGGTATTTTTGCTCAAGGATTTTTCGCAGGACTTGGGGCAATCACAGCTGGGGCGCTATTCTTTGAGCTAATTAAACATAAGGAATTTATAGATTTTAGAATATCTATCACAAAAAGAATTTTCAAGACAAAACCAGTGCTTCCTGGTCCAGAGGAATTATAGCACTTGACAAATCATATAGTATATGATACTATAAATACAGAGTTCTTTTCCTTGCGGAGGGTAGGGAGGAGACAGAAAACGTGTTTAGTGAGGGGACCGACATGCAGGCGACGGAACCGACCATGAAGACGAACTCCAACCAGGCACCGCCCGCGCGCAAGCGCATCGGCCTGGTGGAGCGCGAACTGAATCGGCGCAAGAGTGCGAGCCTCGTGGCACGCATTTCTCGGGCCATGGTCGTCCACGGCGGACCCACCAGTCCGCAGGCGTACTAGCGCCAAGACTTCCCACATTGGGCGTACAGGATTGAGACTTTTTACGAGCTCAAAATCTGTACGCCCTTTTGTTTTACCTAAAAAAAGGTATATTAAATACCCAATGCAAGAAACAGAAATTAGAAATTTTTCAATCATAGCTCATATTGACCACGGGAAGTCTACACTTGCCGACAGAATGCTTGAAGTTACAGGAACTGTTCCTGCTCGAAAGATGAAAGATCAAGTTTTAGACCAGATGGAACTTGAGCGAGAAAAAGGAATTACTATAAAAATGCAGCCCGTTAGGATGAAATACAATCTTGACGGTAAAGATTATATTTTAAATCTCATAGACACTCCTGGGCACATAGATTTTTCGTATGAAGTATCAAGAGCACTTAAAGCAGTTGAGGCGGTAGTGCTTCTTGTTGATTCTACTCAAGGAGTTCAAGCACAAACACTTTCAACACTTGCCATGGCACAAGAACAAAATCTTCCAATTATTCCAGTTTTAAACAAGATTGATTTACCAAACTCCCAAGTTGAAGAAGTTGCTGAGGAAATTACGAAGCTTCTGGGTTGTACAAGAGAAGAAATATTTGCGGTTTCTGCAAAAACAGGAGATGGAGTTGCTCGTGTTATTGAGAGCGTGATTTCCCTTACTCCAAAACCTTCTAACAACGAAAACGATAAACTACAAGGAATCGTGTTCGATTTTGATTACTCTAATCATCAGGGAGTTATTTTATATGTGCGAATATTTGGCGGTTCTTTAAAAAAAGGGGAATCACTTAGACTGCTTGGTGCAAAGAAAGACTTTATTACACAAGAAGTTGGTATTTTTGTTCCCACTAAAGAGATAACTGGAAAACTTGAAGTTGGCGAGATTGGATATATTGTTACTGGTATTAAACGGCCGGGTATTGCTCAGGTTGGTGACACAGTTACAAATGCCAAAAATACTGCAGAGGCAATTTCTGGATATAAAAACCCAACCCCTGTTGTGTGGGCTTCAGTATACCCAGAAAGCCAAGATGATTTTGAAGATTTAAAACAGGCACTTCTTAAACTTAAGCTTTCAGACTCGTCGATTTCTTTTGAGGAAGAAACTTCTGGGTCTTTAGGGAGAGGATTCAGATGTGGTTTTTTGGGTATGCTCCATCTTGAAATAATAGCAGAACGACTGAAACGAGAATTTAATTTAAATCTTATTCTTGCAACACCAACTATTAGTTACACTATTGTTCATAATAATGGCAAAGTAGAAAACATATATTCTCCAAATAAATTTCCAGACCATGGTTCGTATAAAGAAGTTCGTGAGCCATGGGTCCGTTTAACAATAGTTACACCCATGAATTTGCTTGGAAGTATTATGCAAATTCTACCTGCTCATGAGGGCGTGGCAGGTGATACAGAGATGCTCTCTGGTGGACGCGCAAAATTTTATGTTGAAATGCCTTTACGAGAGCTGATGAGAAACTTTTTTGATGATTTAAAAAGTGCATCAAGTGGATATGCCTCTTTGTCTTATGAATTTATTGGTGAGCGTATAGCGAACGTAACACGTTTGGATTTATTGCTTGCTGGTGAACCTGTGTCTGCTTTTGCAAAAGTGGTTTCGCAGGCACGCGCTGAACGTGAAGCAAAAGAAACAGTTGAACGGCTCAAAGAAGTATTACCGCGACAAATGTTTGCTTTTAAAATTCAGGCACAACTAAATGGAAGAATTATTGCTTCTCGTGAAATGAAGGCACTTAAAAAAGATGTAACAGACGCTTTATATGGAGGAGACATTACCAGAAAGATGAAACTACGAGAGAAACAGAAAAAAGGTAAGAAAAAGATGAAAGAACAAGGGAAGGTTGAGATTCCCCATGATGTATTTATTAAGTTGATGAAAAACTAGGTTTAGTAAAAGACCCCAGGAACAGAAAGTAGTACCATACTCAAGATAATTAGTACTGACATCACGAGCCAGATTACACGTATTCTTCTGCTATGCTTTTTATTAAATAACATTGTTTTTTAACCGTATTTATCGTATTATCACACCATTGTAATACAGGTTTAGTATAAATTCTAACTATGAAAAGAACACGAAATAAAAAGAAGAAGATTTATGTTTATTCAACAATAGTAATACTGGCTGTCTCGCTATTTTTTGTTGGGAGGGGGGTTTCGGGTATTTATGAAAAGAATCGTGTCTCTGCACAAAGGCGCGCAGATTTGAATGCTGAATTAAAAGAACTACAAGACAGACGAGACGAGCTTGAGTCTATGATTGACTCACTCCAAACTGAACGTGGACTTGAAGAAGAAATAAGAACAAAATTTCAGGTTTCAAAACCTGGAGAAAAAAGTGTAATACTTGTTGACCCAGACACGTCTGGTGAAGAAGAAGATGTAGAAGAAAAAAGTGCTTGGGAGTCTTTCAAAAATCTATTTAAATAAATACCAAGTGGAGAGGAACTTTAAAAGAACAATTGAGGATTTTGTATGCGAGCATTGCGATACAAAAGTGGCGGGAGATGGATATACAAATCATTGCCCACAATGTTTGCACAGTAAACACGTAGATATTAATCCAGGCGACAGAGCTTCAATGTGTGGTGGATTAATGGTTCCGGTCTCGTATGAAAAGAGAGGGAGCGAATATTATATTTTGACTCGGTGCGACACATGCAAACACGAGAAAAATAATAAATTTGGACCTTCGGATAATTTTGAAGCACTCAGACAGCTATGATACACTCGTAGAAGTTAATGGATAAACGATACTACATAGGAGATATAGTTTATGGGGCAAATGATGGAATTATTACTACGTTTGCCATTGTTGCTGGTGTTATTGGCGCCGGACTTACTTCATGGATTGTTCTTATAATTGGATTTGCATCACTTATTGCTGATGGTTTTTCGATGGCATCTTCAAATTATTTAGCAAATAGGTCTGAGCGGGAAGTTATAGACTCAGTTGAAGGTAAAAGAGCACACAACCATACTAACATCTACATAAGCTCAGGACTTACATTTATTTCTTTTGTAATAGCGGGACTTATACCATTACTTCCATATGTATTCATAGATGATTTTAATAACTCATTTAAATATGCAGTTATTTTTACTGTTATTGCACTTTTTGTTATTGGCGCCAGCAGGAGCCTTATAACAAAGCGATTCTGGGTCATCTCTGGTGTTGAAATGATGATTATTGGTGGTATTGCAGCAACCGCCGCCTACTTTATCGGGCAGTTTATAAGTGGTATAGTCTCATAACTTGCCCTCGTAGTTCAATGGATAGAACAAGCCCCTCCTAAGGGCTAGATGTAGGTTCGATTCCCGCCGAGGGCACCACAATCAAACTTTCAGGAATTTTGCCGACCGATTCAGCCGCGCGAAGCGCGGCAGAGAACGGAAACACTGGCTCGCCGCGCCGTGCGCGGCGAGCCAGTGTTTCCGTTCAAAAAAGGTTCGGATTTCGTCAAATAATCGCACCTGTATATAAAACAAATGCTATTACTGAGCTCATTTGTTAAAATTTCTTCATGGATGAAGATAATATTGAACGACTAGTAAAAGAAGATATTAGAATCGGAAAGGAAAATAATAAGATTCTAAAAAAAGTATATCGGTATATAAAATGGAACAGGGCGTTTAGGATATTTTATTGGTTAATTGTTATAGGTTCTGCTTTGGGTATTTATTGGTTTGTTGAGCCTTACATAGAAGGAGCAAGAAGTGCCATTAATACTTCACAGGAGATTATTAAAGACCCAGGGGGATTTATACAAGAATCATTCTTCCAAGGGGGTGACGATACTACAGACGTGTCTGAAGTAATAGAAGTTCAGTAGTTTGATTTTTAGATGCGTACTTGGTAGATTGGTGTTTCAGGAAAGAGGATATCAACGCACTTGAATCATGTCGAGATAGCTCAGTTGGTAGAGCATTCGCCTGAAGAGCGAAGGGTCGCCGGTTCGAGCCCGGCTCTCGACACCACATAAAAAATACCCCCGTGTGGGGGTATTTTTTATCCAGATTTAACTTTTATTTTATTTGATCTGCCTTTGTCTATTTTTGGCAATCTTATTATAAGCAAACCATTTTTTTCTTCTGCGGTAGATTCATCTGGGTCAACTTCTTCTGGGAGAAGTATTGTTCTTGAAAAACTTCCCCAATATAATTCTCTGAAGAAATAATCTTTGTCTACAACCCCTTTCTCTTCTTCTCTGTGTCCTTTAATAGTAACCATTTCTCTTGTTATAGATATATCAAGGGCGCTCGGGTGTACTCCAGCAACCATAGCTTTAATAACAATTTCCTCAGAGTTTTGATGTACATCTACTGTTAGTTGTCCTTCTTCATTTTCTTCCTCTATCCAGTCCTCCCCCTCTTCAGATTCAGGTTGTTCTTCTGTTTCTTCTGGTTCCTCAGCTGTTTTCTCTTCGTCAAGAGTAACGCTGCCGGTAAGTCTTTCAAAAAATGAAGGTTTTCTTCTTCGCATGAGTTGTTTATTAAATATTAATCAGGTGCTACTCTCTTTATTTTTTCGAATAAGAGAATAAGAACGATTGCGAAAATCCACAGAAATGCAAAAACCATGAGTGGTCTATCGCTATATGTAATTATAGAAAAATTGAATACTGCATGCAATATAACAGCTGTCGATAAACCTATAATTGTATAGATAATTTTGACTATATTTCTTTTGTAAAATGCCAAACCAATAAAAAATCCAAAAATTCCAGAAGCCACAATATGTAAAATTGTGGCACCAATGAACCTCAAATTATTATTAATAAATACAAGGTTTAGGTGCTTTGTCGACAGACTCCCAAAGTCAAAAAGTGCAAATTCAGAAGCACTTCCAATCAAAAATAGAGTATTTTCAAGAGCGGCAAACCCAAGAGCTGCAGTAATGAGGTATACCATTGCATCTATAGGCTCATTATAATTTCTATTTAGGAGGGCAATCCATCTTGCCGCTATATATTTAACTAACTCTTCTATTATTACAATTGCAGTGAGCGCAAGAAATAAAGCGACCCCCGTAGAGCTAAGCGCTGTAATTATATGAGTATTGGAAATTAATATCTTTTCAAAATATAGAGCAACAGGTACTGCTACCATTCCACCGATAAATGTAGCAATAAGAAGAGGTTTTGGTTCAGGGTTTCTTTTGTCTTCTCTAAGAAAAAACCACAGCCAAATAAGCGGAGGTAGACCACCCCCTAGAACAGCTATTCCAAGAATTATTATGTCGTGTATAGACATTACTACTTATCCTCTGGCCACGGCTCAATTATAAGCATACCTTTTTGCTCTGGTAGCGTTCCCCAGACCTCTTCTGTTATAAAAGGCATAAATGGATGAAGAAGTTTTAAGCACGTTTTAAGAATATATAGAAGTGTATATTTCTTAGATGTTTTTTCTTCTTCGTTCTCATCTGAAAGTACTGCTTTTGCCTCTTCAATTATTTTATCAGCAAATGTATGCCAGAAGTAGTGGTATAACTTTTCAGATGCAAGGTGTAGTTTGTAAGTATTTATATCTGAAGTAATGTCTGTAACGAGCTCCCTGAGTTCTTTTATGTGTTTAGAATCTTCTTTCGTTAGTTTTGGTTCTTTTGATGAATCAAAACCCTCTGTGTGAGTTAATACAAATCGTGCAACGTTCCAAATTTTATTTGCGAAATGTTTATAACCCTTAACTTTTTGTTCGTCATATTTAGCGTCACTGCCAAGACCCGTTCCAACGATAAGCCCCATCCGGAGAGCATCAGCGCCATACCCATCAATAATCTCAAGCGGGTCAACAGTATTGTCGAGAGATTTACTAAATTTGTCGCCGTGTTTATCTCTAACAAGCCCATGGATTATTGCATGTTTGAATGGCACCTCGATATCCTCTTGTAGCTGGTTAATATTACTTTGATAGCGAATATTTATACGTTCTTTGGGAGAGATGCTAGTTTGTTGCACGGCCTTTTCCACTGCATTTGGACTTCGCGCCCCCATTCTGCAAAGCGGGCTGGCGGACGCTCGTCGTAGGGCATCCTCCTGGTCCTCC
>PVBE010320817.1_pt1 | contig 11807 bp, 9 predicted proteins | sample 1631181 | NCBI WGS metagenome assembly PVBE01 (sample SAMN08397723, study PRJNA350692) | Marine metagenome, whole genome shotgun sequencing project. | isolation source: water | place: Pacific Ocean | collected 2012-04 | reverse complement strand
TGCCGTCCACGATCAAACTGTCGAAGGACTCGATGATGGCGTCGCCCGCTTTGAGTCCGAAGAGGATCACATCCCCGCCGCGACGCGCGCAGTTGATGGCGTTGTTGACCGAGGCATTTGCGCCGCTCATCTCGAGGACGACGTCAGCGCCCACGCCGTCGGTCATTGCGCGAATTTGGGAGACCAGTTCGGGATCGTGGGCGTGCTCGGCGGATCCGATGGCGGGCTGGAGCACGGCGTCGGCGCCCAGGCGGCGGGCGAGCTCCGCATTGCGTTCGTTGGGCTCGATGCCAATCACGCTCGCGGCGCCCATCGCTCTCGCGATGGCGACGGCGAAGAGGCCGATCGTTCCGCATCCCGCGATGGCGACGCGCTTGCCTCGGAGGTTCACTTTGGAGCAAGCGTGCACCGCATTGCCGAAGGGCTCCTGGATCGCCGCGACTTCCGGGCGAATCAGCTTCGTATCTGTCCGCCAGATGATCTTCGCCGGCAGCTTTACTGTTTCCGCGAACGCGCCGTTGCAGGAGATGCCGATGATCAAGTCGTTGGCGCATACGTGAGCGTCGCCCACGCGACACTGGTAGCAAGCCCCGCAATAGGCGTGGCTCTCCGTGCACACCATGTCGCCGACTTCGAGCCCGTGAGTTCTGCGAGCGTCTTGGCCCACAGCGGTGACTTCCCCGAATAGCTCGTGCCCGATCACACGACGGTCGCAGGACTGGCCCGAATTCGCCGATTCGGCGTCGAGGGAGTTGTAAATCATGTCCTTGAACGAGCGGCGAAACCAGATGCCGCGGTCCGAACCGCAGAAGCCAACGAAGCGGGGTTTCACGAGCACTCGCGATCGGTCCGCGGGATCGATTCGCTCGTCGAGTTCGGGCCGTTCGACCTCGGCATACCGCAGTCCGCGGGATGCTTCCCACGGGTCGCTTTCGCGGTCGTAAATCAGGGCGTTCATCGAGTCCGTCATGGCGGCGAGAAGCTACATTAAGCCGCCGGCCATGTCTGCGATATCGGCCTTTCGGCGTTCCGGAAGTGCGTTCTGCCGCAGCGTGTCGCACTGACGCACCGCGCCGCGGCTTCAGCCGCGCGACTCGGTCCAAGTGAGGCCTGCTAGGGGACAAAAAACTCGCAAGGTATGCGTCCAGCGCTCGTCGGCGCCCCTTGCGGCGGCGCGCTGCGGCATGCCTAGAATTCCCACCGAATGTCGGGGCAGCGGCGGAACATCCTAATCGTGCTGGGGCTCCTCGTGGCGACCGTCATGCGCGTAGCGACGCATGCGGCGGGCCTGCCCGATGCCGCTTCCTGGACGGCGACGGTGACGAGCCTGTGCGCCATCTGGTGGGTCACGGAGCCCATCCCCATCCCCGCGACGTCGCTCATTCCTTTCGCCGCTTTCCCGCTCCTTGGCGTCCTCGACCACAAGCAAGTCGCCGGCGCCTATGGGCACAGCATGATCTTGCTCCTGCTTGGTGGGTTCATCCTCTCGACGGCCATGGAGCGCAGTGGTGCTCACCGGCGCCTCGCTTTAGGCGTCGTGCAGCTCGTTGGCGGCAAGGGGGGCCGCCGCCTCGTGCTCGGGTTCATGCTCGCGACCGCCGTGCTCAGCATGTGGATCTCGAATACGGCCACGGTGTTGATGCTCTTGCCCGTTGCCCTAGCAGTCATCGAACAGGACAAGGAGCGGAAGCTCGCCATCCCCCTGCTTCTCGGGATGGCTTACGCCGGCAGCATCGGTGGGCTCGGAACGCCGGTGGGCACTCCGCCGAATATCATCTTCATGGGAGCCTACGAGCAGACCACCGGGAAGGTCGTTTCCTTCGCTCAGTGGATGAGCGTGGGCGTGCCCGTGACCGCTATCATGCTGCCCATCACTTGGGTGCTCCTTACCCGCAAGATGGGCAAGGCCATGCCGCTCGAGCTGCCCAAGCCCGGACCTTGGAGCACCGCTGAGCGTCGCGTGCTCATTGTGTTTGGGCTCACAGCGCTCGCTTGGGTGACGCGACTCGAGCCCTTTGGGGGTTGGAGCGGCCTGTCAACGTCATTCAAAGGTGTCGGCGATTCGACGGTCGCACTGGCCGCAGTGGTGGTTCTCTTTCTGCTTCCCGATGGCAAGGGAGAACGCATGTTGGATTGGGAAACCGCGGTCCGGATCCCGTGGGGGCTGTTGATTCTCTTTGGAGGGGGGCTTGCCATTGCCGCCGCGTTTGGGGCATCGGGGCTTTCGGTTCAGCTGGGGGATCTTCTGGGGGGCATGGCAGCCTGGAACATCTTGGCCATGATGCTCCTGCTGTCTTTGGTGGTGACCTTCTTGACGGAGGTGACGAGCAATACCGCCACCGCTACCGTGCTTATGCCCATCCTGGCCGCAGCAGGCGTAGGCGCCGGAGTCGAGCCCGCGTTCCTGATGGTACCGGCCGCAATGAGTGCCAGCTGTGCGTTCATGTTGCCGGTGGCCACACCACCAAACGCCATCGCCTACGGCACCGGGTACGTCACGGTAAAGACTATGGTCCGCGAGGGCTTCTGGCTCAACCTCATCGGCGTCGCCGTCATCACCCTGGTTTCCTACTGGCTCTTGCCGTTCTGACGGTCGCCCTGCTCAGCGAGGCGGAGGCGGAGGCGGCCAAGTCTCCGCCGGCCGGCCCTCTCCGAGGCAATACTCGAGCTTCTCGCGCAGGTCGAGAGGTGCGTCGTCCGATAGCTCCGGCTCACCGTTCACGGACGTGAACATCTCTGTCCAGATCCAGGAGCCGTGTTCGTCAAAGCGCAGCCACACGAACAGCGCCTTGCCCTTGATGTCGTTGAAGGGTACGCCGCCGCCGCGACCGCCGAACCACTCGCGGGAGTCCATCGAGTTGAGGCGGTTATCGCCGAGCACGAAGGCCTGATCTTCGGCGACCTGATACGCAGGCCGTCCCGTCGTCGGCCAGCGGCGCGCGCGAATGCCGCGATGGCCATTCCGATAGAGCGTGAAGTATGCCGCATCCCCCAAGAACTCCACAAAGAGCTGACCTTTGGCGAAGTCTTTCTCTCCGGAATAATAGCTATACGTCCCCACTTCGCAGCTCGGGACCGTCCAGCCGTTGATGATCGGGTGACCGTCGTCGACTCGGATGATGTCGCCCGGTTGACCGACGGCGCGTTTCACGAAGTCTTGGTCCCGGTTCATCGGATAGCGGAACACGATCACGTCCCCGCGATCGGGCGGCAGTGCGGCGAAGATCCGCTCGCCGCTCCATGGCATCTGAAGCCCGTATGCGAGCTTGTTGACGAAGATATGATCCTGAAGCTCGAGCGTGGGCAGCATCGAGCCCGTCGGGATTCGGAACGGCTCGAAGACAAAGATGCGAAGCGCCGCCGCGATGGCGAAGGCGATGAGGATGGCCTCGCCATACTCGCGGAACGACCCTTTGCGCCAGCGGTCGAGGTGCTCGGTGACGGCGTCGTTCGCCCGGGTATACGCGGCGTCGAACTCCACCTCGTTGAAGGGCTCACGAATCATCTCCGAATCGAGCGCCGCGAGAGCCTCTCGCAGATGGCTGCGCTGGTCGGCTGTGAGAGCCATTTCGATCGATCGCGATCGCTTGCGTTGCAGGCGTTCGGCTTCCTCAAGGAGGGCCTCAGCCCCTTCGAAACGAGCGCGGAGCTCCCGAGGCACATCCGATCGACCCGCCACACCGAGGCGCTCGGCTCCGGGTAGCGAGTGCCGCCACCGATAGAGCACCGTCTCGATGATCATGAAAAACACGATCGCTGCGGGCACAGGCTGTTCGCGGATGACCCACGCAATGCCCCCTAGAAAGGAGTTCCGCGACGTCGTCTCCGCCGCCCTCAGGAGCCAGACTCCTACGATCGCCAGCAACGCCGGGACGACCATGAACCAGAGGGCCATGAAAAGCCGGCGAGTGCCTCGGGCTCCGCGCTGCGGTGTGGGTCCTACGTTATCGGCCAACAGGCGACTTTCTTACTCGGCGAGTTTCAGGCTGGCAAGCTCGTGCCAAGCGTCTCGCTGGCCGTTTCGGTCCGTTTTTGGGGGCGCCCAAGCTGTGGTCCTAGTCGGGCGCGTCGCCCAACTCGACGAGATAATCGGTCTTTGCCGCACCCACGGCCCCCGCAGTGCCCGCAGGAGGCGTCCCCGGTGCGAGCCCCGGCGCCCCGCTTTGGGCGGGAATATGGGTCAGAATGACCGCGTAGCGCCCCTTAGGCACCGGCAAGTACCGCTTCCAGCTCACTCCGCGCGGCACCCGATCGGAGAGCAGCGGCGGCGCGGCCAGGGGCGGGAGCCCCGGATCTGTCACAAATCGTCCGAACATCTGCCGGGCAGCGGGGCCGGGCAGCACGGTAAGGTCCACGGCCGGCGCCCCGTCCACGTCGACCTTCAGAAAGAGCGCTTTCCCGTCCTCAGAGACCTCAAACACGCCCAGGTAGTCCTGCTGCCAAGGCGCAAGCTCCGTTCTGCCGTGGGCCAGCTCTTTTCGGGCATTATCGCCACCGCCGAAGGGGCCCGGGGGGGCCTCTCCCAGCGGCACGAGCCCGGTGAAAAACGCGGCGGCCCCGTTCTCCTTGCGGACAACGGTGAATCCGCGCTTCAGCTCCGCCTCTAGGACCTCTCGGCCAAGGCCCTCTGCGACGTTCGGAGCGACGGCTGACGCGGCCCCAGCCACAGCCTTCTGGACCATCAGGAGACGGAAACCGACGGCGTCCACCTTCAAAGTCCTGAAGTAAACGTAAAGATCGCCCTCGTGTAGCCGGAAGTCCGGCGAATATCCCACCGTCGCTTGGCTGGCGAACCCGATCCGCCCCGTGGGGCGCATCCACGCGAAGCCCTCGCCAGCGAAATTCACCCACAGCGCCTGTTGGTTGGGATCCTGCTGGAGTACCTGGCACGTTCTCGCGGCGAAGCGACCCAAAGAAGGTTGCGCCGGCTGTCGCTGTAGTGCGGCGAATCGCGAGGTCATCTCCGAGCACATCTGCGAGAGGCCGAATTGCAGAAGCTCAAAGCGGAGCGTCCGATTCGCGGGGTCGTTGATGACCCCTTCTCCCACCACCGAGATGGCCTTATGTCCCGCCGCCTCCTTGGTACAACCGGAACTGACCGCAAGCGTTGCCAGCACACCGACAACGCAAGCCCTCGCCCAAGCCCTCGCGCCCACGTTCCACCCACGCTCTGCCATCGGCCGTGACCATAGCGCGCCTGCGGGCCCTTGGCAGGGATTTGCGCGTCCAACGCCAGCCCGATAAGGTTCCCCCATGGCGCGGTACACAGTGCTCGGGGCCGGTGCGTGGGGAACAGCGCTGGCGAAAGTGCTCGCAAATAACGGCAACGATATCTTGCTCTGGGCGTTCGAGGCCGAAGACGCAAAGGCTATCCAGCAGGACCGGGTCAACACCCGATACCTGCCCGATATCGAACTCCCCGATTCTATCCGGGCGACGAACGATCTTGAGGACGCTCTGCGAGATCCGGAGATGGTGGTTTGGGTCGTTCCTTCTCAAGCGACGCGCGCCACCGCCGAATTGGCGAAACCCTATCTCAAGCCAGGCATCCCGCAGGTCGGCGCGAGTAAAGGCATCGAGAACGGTTCTCTGATGCTGATGAGTGAGGTCATGCTCGACGTGCTCGGCCCGGGCGTCAAAAGCCAGCTTGCCGCGTTGAGCGGACCCAGCTTTGCGCGCGAAGTGGGGCTCAATATGCCGACCAATGTTGTGGTCGCGGCGTATGACGAAGCCGCCGCGCTCGACGTGCAGAAGCGCTTTGCGGCTGAACGTTTCCGCGTGTATACTAGCCACGATCCAGTGGGCGTGGAGGTCGGCGGCGCGCTCAAGAATGTGATCGCCATCGCCGCCGGCGCCTCCGATGGGCTTGGGTTTGGCCACAATACGCGCGCCGCGCTGATCACGCGCGGTCTGGCAGAGTTGTCGCGCCTTGCGGTGGCTAAGGGCGCCCACCCCATGACCATGATGGGCCTAGCCGGAATGGGGGACCTCGTCCTGACCTGCACTGGCGGTCTGTCGCGAAACCGTACCGTGGGCGTGGAACTCGGCAAGGGGCGCAAGTTGCCGGAGATCCTCGAAGGCCTCGGTCACGTCGCTGAGGGCGTGACCACTGCGACCTCAGCACGCGATTTAGGTCAAAAGATGGGCGTCGACTTACCCATCTCCTTTGAGGCCTACAAGGTGATTCACGAGGACAAATCCCCCGCGGCAGCCCTCAAAGATCTGCTCGCTCGGCCACTCAAGAAAGAGATGGATTGACCCTCGACGTATCGCGGACTTGCCCTGCGGCGACGATCTGGGGGAGTCTGGGCGGGGTGACACGACCTAGCGTTGTTCTGTCTTTTCTTTTGGGCCTCTCTGTTCTGATGCCCGCTGGGAACCTTTGGGCTCAATCTCCAGGCTGGGGGACCGCTCCGCCGCGCCCGCCGCCGCAGCCCGCGCCGGCTCCACAGTCCGCGCCGGCTCCGCCGCCCGCGTACCCGCCCCCGGCACAACCGGGCTACTCGCAGCCCGGCTACTCGCAGCCCGTCCCGCAGTATCAGTCGAATTATGGGAGGTCGAAGCAGTCCACGCCTCTCGAAATCGGAGTGCTCTACGCGACCGCGGCTGCCTGGGGCATTGGGCTCGGCATCTGGGTCGACGCTGAAGCCGGCGTTTCGGATCCGGGGCTGCGGGTCATCGCCCCCCTGCTGATGGGCGCGGCTGCTCCTGTCGGCGTCTTTGCTCTCGATCATCCGCCCATGCCGGAATGCCTCCCGGCCGCCACCGCCGCCGGTCTCATCCTCGGGGCAGGCGAGGGTCTGGGCATTGCGTCCTATCAGCACGTGACCGCGGACGAGGGCAACGAGTGGGGCTTCAAGGGGTTGGCGCGCTCGGTCGCCTTTGGCTCCACGGTTGGCGGGGTCGCTGGGTACGCTGTTGGCTACTACGCTGAGCCGGATCCCGCTTCGACGGTGATGCTCTCGAGCGGGGCTCTTTGGGGGACGATGATCGGCGCTTCCATTGGCTACGGCGCCACTTCGGACGGGCTCACCTATGGCCAGGCCAACGACGGGGCTGCCCTCGGTGGTCTGATTGGGTTCAACAGCGGGTTAGTGGTGGGAGCCGCACTGGCTTTCACCATGGAGCCGAGCTGGCATCAACTTGGCTGGATGTGGCTTGGCGCGGGGCTCGGTGCGGTTGTCTCCGCGCCCTTCTACCTGCTCTACATTCCCGACGACGCACCCCCAGCCAAACGCGGCCTGATCATCACCGGAACGGCGATTGGCGTCGGGACCATTGCTGGGGCGATCATCGGTTCCGGGCACGTCCAAGAGCGCCTTTCCGCCGACGTCGAACAGCCGGCCTGGCTGCAAGTCGTTTCAATACATCCCATCGCCGTCGAGGGCGGCATGGGAGCCGGGGTCACGGGATTCTGGTGATTTCGGCGCTCCTCGTGTGATCTCCGGCCTCTGGCGCGTTTTCTGGCGCGCCTAGCCCGCGTTCCTTGAGCCTCTCACCGTGCGGCGAGACAGAGAGCCCGCTGGGAGCCGTATCTGCTAGGCTGCTGCCGCTACGATGGCACTGCTTCGTTACTTCCCCACGCAAGGTCCCCCGGTTCTCAGCCCTCTCACCAAGGCGCTCACCACGCTCGGGCGGGCTCTCGACAACGACATTCGCGTCGATGCTCCCGACGTTGCGGACCATCATTTGCAAATTGTCTTCACCGGCCGCGACTTCCAGGTCGAAACGGTGGCTGGCGCGGGGCTCGAGGTGAACGGTCGCCGAAAGAAGCGCTCGCGGCTCGTGCACGCCGACCGGCTTCTCGCCGGCGAGGCGGAGTTCTCGTTCAGCATGTTCGGCGAGGTTGCCGAGGCCCTTTCCGGACCAGCCGGAGAGCGTGGCGCGACGGAGGTCACCGGTCTACGGAAGCTCCAGGGTTTCAGCAACCGGCTCATGACGCTCACGTCCGTTGACGAGCTACTCGAGATGCTCCTCGACGAGGTGATTGAGTACACGGGCGCTGCTCGTGGCGTGGTGCTTTGGATGGATCCGGCGGATCCGACGAGCGCGCCCAAAATTCGCGCGGCCCGCAACGTCCGCGCCGGCGATATCGAAGACGCGGCCGGAAAGATCAGCGACTCCATCGTCAAGGAAGTCCTTGAGAGCAAGCGGCCGATCATCGTCAGCGACGCGCTCACGGATACGGTATTCGGCAAGAGCGAATCTGTACTCGCGCTTAAGCTCTCGAGCGTGATGTGCGCGCCGCTGCTTAGCCACGGCGAGGTCATGGGCGCGCTTTACGTGGGCAACGATCAGGTCAAGAGCCTCTTCGACCGCTCACAGCTGGACGTGCTTACGGTCTTTGCCAGCCAAGCCGCGTTGATACTGCGGAACGCGCTTCTGCTCAGCGCTCTGCGCGCAGACAAAGAGAAGCTCGAACAAGAACTCGTCGATAAGCGCTTCGGAGAGATCATCGGCAGCTGCGCGTCGATGAACGTCGTCTTTCGCACCCTCTCCAAGGTTGCGCCCATCGACGTCAGCGTGCTCGTGACTGGCGAAACGGGCACCGGCAAGGAACTCATCGCTCGCGAGATCCATCGCCGCAGCGAACGCGCTACCGGCCCCTTCATCGCCGTCAATTGCGGGGCGATTCCGGAGAACCTCATCGAGAGCGAACTCTTCGGTCACGTGCGCGGCGCGTTTACCGGCGCCGTATCGAATAGGCCGGGTAAGTTCCAACTCGCTAACGGTGGAACGCTCTTTCTCGACGAACTCGGCGAGTTGCCGGTCGCGCTGCAGGTGAAACTGCTCCGCGCGTTGCAGGAGAAGGTCGTCATTCGCGTTGGCGACAGCCGTCCGGAGACTTGCGATATTCGCATCGTCGCTGCGACCAACCGCGATCTGGACGCCATGATTCGCGAGGGCACGTTCCGCGAGGATCTGTTCTACCGCGTTAACGTGGTGAACTTGCCGCTTCCGCCGTTGCGCGATCGTGGCGAGGATTGCCTCATCATCGCGAAGGTTCTTCTCAGCAAGTACGCCGACGAGATGAATAGCTCCGTTCACGGGTACTCGCCCAGCGCGCTCTCGGCTCTACGCAAGCATGATTGGCCGGGCAATATTCGCGAACTCGAAAATCGCATCAAGCGCGCGCTCGTATTGGCCGAAGGTAGTCTTTTGGAGGCCGCGGATCTCGGGCTCGGTGAGGCGGCGACTTCTCAGATCTTGCCCCTCGAGCGCGCAAAAGAAGAGTTCCAGCGGCGCTACGTCCTTGAAGTGCTCGAGCGCAATAACGGCAATCGCACTCAGACGGCGCGGGATCTCGGCGTGGATCCACGAACGGTCTTCCGGTACCTTGAGAACGAGTCACCGCGCACAACCGGTCCAAACGGCGCGAATTAGCTGCCATGATTCGCCGTGTGTCCGGTGAAGGTTCACGTGGGCAGCGCGCGAGGGGTATCGAGGTGCTGGCATCGGTGACGATCGTCGGGAATCTCCTGACTAGGCTCCGCGCCGGGCGGGACTTTGGAGGTCCCGCGTTGTCCGCCCCTGCGCCGTCGCGCCAATGCCAGCAGGCGTTCCGGCAGCCTGCCCAACGTCAACTACATTTCCCCATTCAACGACAATTACACTTCCCCATCGGAATGACCTGGCGCGTGGCGGCGACGAGTGCGGCGGCAAAGCACGTCGTGAAGACACAATCTGGCGACCGCACCCCTGAACGTCACCACCCCCGCCCACGCCGCGGGAGTCGCTCTGCTCCGCGGCGCGCGTAATGCGCATTACGCGAGCCGCCCCATCCTGGATGGGGTCACGGGCCTTGCAAAGCGGCGACGCCCGTTGAAGTAAAGACAGCGCCCGTCAGGCAAGCCCCGCGCCGGAGCAGAGCTAGACATAACAGATGTATTATGTCTCCTCCCGCGGCGAGGCGGGGGCACGCACCGAGCGGCAGCGCACGGTTTGCGGACGAATCGACCGGGCACGCGGGCCCCCCACGCGCCCGTCTGAGGGCGTCCGTGGACACGAAGGCGAGCGGGCTCGCTCGAGACGTAACGGCGTGGCGCGGAAGACGCCCACCTACCCCGAGAGGCGCGAACGGCCCGGCTGGCCCATCCCCAGCCGGGCTGAAGTGCGTTGAAGGCCCTGGAAACACCCGGATGCGGACGAAGGGCCGAGCATCCGGGTTTCCTGTTGACTACCATGATAGTAGGTAAGTGAGGATCCGATGACGAACGTGGACCGCATACTGGCTGAAGCGATGAAGCTCACCGACGACGAACGGTGTGAGCTCGCCGACCGTTTGGTGAAGGCGGTGCATCCATTGGTTGATGTCACCGGTGATGTCGATGACCTGGACGCCGAAGAGCGTGCGGCGCTGCATCGCGAACTCAACGAATCGCTCGAAGAAGCCGATCGAGGTGAACTCATCGATGCGCGAAAGGCGCTTAGTGAGATAGTCTCCCGCCCGTGAAGCCGCACGTAACCCCACGGGCGCGAATTCACCTCGACCGTGCCATCACCTGGTGGCGCGAGCATCGACCGTCGGCTCGCGACCTGCTCGAACGCGAGTATGCCGCCGTGCTGGACCTGCTCGAGACGACGCCACGGTGCGGGGAGCCGTACGAGGAAGCGCGGCGCCCCGTCCGGCGGGTGCTGCTGCCACGGACGAAATACTACGTGTACTACGAGCTAGACATGAAGCGAGACCTCATCAAGATTCTAATGATTTGGAGTGCGGTCCGCGGTCGCGGTCCCAGGCTCTAGATGGGCGCCCACTGAATTCCTTCCTTTAGTTTGGGTAGTCGCCGCCTGTGCGACGACGGACGTGGATCAAGGATCGGAACACGATGTTGTGTTCTCGCCGGCTCGAGGTGTCCCTGTAGACCGCTACGCGGAGAGCGTTGGGACCGAGTTCTGTGCAAAATCTCGCCAGTGTTCGAGAGATGACGCCGTCGCGTATGATGACTGCATGCAGGAGTTTGCCACCAGTCAGCGACAGTTCATCGAGGCCGAACGAGCGGTCTACGATCCGCAGTGTGCGGTTGATTGGGTCTCGAGGCTCAAGGGCGTCACCTGTGACGAGGGGAACACGCGAACCGGTGTCCTCGATTGTAACGAAACCTGTGACGTCTTCTATGGGGAGTTACAGGACGGCGCAGCGTGCGAGCACAACCGAGACGATCCTGATTGTGGCAGGGGGCTCGTGTGCCGCGACGGGGACTGCAGATACTACTGTCCCGACGAAGACGAACCAGCCGTCGTCGTTCGCAGTACGCACAGCAGCGTAGAATTGCTGCTCACTTGCTGTAGCTTGGGAGACAACACCTCAAGCCGAGAGAAGTACGCTCGTTGAGAAGTCACGCAACTACACCGAGATCGAGTTCTTGCGGAAGTCGCTACCGCCGATCTTCACGTTGATACAGGCCGGCACGCCGGCGTCCCACGCCGCATCCAGTGCGGGGCCAAGCTCCGACGTCTTCTCGACCCAAAAACCTCTGCCGCCGCAGGCTTCAACCACCTTCTCGTAGTGCGTATATTTGAGGTTCGTCGCAACGGCGCGCTCTTCGCCGTACATCGAGACCTGGCCGCGGCGGATCTGCGTCCACGCCGCGTCGTTGCCAATGAGTGCAATCACGGGCAAGCCCTGTCGCGCCATCGCCTCGAACTCCAAACCGTTGAAGCCGAACGAGCCGTCGCCGTAGACGATGACCGTGCGTGCTTCCGGTCGCGCCGCCACCGCCGCGATGGCGTAGCCGGGGCCGACACCGAGGGTTCCCAGCGGGCCCGGATCCATCCAGAGCTGTGGCCACTCGAGGGGGATGGTG
>PVBE012507803.1_pt1 | contig 11808 bp, 11 predicted proteins | sample 1631181 | NCBI WGS metagenome assembly PVBE01 (sample SAMN08397723, study PRJNA350692) | Marine metagenome, whole genome shotgun sequencing project. | isolation source: water | place: Pacific Ocean | collected 2012-04 | reverse complement strand
TCGCTGCGATTGCCAACGTCCTGCACACCGCCCGTGGTTGGCCGAGCGTTATCTCTGGAGGGCCGAGCGAGCAGAGCCTATGCGCCGAAGTTGCCAGCGAATGCAATGGACCAGTAATCGACCTCGCCGCCGCCGGCAGTTCGCTCGCTGCGCTCAAGGCAATCGTTGACGGGGCTGAACTCATGGTCACCAACAACACAGGTCCTAGACACATCGCCATCGGGCTCGGCACACCGGTTGTTTCCCTCTTCGGGCCCACGGATCATCGATGGACGCTGATGTCTGAGGCAAACGAGTGCCGGCTGCTTGCTGAACCGTTTCTCCCTGAGGACTTGGTGGCAGATCGATGCGGCAATGCCTGTGCCATCGACCGCATCGCAATCGAGGATGTCGTGCAGGCAACGTGGCTGGTGTGCCCTCCAACTACGGCGTACTGAGAGAGAACCACATCTCCAAGCGTCGCGACGCAGCCTGATAGCATCCCACACGATGTCCAATTCACATATAAATGGAGCCGCCGCGAAGTCAAGACGACTCGTGCCGCTCAGTGAGGTACTGGCGGCCGGAGCGTCGGCAGACCCACTTGGACACCGGATCCATGTCGTGCTGGCAATGCTGTGGGCATTCACCATCCCGCTTCAGATGATCCCGGCGGCAAAGGATGTGTCGCTCGTGCTGCTGCTCGGGTGGGCGGCGAGCCGAGCGATCCTCGGCGGCATGCGAACGGCCTGGCGACCGCTCTTCACCCGGCCTGTCGCGTGGTTCCTCACGGCTTGGGGATTGTGGACCTGCGCTGCAATGCTCTGGTCCGTGGACCCGCGGGCTGGTATTGAAGAGCTCGTCAACTACCGCTCATTCCTCATCCCACTGGCGGTCTTCCCAATCCTCCTTGAATTGCGCCGGCTGTTGTGGGCGTTCCTCGCAGGAGTCGCCATCGTCAACCTCATTCAGGCCCTGCAAGCGATGGGCGTGCCTGGCTTCTCGCCCCAGGTACCAGAACGGTTCTTCGCTTGGATGGCGCCGAACCCAGGCGGGCTCTTGATCGCAGCAGCCTTCGTCGCGCATGCCGCATGGATCGTCGTCGAGCGACGTGGTGGCATGTCCGGCCTGCACATCGGCGGCGCGGCTCTGGCCGCACTCGGCCTGGCGCTCATGCAGAACCGCGGCGGCATCGTGGCCGCGGTGCTCGCGATCATCATTCTTCTTCTGACGGTCATCGCGCTCCTGCCTCGAGCACGTTCCACCGTGCTGCTTGTTGCAGCGTCGATGACATTTGGCCTCTCGGCGGGACTTCTCATCGACGACGTGCTGCTTGGTTCAGCCATCGGCGATCCGGTGCGGCAGCGCATGCAGGAGGGAGTCGACGACGTAAGCAACACGCCCCAGTACGAGGTCAAACGGCTCGTGCAGCGATCGGTCACATTTCGACTGACGGCATGGCGGGATCTACTGGAAGTCATCTGGGCCAAGCCGCTCGGAGGAACGGGACTCGGCGGGATTGCACCTGCCCTGCTCACGATCGGTGATAACGCAGAGAATGCGGCTGAGTTGCCACCGCACCGGCACGGGCACAACTCGTGGCTCTTTACCGCAGCGGCGACCGGATTGATCGGCCTTGGACTCATGATCTGCACGCTCGGCAGCGCCACGCTCGACCTCCTGAACCGACTGACCGCCTTTCCCGAAGCGATCGTGTGCCTCGGGATCCTCCTCACCTGGATGATCGCCAACATGTTTGACTCCCTCATTCTTTCCGGTGGGACCTCCTGCCTGCTCATGCTTGGTCTTTTGGCGTCCTTCATCCCGAGGGAGAAGCCCGTCTGATGAGTTGGGTGCTGTTTATTGTCGGTGCCTATGTGCTGGGGTCCATTCCGTTCGGCGTCATCATTGCGAAGACTCGCCACGTGGATATCACGGCGTACGGCTCCGGCAATATCGGCGCAACCAACGTAGGACGGGTCCTTGGCAAGCGGCTCGGACTGACATGTTTCGTACTCGATGTCACCAAAGGTGCGGTGCCGGTACTCATCGCTGGCAGCAGTCACGATCTGCTGGGACGATGGGCCTCCGAGATTCCAGCAGACACGGGTTGGCTCTGGCTCGCGGTGGCGGTGGCGGCGCTGGCAGGACACATGGCTTCGATCTTCCTCGGATTCCGAGGCGGCAAGGGCGTGGCCACGGCATTTGGCGGTCTTGTTGCGATGTGGCCGACGCTTGGCATTCCCGCGGTAATCGCGCTGAGTTGCTGGATTCTCGTCGTCGCAAGCACTCGAATCGTCTCGGCGGCCAGCATGGCAGCCGCTATTTCACTACCAGTGACCACAATCGTGCTTCTGCTGACAATAGCGCCGAGCGTGGATGTACCGGACCTCTCACAGAGGCTCGCCCCACCGATCATCGTCTCGGCCGGAATCGCAGGGCTCGTCCTCTGGCGACACCGAGCCAACCTAGGCCGCCTGCTCAAAGGCACCGAGCCCCGAATCGGCCGCTCGTAGCCACGCAGACCGGCGGTCACTGTGCCAGAAGCACCGAGGCGACCACGGCGAGTGGAAACATGATGTCGACCAGATCGCGAATGCGCTGAGCACCGCTCGCCTTGAGCAGAATGACGCCTGCCACGGGCAGGCCCGCTAGCGTGATCCCGATGCCAGCGGGCACAACCGCGAACGCCACGCCACCAAGAAGAAAGCCTCCTGCCAAGACAGTCGCGGCCTCGGCGCACCACCACGTCTTCAGCGGTCCGATCGTGTTGGGCAGTGTCCGCGTGCCCTGCCTGGCATCGCTCCGAGCATCATCGAGATCGCACAGCATGGCGCCAGCCAACACATGCAAGAACACGGCGGCCAATGCAATCACCAGCGGAGTCCATTGAATAGCTGCCCACGACTGCGGCCAGCGAGGAAACACCACCAATACGGCGGCCAGCGCAGTCATGCTCATCGCGACCGAAGCATTCTTGATCAGAAGACGATCCTTGAGCCGCCGCTGGCCAGGCACGTGCGCGTAGCCCATCATGCCCACGACTGCTGCCGGAACTGTGATCGCAGCGAATATGCCCTCGGCAAGTGCCATCACCAACGCGGCAACGAGCAGCGCCATCGCCAACCACCGAACCCCATAAACCTGCCGCCGCAGAAAGCGAACGCGGTGCGGCACCGAGGCCATGTCGCCCCGGTCCGGCATTGATGGCCATGGCCCGACGCGATCCAGCAGGTACGTACCCATCGTCAGCAACGCTGCAATGCCGATTGGACGCCATCGAAGCGGTTCTCCGACGACAACTTCGACAAACAGAACACACCCCCCCGCATAGAGCCCCGCCCACAGGGCGAGGTGTCCACACGCGACCAGGGTCGTCTCGGTCCATCGAACGGCTTTCATTCAGGCGTCCTGTATCATGCCCACTTGAGCCAAGACACCGCAGGGTATCGATCACCGCTCTCCACGCGGTATGCCTCCGCCGAGATGCAATCGCTCTGGTCGGATACGCACCGCTTTGGCATCTGGCGCCGCCTCTGGCTGGCCCTGGCTGAATCCGAGCAGGAACTCGGACTGGATATCTCCGATACCCAACTCGCAGCAATGCGATCGCATCTCGACGACATCGACCTCGATGCGGCGAGAACATATGAACGAAAACTTCGCCACGATGTCATGGCCCACGTACACGCCTGGGGCGACGCGATTCCCGAAGCGCGGGGCATCATTCATCTGGGCGCAACGAGCCAGTTCGTCAACTGCAACACCGAACTCATCCTCATTCGCGACGCCATCGAGATCGTCGCCGCCAAGACTGCCGGCTTGATTCTCGCGCTGTGCAACTTTGCCGATACGTGGAAAGATCTACCGACACTTGGCGCGACCCACTATCAACCGGCTCAACCGGTCACGGTCGGTCGCCGCGCCGCGTCGTGGGCGCAGGATCTCTGGCTTGGGCTTGAAGACCTTGAGCATCGACTGGAAAGCCTTCGATTCCGCGGCGTTCGAGGTGCCACGGGCTCGCAAGCCTCATTCATGACGCTCTTCGACGGCGACGCTGAAAAAGTTGAGTCGCTCGACCAACTCGTCACCGAACGCATGGGATGGCCGGCCGACCGCAGATTTCTCGTCACGGGCCAGACCTATCCGCGCGTCGTCGATGCACAAGTACTTGCTTCGCTCGCAGCAGTCGCGGCCGCCGCGCATAAGTGCGCCACCGACATTCGACTCCTCGCAGGCGTTCGCGAACTTGAGGAACCTTTCGAGAAGAATCAGATCGGTTCCTCTGCGATGGCCTACAAGCGAAATCCGATGCGGTGCGAGCGTGCCTGCGGCATGGCCAGATTCGTCATGACGCTCTCCGCATCGCCGCTTCAAACTGCGTCGGTGCAGTGGCTTGAGCGGACGCTTGACGACTCCTCAAATCGCCGGTTGGTGCTTCCGGAAGCATTCCTCGCCTTGGACGGTCTGCTCGATGTCATGCGCAATGTCGCCGACGGCCTCATCGTCCGGCCCGCCATTGTGGAGGCTCGGCTGCGGGCCGAACTCCCCTTTATGGCGACGGAAGACCTGATGATGGCAGCGGTCAAGCGGGGGGCGGATCGGCAAGAAGCCCATGAGATCGTCCGCCAGCATGCGATGGCTGCAGCCGAAGCCCTCAAGGAGGGTGCAGAGAACGATCTCCTAGAACGTCTCGCTGGCGAAGCATGCTTTTCCGGCATCGATCTGAAGGGCGTTCTCGACCCGAATCGATACGTCGGGACATGCCCGACGCAGGTCAGCCGCTTCACAGCGGCCGCCCGTGGCACCATCGTGCCAAGGTGGTCAGGACGGATTCCAGGGGCTTCTGACCCCGGAATCTAGCCCATTTTACCGAACAGACACCAAACAAGTGGTACAAAAAGGGCCTGATACCATGAAAAACGGCGGAATCAGGCCAACCTGACCGATACAGTCGCCAGTCACGGGCCCCCCCTCCCGGCGTACGGGAATGGGTGTGGGTGCCCTCTTGGGGCCAAGGCGGAGGACTCACATCGATGCAGTCATACGAAACACTGAAGAACCTCATTGAAGCGACAGCAGATGATGTCGCCAAGTGCGCTGGTGGCAATAAGGCCGCTGGCACACGGGTCAGAAAGTCCATGCAGGACATTAAGAACGCGGCTCAGGACGTCCGCAAGGAAGTCCTGACGATGCGTGACGGCGACTAGCGTCCCGTCGCTCTAACTTCAAATACGACCACCAGCTTGCAACTGGTGGTCGTTGCATTCCATAGCCACGCCGATGCAGCACGTTGAAGGATGCCGCACTGTGCGGCTATGCTGACCCACGCCTATGACCGACCCACTTTTCGACATCTCCGGACACGATCTCTCCAATGTCCACGTGCCGCCGAATCGTTTGGATGAACTCCTGCCACAGTGCGGCGACATGCGGCAGGTAGACCGCGTCGTGTGGATCGATGACACGTCCAAGTACGCCATTGGCGTCAAAGAAGTCCGAGATGATGAGTTCTGGGTCCCTGGGCACATTCCCGGCCGACCTTTGCTTCCGGGTGTCATCATGATCGAGGCGGCAGCTCAACTCAGCAGCGTGCTCTACCAGTTCAAGCTCCAATTCGAAAACGCCGGATTCCTCGGATTTACCCGAGTCGATAATTGCGTGTTCCGAGGAAGTGCAGAGCCCGGCGATACGCTGGTCCTACTTGCAGTTGAGAAGAAGTTTCAGCGGCGACGATTTTCCTGCGACGCACAGGGGCTGATCAATGGCAACGTCGTTTTCGAGGTGAAGTGCACCGGAATGCGAATCTGAGCGGCTCTCAGAAGCCCAGCACGAATCCCGCTTCAAAAACCATGCTCGAGTTACGGCATCCGTATCCGTTTCGGGCCGGATACCGTCGATGGTCACCGCAATACTCGTTGATGATGATGGGCGATCCCCAGCCCCACCCATAGCCATAGCCGTAGTTGCCGTAGCCGTAGCCAGATCCACCCCAGCGTGGCGTACTCCACTCGGCGAAGTCATTATCCGAACTCGACTCAGGAATAGTCAGCAGAATCACATCACCCGCATGGTCTCGCGCGGGGTCGTCGCTTACAAAGCGTTGGAGCGGCGTCACGCGTTTCGCGGCGGCGGTGCTATTAGAAGAAACTGCCTTGGCAATCGGAGCAGTTGCGGGAGGCGCAGGCATCTTGAGCACAACGCCGCCAAGTGCGGGCGCCGCAATCAGGACCGTCGATATGGCCAAACGGGCTGACATGACATCCCTATCCTACGTCTTTGCTGGCCCCACGCAAGGAATACTCGATGCTCGATGCTCCGATTCAATTCACTCCCCTGCTGGTCCCGAAGGTCTGGGGCGGCAGGCGGCTTGGGGGGCTGGGAAAGGCCTTGCCGCCGGACGAGCCGATCGGCGAGTCTTGGGAACTCGCCGACCTGCCCGGCGATGGGCCTTCCAGCGTTGTCTCAGAAGGACCTTTCACGGGTATCCCACTTCGTGAACTTCTGGACAGCCATCTCCTCGACATCATGGGCGAGACGCCGCTCAACCAGCAGGAGCGATTCCCACTGCTCATCAAGTTTCTCGATGCACGCGACAACCTTTCCGTGCAGGTGCATCCCGACCAGGCATGGGCCGACACGCACCCGGGCGCATTCCTCAAGAGCGAAGCCTGGATCGTGCTTGATGCCGAGCCTGGCAGTCGAATCTGGGCAGGCGTCAAACCCGGAACGTCGCCAGATGCGCTGCTGACGGCGCTCGATGAGATTCGCCCCGAAGACGTGATGGAATGGCGCACTGCCCGCGTGGGCAGTTGCCACGTGCTGCCGAGTGGCACGTGCCATGCGCTCGGCGAGGGCGTACTCGTTGCCGAAGTTCAGACGACAAGCGATACGACATTTCGGCTCTGGGACTGGGGCCGCGCGGGGCGAGAGATGCACATCGACGCAGCGCTCGCCTGCATCGATTTCGAAACACCGCCACCAGCGGAAGTACCGGCGCCCCCGGCAGCGGACGGGCTCGCTGAAACCATGCTCTCAGACAACCCGTGGTTTCAGATGCGTCGCATCGACTGCGGCAAAGCGACAACATGGCGTTCGGACCTAGGCAACAAGCCAATGGTGCTGATGTGTCTTCGTGGAACCGCGCACGCCACGGGGCCTGGCGGCGCCGCGCGGCTTCAAGCAGGAAGTACAGCGCTTCTGCCGGCGTGCCTCGGGCAGGCCACTGCCGAACTCGCTGAAGGAACTTCGTTGCTGTTGGCAAGTCCTGCCTGAGCGATCAGAACACCGGAAATATCGACTCCGGCAGTAGATCTCCGTGCCCAAGCCTCGCGTGCAGATCGGGATATGGCGGCGACGTCATGCCCGATCGCTTGCAGAACCGCACATCATCACCGATCCATCGCCACACGATCGCGTCGTCTCTGTGAAACGTTTCAATTTGTTTATATGTCAATGCCACAGCATCACTCACTCATTCAGAGAAGAATGTCAACGACACCCGCGACGCCAAGCCAGCACGACACGATGCCGTTGAGGGTAAAAAAGGTAATCGCCATGCGGGACGTACCCCATCGATGCACCGTGGCATGTTCGACAATGAGCAGCGCCGCCACGGCTCCGACGCCAACCAGAAACACGCTGCCAAGCCGATCATCGGTCCACCACACGAGCGCCAGCAGCACGATCGCTGCGAGATGCAGCAGGCGGCTGACCCAGAGGGCGCCCGATTCGCCCAACCGCGACGGCATTGAGTGAAGCCCCTCGGCGCGGTCCACGTCAACGTCCTGCAACGCATAGATCACATCGAAGCCTGCAACCCAGCAGAGCACCATGCCTGCAAGCAGCCAGAGTTCGGGCCCGGCAAGCACCGGAGGATTGATCGCAATTGCGGCCGCCGGAACGCTCAAGGCGAGCGAAGCGCCAAGCCACAAATGGCAGAAAGCCGTAAGCCGCTTGAAGAGGCCGTACGCACAGATCCATACGAGAACGGGTACTGCAAGGATGATTGGCCACGCGTTGTCGTTCACGATCCAAAAAACAAGAGCGATTGCAACGAAGAGCACGGACATGGCGATAAACACGAAAACGTACTGGCCGAGCGCCACTTCACCCGAGGCGAGCGGGCGCGACGCCGTTCGCGGATTCCGCGCGTCGATCTTCCGATCAAGAATCCGATTGCTGAGCATGGCCGCCGTGCGGGCCGTCACCATGGCGCACACCACTAATACAACATCCACCGCAAATCGCGATGGCGGAATAGTTGCGGCGCCACTCGCTGCAGGAAACGCAGCCATAAACGCAGCAAGCACCGCAAACGGAAGTGCAAAGACGCTATGCGCAATCTTGATATCCCCAAGCATGGCCTGCGGCGGACTCTCTGTTCTGCTGGCAATCTCGCTCACATACGGATTCTACGAAACGCCTCCGACCCGGCGGGCGATTTATCTTCCGCCGCATCAAGCACTTACAGAAGTGCTTTTTGTAAGTGGCTGTGGCACAGCGAGATAAATTACTCGGCAGGCCGGGTGCGTTGGAGCACTCTGATCTTGGAGTACTTCATCCAAGCCCGGCGCGTTGTCATCCAAGCGATTCGCCATCCGTCCCGTCCCTGAAAGGCGCCGCCCTTCCCGATCAGTTTCCGCACGCATGCCACGATCGCGTGCGCCAGCGGAGCCAAGGGACCGACTTGCCGCCCACTCTCCACATATGCCTCAGCGTCACGGGTCGTCATCCATTCAAGACACTGCAGCCAGTGGTCCATGTCGCGGAACGTCAGATGACGAAGGTGCGCCTTCACACTAACAGCCGTGGCACTGCCAGCCACACGGCTATGCCCAGTGGATGGCAGGTATTCGGCTGTTCGCCGGTTGTAGAGCCGAATCACCTCGTCAGGGTAAAAACCCGCGGCCTTAATCCAGCGGTCGCCCAGAAAGTTGCGTCGGCGGAAGGCGTAGCAGTGATCTCGCTCAAAGTTGACCTCGCGGAGCCACTCCTGCAAGTCTGGCTCAAGCCGCTCGTCTGCATCGATCGCCAGTATCCAATCATTGGATGCCAGTTCGGAGGCGCGAATTCGCTGCGGGCCGTTTCCGGCATAGGGCTGCTCATGGACTACCGCTCCAAGTGAGCGAGCGAGGTCCTGCGTGCCGTCCGTGCTGCAGGAATCGAGCACCAGCACTTCATCGACAAGCCCACTGAGCGACTCCACGCACGCTTGCAGGTTATGTGTCTCATTGAGGGTGATAATTGTCGCTGTAATCTTCGTCACAGGATGCGATTGTAGAGGTGATCGGCCGCCGCGGTCTCCGGAGGTGCGTGTATCCTCCCCCCCATGGCGACCAAGGCAAAGACGGCGATCACACCCACCCGCGATGAGAACTATCCCGAGTGGTATCAGCAGGTCGTACGGAAGTCCGATCTGGCGGAAAACTCCGCGGTCCGCGGATGCATGGTGATCAAGCCATGGGGCTACGCCCTCTGGGAGAACTTCCAGCGGGTTCTCGACGGCATGTTCAAGGCCACGGGGCACCGCAATGCCTACTTCCCGCTGCTGATTCCGAAGCGATTTCTTGAGAAGGAAGCCGAGCACGTCGACGGCTTCGCCAAGGAATGTGCCGTCGTGACGCACCACCGCCTTGAGGCAGGGCCTGACGGCGGGCTCGTGCCTGCAGGCGAACTCGAAGAGCCGCTCATCATTCGTCCAACAAGCGAAACCATCATCGGCGACGCGTTCAGTCGGTGGATCGAGTCCTATCGCGACCTCCCGCTGCTTATCAACCAGTGGGCCAATGTCATGCGATGGGAGATGCGAACGCGGCTGTTCCTTCGAACCAGCGAATTCCTGTGGCAGGAAGGTCACACCGCGCACGCTACGCAGGAAGAGGCGATCGAAGAAACCGAGCGCATGCTTGATGTCTACGCGGACTTCGCCAACAACTGGATGGCGATGCCTGTGCTCACCGGAGAGAAGACCGCGGGCGAGCGATTCCCGGGGGCCGTCCAAACGCTCTGCATCGAAGCAATGATGCAGGATCGCAAGGCGCTTCAGGCTGGCACTTCTCACTTTCTCGGGCAGAACTTTGCCAAGGTGCAGGACATCACGTACCAAAGCGAGGAAGGCAAACTCGAACACTGCTGGACAACATCGTGGGGCGTCTCGACGCGGCTGGTCGGCGCCATGGTGATGACCCACGGCGATGACGATGGCCTGCTCCTGCCACCACGGCTCGCGCCCGCCCATGTCGTCATCCTTCCGATGACCGGCCGCGCCGAGAATCCAGAGGCCGTCCTGAATTACTGCCGCAAGATCGCGGACGATCTGCGGGTAATCCCCTATCACGGCAGGCATATCGAGGTCGAAATCGACGAGCGGGATATCCGCGGCGGTGAGAAGAACTGGCAGTGGATTCGCCGCGGAGTGCCCATTCGCCTCGACATCGGTCAACGGGACATGGAGTCAGACAGCGTATTCATGGCCCGCCGTGACAAGGGGCATAAGGACAAGGAGAACGTGGATCGCGCCGCATTCGTCGCAGGTATCCACGACATTCTCGAGGAAATGCAGCAGGGGATGTACGACCGGGCGCTCGCCTTCCAAAAAGACAACTCCTGCGAAATCGACTCCGAGGACGCCTTCCGCAAATACTTCGCCGCGCCGCCCGGAGAGCCGACGCCGCCGCACGCAGGATTTGCCTGGGCTCATTTCTGTGGAGATGAGGATGTTGAGCAGCGAATCAACGACGAGATGGGCGTCACGGTCCGGTGTGTCCCACTTGCAGACGGCGAACCAGGAACCTGCATCTTTACTGGCAAGCCAAGCCTGAAGCGGGTGGTGTGGGCGAAGTCCTACTGACTCCGAACAGCGTCATAGAGACACTCGTAGGCTGTGCACATGTGATCGACTGAGAATCGATCCATTCCACCACGTATGCCAGCCCGAACCTGCTGCATGTCGCGGTCGTCGATCACCCTACTGGCTTCCTTGACCATCGCATCGACATCATCGAGTGGAACCAAGAGACCGCTTACTTCATGCTCGATGATTTCAGGCACGCCACCAACGGCCGTCGCAACCACCGGCACATCGCAGCGACGCACCTGAATCAGGCTCGAACACAGCCCCTCAAAGCGAGACGTGTTCAAGAATAGACTCGCGCACTTCATGACGCCGATGATGTCGGATCGAAACCCCAACCAGTGCACCCGTGTGAGTGACAGTTCGGATGCAAGCGAGCGCAGTTCCCCCTCTCGCTCGCCCGCACCGGCAATCAATAGGTGGACATGCGAGTACCTATGCTCGAGCGCGGCCCAGGCACGAAGCAGCATGTCCTGATTCTTCTGGGAGTTCAGCGCCCCGGCATGGAGCACGACAAACGCATCGTCTGGAAGGTCGAGTTCGGTGAGCTTCGCAGGTGGCGTGGCATCGATGGCCGCAAAGTCTGCGGCACTTGGGATGACGTGCACGCGATCCCCGTCGACCCCGCCCGTCATCAATGCCTCCCGAACAGAATTTGAAATGGCACCGTAGGCAGCGACACCGGCGCCGTACTTCCACCGCGTAACAAGACCACGGCTCAGCGGAAATTCAACTCGACGAGTCACGACCAGCGGAACGGGAATGCCGGTCATCGCAAGCCGCGCAAGCTGGTGCGCCTTACTTGCGTGCGCATGCACCACCGATGGCTTGAGTCGGCGCATGAGCCGGCGAAGGGCCAGCACGCCACGCACTCCTCGGTCAGAAGGCACTGACTCAACTGCAAAACCTTCCTTGCACGCTCGGCGGAGAAATTCTGAGCCCGCGCGGCCGACAACAACGCTGTCGCCACCCAT
>PVBE013000811.1_pt1 | contig 11809 bp, 11 predicted proteins | sample 1631181 | NCBI WGS metagenome assembly PVBE01 (sample SAMN08397723, study PRJNA350692) | Marine metagenome, whole genome shotgun sequencing project. | isolation source: water | place: Pacific Ocean | collected 2012-04 | reverse complement strand
GAGAGGCTCTTCCCGAATTGTTTGCGTTTGGTCGCGCGCGTCAGCGCTTCGTCGAGAGCTCGGGACGCCATGCCACAGGCCGCGGCGCCTACCGTCGGTCGTAAGCGATCGAGCGTCGCCATCCCGATTTTGAAACCGTCGCCTTCTTCTCCGAGGCGAGCGGACGCGGGGATCCGGCAATCCGTGAAGCGGATATCGCCGAGCGGATGAGGGGAACTCAATTCGATCGGCGACACGAATTCGAAACCCGGCGCGTCTGCTTCGACAACGAAGCAGGAGATGCCGCGATGTCCGGCGGAGGGATCCGTCGATGCAAATACTGTGTAGAAATCTGCGATGCCGGCGTTTGAGATGAGCGTCTTGCCGCCGTTCAGAATGTAGGACTCGCCATCCCGCGTCGCGCGGGTCTGGATGTTGGCCACGTCGGAACCGGCTTCGGGCTCCGTCATGGCGAAGGCCGCCATCGCTCGGCCTGCCATGGCGGCGTTTACCCATTTGGCGCGCAATTCGTTGCTGCCGGCGAGTGCGATGGGCGTTGAGCCGAGCGCCTGAAGCGCGAAGATGTCGTCGGCCAAGGGCGAGACAGCGCCGAGCGCGTCTCGTACCAGGCAGCAGGCCCGCAGGTCGAAGGGCGCGAGCGACCGGAACAACTTGGCGCTGCCCATGAGCGCCATCAGCTCCCGTGCCTGGACGCGCGCGGCCGCGTCCGTGTCTGCTTCCGGCGTGCGCGCGAGTTCCCGCGCGAAGGCGTTGAGTTCAGCGGCGAGCGTTACGTGGCGTTCGTCCAGGAACGCTCGAATGGTGGCGACGTCTAGCAGCATCGATTCGGATCCTTGTGTCTTGTCTTGGCTCGCTTTGGCTCGCTTTGGCTCGCTTCCTCTTACTTCGCGGCTACTTGAACTTGGGAGCGCGCTTCTCTTTGAACGAAAGGTACGCCTCCCGAAAATCCGGATGCATCATGCAGGCGGCCTGGGCTTCTGCCTCGGTCCGCAGTGCGGTGTCGAAGTCCATGAAGGCCTCGCGGTTGAGCAGCTCCTTCGTCATCTCGAGTCCATAGGCGGGGCCCTTCGCGAGTTTCTCTGCCATCGCCGCGGCATTGTTCCGCAACTCGGCGCCCGGCACGATGTGGTTGTAGAGGCCGATCCGATGCGCTTCCTCGGCGCCGACGAAATCGCCCGTCATGAGCAGCTCGGTGGCTCGCCCGAAACCGATGATGCGCGGCAAGAGCCAAGCGATGCCCATATCCGCGCCACTGAGGCCAACCTTGGTGAAGAGGAACGCGATCTTCGCCTCGGGCGCAGCCATGCGAATGTCCGCCGCCGCCGCGATCACGGCGCCCGCGCCAGCGACGGTTCCGTTCAGCGCCGCCACGATGGGCTTTCGGCATCGCCGCATGGCGTCGATGAGCGAGCACGTGAGTCGAGTGAACTTGAGCAGCCCTTCTTGGTCGCGTTCAAAGAGCTGACCGATGATGTCCTCCACATCTCCGCCAGAACAGAAGCCGCGGCCAGTCCCCGTAATGACGATGGACCGCACCGAGGCGTCGCCGTCCAAGGTCCGGAACGCTTCGGCGAGCTCTTGGTAGCTCGCGAACGTCAGCGCGTTAAGCCGCTCCGGGCGATTGAGCACAATAGTGCCGACGCGACGCGTCGCGTCGTATTCGTACAGAAAGTGGTTCGGTGAAAGCGACATCGCGGCGGACGTTAGCATTACGTCTGCGGCGTTGGCGACCGGCTCGCTACGGAAGCACGGCCAGCGCTTCGATCTCGATCTTGGCGCCCTCTTCGATGAGCCCCTTGATCTCGATGAGTGCCATAGCCGGGTACCACTTGCCGATGATCTCTCGATAGAGCGTCCCGATGGCGCGCTCCTGAGCGAGGTATTCGCTCTTGTCGGTAACGAAGATGGTGAGCTTGGCGATGTGTTCGGCGGAGCCGCCCGCCGCTTGCACGATGGTCAGCACGTTGCGCAGCGCCTGCCCAAACTGATCGGAGAACGTCTCGCTGACGATCTCCTCCTTCTCGTTCCAAGCGACCTGCCCAGCGACGCAGAGAACCCTGCCGCCCGCCGGATAGACGATGCCGTTTGAATAACCTTTGGGGCGACCCCAACTTTCCGGATTGATGACTTTACCGCTCATGCACAAAACCCGCCTGCGTCCATACCTATGGCTTGCCCCGTGATAGCCGAGGCATCTTCGCCGCAGAGCCATACCACAGCTGCGGCCACTTCTTCAGGGGTGACGAGGCGCGTTTGTCCAACGGTCTTCAGAATCGCGCTTAGCGCGTCATCGGCGGAGAGACCGGTCTGCTTTTGTACGCGGGTCACGGACTCGACGGTCATTTCCGTATCGACGTAGCCCGGGCAGACGCAGTTGACGGTGACGCCCTTCTTGGCCACCTCGGCGGCGACGGAGCGGGTGAGGCCCAACACGGCGTGTTTTGAGGCGGTGTACGCCGCGATATAGGGCGACCCCATCTTTGACGTGACGGACGCGACGTTGACGATTCGCCCGTAGTGCCGGTCCAACATCGACCCGATGAAGGCGCGTGTACAGAGGAAGGGGCCGGTCGCGTTGATGGCCATGATGCGATTCCACTCCTCGACGGAGTGGCGCCGGATCGGTGCCGACGATGCGGCGCCGGCGTTGTTGACTAGGATGTCGACCTGTCCGAGGCGCTCTTCGGCGAAGAGCTGGAGCTCTTCAACGCTCGCCGGGTCGCTCACGTCGCATACCGTTGACCAAGCCTCTGCGCCCGATTCGCGAAGCTCCTCAGCGACGCGGTCTACTGCCGACTTGCTTCGCGCTACGAGTACGAGACCGGCGCCGCGCGCCGCTAGGTCACGGGCGATGGCCGCACCAATGCCGCGGCTCGCACCCGTGATCACCGCGCCTTTGCCGTCTAGACTTCGCATTCGTTTGGTGTCCCTTATTTCGTTTTAAGCACCGCGAGACGCTCAGTATAGCGCGCTTGTACGGCGTTGTACTCGCTCTGGCTGAGCCCCAGGGCCTGCGCCGTGCGGCGCATGACGACCGTTTCTTCCGTCGAGACCTCGCCGTCGGCGGCGGCCGCCTTCATGAGCAGCTCGAGGACCTGCATCCGTAGGTCGTGGTCGCCGTGCGCCTTCAGATCTCGCGTAAATCGGGGCCCGTAGATCGTTGAGATTTCTACGATGTGTCGCTTGAGGCCGACGCAAATGGCGTTGACCGCCTGAGCCGTCAAGCCGTTGACGCGCTCCAGTTCACCGCGAACCATCGTTTGCTCGTCGTCGCTGAACTCGCGATCCGCGTAGGCGACGGCGCCGAGCAGGCCGGCGATGGCGGTTACTATGCGTATCGTCGCATCGTCGGCATCGGGCATATTCGCCCGCACCGTCGCGTCGAGGAATCCGCCGCTATGGGGCCCGCTGTCTTCTTTGCCAAACACGCGCTTACTCTAGACCCGTCGGGGCCATCGCGCTTGTCTGATTTTGGTGGCCGCTTTGCTCGGCCGGGGGTTAGCAGCCCACGTCGAGTAGGAGCTTGCCGCCTTCCTCCCCAAGCCTCTCGCACGCTCCGGGGCAGAGGATCATCCGCTCGGGGTTGAGCGGGTCGTCCACGTAGTAGGCGACGGCAGCACCACATTGCGCCTCGTCCGTCACCCTAGCAAAAACCTCCGGCGGGGATCCGTCCGGGGCGAATGTCACCGTGAGCTCGTCGTAGTTCAGCGGACCGGAGGGGTCCTCGGGTAGCCAAAACATGCATTGGGGCTCCCCGCGCATAATGGCGCTCGCTGAGTCGCTACGGCACGCCGAGGCGTTCGCGCATCGAGGCATTGCGCGCTATCGCCGGTTGCCGGGCCTTGTTCATTTGTCGGCGAGTACCGCGTCGCGCACGATTTCGCCGAGGGTTTGGATGGTCGTCCGTCCTTCGTCGGCGGTGGCCGCGGCCGGATCGCCAAAATAGGCGTCGCTTCCGCCGGCAGCTTCGAAACTCTCCTTGCCCGCTCGAATGGCCGTCGAGAGGCTCGCTGGATTCGGGGTCAGACCTGTTCGGACTGTGTCATCGACGAGGTCGGGCCGCTCCGCTAAGACGATGGAGCCTTCGTACTGGCCCGCGTGGCAAGCGCCGGATTTGAATTCGCTTGTGAGGCGGAGCGCCCAGGGTTTGCGGGTGACGTCGGGGAAGAGCGCGCGGAGGTTTCCGCGGGCGTTGGTCTGATTTTGGGCGGCGCGCAGACTGGCGATGTGCGTGGGGTCGAGGTGGGCATTGGCGAGGATCAGAGTCCGCACGTTGTGGGCCTCCAAACCCAAAGCAATATCGTTGATCAGAGCTGTCACGATTTCGGGCCTCACCGAGATCGTACCGGCGAAGCCCTTCGCGAAATCGGCGGCGGTGTAGGCGAGGGCGGGCGCGACCGTGGCCAGGCTGCCTGAGTCCCGGAGCAGCTCCGCGCCGCGTCGCGCCATTGCAGTGGAAATGATCACATCGGTAGCAAGGGGCAGATGGGGACCGTGGGCCTCGGTGGCTCCAACCGGAAGGATCACGAGGAGATCAGCAGCTGCACTGGCAACTTCCGTCCACGTGGCGTCCGTGAACTCGATGGGAAATGTGCGGTCGGGGGGCATGGCCGAATCGGTATAGTGCTGAGGTGGACTTACCGATAGAGTCCCGCGCGATGCCGTCCGAGTCGCTGCCATTGCCCGAATTGCTGAATATTGCCGACCGCTTCCTCGATGCGCGGATCCGAGAGGGCAAAGGCTCGAAAACAGCCGTGATCTGCGGTGATCGCAAGCTCACGTATGACCAGGTCGCCGCGCTGGCGAATCGTTTTGCCAACGTCTACGCGGAACTCGGCGTGGTGCCTGAGCAGCGGGTGATGGTGGCGTTGCCTGACATTACCGAACTCGCGTGCGCGCTCTTTGGCGCCATCAAGGTGGGCGCCGTCGGTGTGATGGCGAATTGCCATCTGAAGCCTGACGCGATCGCGGCGTTCTACGAGTACACGCGTGCTCAGGTCGTCGTGGTCCATCGGGAGCAACTGGCGGCGTTTGCGAAGGCTGCCCAGGATGCGCGCTTTCTGAAACATGTGGTGGTCGTGGGTGACGAGGACGCGGAGACGTCCGAGCCAGCCGAAGCGCGCGAGCTGCGAGAGTTACAGGACGCGGACGAGCACAGCTCCACGATGATTTCGCCCTCGGCCGTCGACCTCCCCAAACTGGACTCATTTGAAGCGCTCGCTGCCGATGTAAGCGATGAGGCGACGACGTACCCGTCTCATCGCGACGACGCGGCGCTCTGGCTCTTTTCCGGTGGCACGACGGGCACGCCCAAGGGAGTCGTGCAGAGCCACGGCTCGTTCGTGAACACCACCGAACTCTACGCCAAGGGCGTGCTCGGGTATTGCGAAGACGACATCACGTTGAGCGTACCGAAGCTCTACTTCGGCTATGCGACGGGTTCGAATTTGTTCTACCCCTTTGCCGTTGGCGGCACGTGCGTGCTCTTTCCGGGGCGCTGCACCGCGGACGAACTCTTCGCGCAAATTGCCGAGCATCGTCCGACGATTCTCATCAACGTGCCAACCATGGTGAACCATATGGTGACGCGCGCGGAACGCGAGGAGCACGATCTTTCGTGTTTGCGTTTGGCGACCTCAGCGGGCGAAGCGTTGCCGACGTCGCTCTATGATCGGTGGAAAGAGACGTTTGGTGTCGAGCTGCTCGACGGTCTCGGCACGGCGGAAATGTGGCATGTGTTCGTAAGCAACCGCCCCGGCGACGTGAAACCGGGGACGCTCGGCAAGGTGGTGCCCGGCTTTGAGCTGCGCGTTTGTGACGACGACGGCAAGAGCTTGCCTGACGGCGAAATTGGCTGGCTTTGGGTGCGCGGCGGATCGCGCGCGATCGGCTACTGGCAAAACAAGGAACGCAGCGAAGAAGCGTTTCGCGGGCAGTGGTACGTGTCGGGCGATATGATCGTTCGCGACGCGGACGGGTACTTCACGTACTGCGGCCGAGGCGACGACATGCTCAAGGTCGGCGGCAAATGGCTCTCGCCCAAAGAGGTCGAAGGTTGCCTGATGCGGCATCCGAGCGTGCGCGAATGTGCGGTTGTGGGGGTGACGGACGCCAACGGATTGACGAGGCCCTACGCCCACGTTGTAGCCGCGGTGGCTCCTGGCGAAGCCGGCGAGTCCGGCGTGCGTGCAGCAACGCTGAAAGAGTACGTGCGGACGCAGCTCGAGCCCTACAAGGCGCCGCGCGAAGTGGTCTTCGCCGATGACTTGCCGCGAACGCATCTGGGCAAGATTGACCGAGGCAAGCTGCGCAGGGAGTCGCGCCCGCCAGCGGCCTAGCTCGGTGTTTGCCGCGGTCGCGCTGCCCGGGCGCCCATTTCAGCGACCGGTTGAACCAATCTCGCTTTGGGACGGCCGCGGCAAAAGACCGCGTTTCGACCGCCAGCATTCCGGCACAGGAATGACTCGAGCGCCGAAGAAGTAATCCTCAAGTTTTTGTAACCACCCGGGACTGGCGCCCGAGCCTGTCGTCATCTAGCTTTCCATGGTAGGCGGCGACGCCTGAAGGGGGATATTTTGCGAGCGACACCCGAATCACCTCGGATGTTTAAGAGTAACTTCGTGGACTTTTTTTCACGAACGCCGGCAATCGTGGTGCCCATTCTCTTTGTTCCCGTGTGCGTGTGGATGTTCTGGTACGGGCTCGCCCGCGCGGACGTGGGGATTTGGTCCGCCATGGGTTTGTTCGGCGCTGGTTTTGTCACGTGGACGCTTACCGAATACTGGCTACACAGGACCGCGTTTCATTGGATCCCGAACGCGAGCTGGGGCAAGCAGATGCACTTCCTGGTTCACGGGGTGCATCACGATTGGCCGAAAGATAAGTACCGACTCGTGATGCCGCCAGCGGTGAGCATTGCGCTCTACTTCCTCTTCCTCGGGATTTTCTACGCGCTTTTTGGATCGTACGCGTGGCCCTTCCAGACGGGTTTCGTGATCGGGTACGTGGTCTACGATCTCACGCACTATTACATCCACCACTTCACGCCCAAGACGAAGTTCGGAGTGAATCTTAAGAAGCACCACATGCTTCATCACTACAAGTATCCCGACAAAGCGTTCGGCGTTTCGAGCCGCGTCTGGGATTCCGTGTTTGCAACGACAGTGCCGGCGATCCATCGCAAGGCGGCGACGGCGCCACCGCCGGCGGTAGCCGGTAGCGCTGCGCCCGGTGCGGCACATAGCGAGCCGCCGCCGGCCGAGTAGGGTGTTCGCTCGGCGTATTCGCGCGTCCGGCGAGCCGCCGCCGGCCGAGTAGGGTGTTCGCGCGGCGTATTCGCGCGTCCGGCGAGCCGCCGCCGGCCGAGTAGGGTGTTCGCGCGGCGTATTCGCGTGTGCGCGTATTCGCGCGTGCGCGCGTCCGCGGAGTCATGTCCGTAAGGAGTCCCGCAGAAGGGACGCGCTAGCGCGATGACCGGGTCATGAGGCTACGGTGACCATCTGGCGGGACACGGTAGCGACTTGGGTCGGGGCTGCGTCTCAAGCGACGAATGCTCGCCGGTGCGGTCCGTTGCCGCTGGTTCGGTGCGCTCTGCCGCCGGTGCGTTAGCCTGTCCGCCGCCGCCGAGGGGTCTTGCACCGCTCGTCGCGCTTCAGGACGGTTCGCGAGCGCCGTCGCGACGGTGCCACGGGCGCGATGTCTGCGAGTCGTAGCCGCAACAGGGGGCTCCCAAGCGCAAGCACTGCCGCCCGCAACGCTCCGTCCTCAATTACGCCCGCTCGCACTACGCTCTTCGCTGAGCAATCCAGGGCCGCAGCGATCACGTTCGATTGCCGCCAACCCTGATGTCGTGCCAGCGCCACGGCCACGCTGCGCCGCTCGGCGCCAGTCGCCCACGGCGTGACGGAGGCGGCTGCTCGCGCGATGAGCGGCAACGGCGTTGACGCTGCAATCCCGCGTGGTGCGAGCGTCGGAAAGTGCCGCCGGCTCGCGGCGACCTTTGAATCGTTGCAAACATACGCGTGCAGCGCCTCCCGATATCCGTCGATTGGCTTGTGGACCCGTGGTGCCAGCCGAGCGACCGTCACCCACGGGTCGACTTCCGCGCCAATCAATCCCCGGTGGGTCGTCCAGGCCCAGGAGAGTGGGTCCTCCGCTAGGCCCGCACGGCAGGGATTCAGGTGGACGTACTTCACGTGTCGTTCCAGCTGCGCTGCGTTGCGTATTGGCGTGGGGTCCGGAGCCGATTCCCAGAGCTTGTGCTCGCCTAGTCGTCGAGTGAGTCCGCTCATGAGGCCTCGCATTCGCCCGTGGAGAACGGCGGGGTCACCTTCCGCGAGGACGTGCGGGTGGTTCGGCATCAGGCATGCTGCCATGGCGCACGGAAACGTCTCGCGCATGCGTCGCCAGAACCACCAACCGACGTCTGGCGACCTGAAGGGCTTTGAGCCAAGCAGTGTGCGCGCTGTGAGGTGCCAGAACATAAGGGTCAGTCGGCCGCCATCTCCATCGAGTTGTGCGATTTCGGGCGCGTGTAGGAAATCGCAGCGTTCGGGATGCCTGGGGCAGTTCGGCCAAGCCAGCGCGCCGGTCATGTTGCTAAGGCGTCCCGTACCCGGGACGCCTTAGCAACATGACCGGGTCATCCGTCTAGCGTGACCGTGTCAGCGGACACGTTGGCTACATAGGTTTCGGCCGTCCGCCCGGCGCGCCCGTTGACGTATGCAGCGACATGACGTCAGGTAGCGCGATGTCAACGCGCACTCTCGAAACCATCGAAGTCGAGACCGAAGGCCCCGTCGCCTGGATACGCCTCAATCGCCCGGCGCGCCTGAACGCGTACACCACCCAAATGGGCATCGAGATCTTCAGTACTCTCGCCGAACTCGACGAATCCGACGACACCCGCGCCATCATCATCACCGGCAATGGCCGCGGCTTCTGCGCTGGCGCCGATCTCGAATCGGGCGGCTCCACCTTCGACGGCCCCGACTTCGAACGCGCCGGCGCCTTCGAAAAGAAGGTCGCTCCCTGGCGCATGCGCACGCCCATCATCTGCGCTTTCAACGGGCCCGCCGTCGGCATCGGCGCGACACTTCCGCTCCACTGGGACATCCGCATCGCCTCCGACAAAGCAAAAATCGGCTTCGTCTTCACCCGCCGCGGCATCATCCCCGAAGCCAACAGCACGTGGCTCCTCCCCCGTCTCATCGGCATGTCAAAAGCGCAGGACCTGCTCATCACCGGGCGCATCCTCACCGCGCCCGAGGCTCTCGAATACGGCATCGTGAGCCGCGTCGTGCCCCACGATGACCTGATCGCTACAGCGCGCGACATGGCTATGGATATCGCCAAAAATACGGCGCCCGTCTCCGTCGCCATCACCAAGCGCCTCTTATGGCGTCAGCTCGGTGTCGACGATCCCCAGGCGGCCAAGGATTTCGAGTCGGAGCTGTTCTATTGGGTCGGCAAGCAGCCCGATGCGGCGGAGGGCGTGAACTCCTTCCTCAAGAAACGCGAGCCCCGCTGGTCGATGTCGCTGCAAGAGCTGCCTAAGTCGCTAGACTCCAAGTCGTGAGTTCTTTCAGAGGAAGTGGGTCCCAAGGCGGACGTCGACGAAAGCGAGGCGGTCCGCCAACCGCCGGCGGCGCGCGTCCGCCAATCCCACGGCGTCGCAACGCCGACGAACGTCGCAGCATCCCTAAGCCCGCCGACGAACTCACGAACGTACTCGTCACCGTGGAAAAGCTCGTCCCGAGCGGCGCCGGCCTCGTACGTCTACAAGACGGTCGCATCGCATTCGTCAACGGCGTCGTGCCGGGCGACCAATTACGCATCCAGCGCGCCGACCGACAGCGCGACCTCTTCCGCATTCACGAATACGAAGTCGTCACGCCCGGCGCCGACCGCGTGGCGCCCGAATGTCCCGTCTTCGCCCAATGCGGCGGCTGCGACTGGATGCAACTGAGCCTCGACGGCCAGCGCCACGCAAAAGCCGGCCTCGTAACGGAGGCGCTGCGCCGCACCGCTAAGCTCGAACGCGACGATGCGCCGCGGCTCGTGACGGCCGGGAACGCGACGCATTACCGCGCGCGCGGTCGCTGGCACGTCAACCCCAAGGGGCGCGTCGGATTCTTTGCCGGACAAAGCCACCGGCTTACGGAAATCCCCGGCTGTCTCGTCTGCGCACCCGAACTCGACGAAGCGCTCGGCGCCGTGCGCGCCGCCGGCGAGCGGCACGGTCACGCGCTGCGGACATTCTCGGCCATCGAGGGCGCGCTGCCGCCCGCGCACGGAGCGAGCGGAACGCACGGAGCGAGCGGCCGCGTCGCGCTGCACTTCTGGCCAAGGGACGAATTCCAAGACGACTTGCCCGAAAGGGCGCGCTCGCTACTCGACGAATTGCGCGAAAACTACGACGTCACCTTGCGCGGCGAGCCGAGCGTCGCTGACAACGACACGCATTGGACGCTCGGTGACGTCACCCTGCGCGTGCCGCCCGGTGGGTTCACGCAAGTCAACTGGCCCGTCAACGAAGCGCTCGTCGCGCACGTCGTAGACGGCGCGAAAGCGCGCGGCGTGCAGACGTTCCTCGACGTCTACTGTGGCGCCGGCAACTTCGCGTTGCCGCTCGCACGTGCGGGCATGCGCGGCGTGGGCATCGAGTCGAGCGGCGCGGCTATCGCCGCCGCTCGCCGCGCCGCTGGAGACGCCGGCCTCGAAAATGTCCAGTTTCGTGCCGGCGACGCTGCAGAGCAGACGGAAAAATCCGCAGGCGACGCTGAGCGTTACGACTTGGCGATCCTCGATCCACCGCGCGCCGGCTGCAGAGAGGTGCTCGGCTCGCTGATTGGCACCGCTCCCGCGCACATCTGCATTTGCGCGTGCGATCCGGTCACCCTCGCACGCGACCTGCGGACGCTGGTTGACGCCGGCTACGCGCTCACAGACGTGACGGTGTTCGATATGTTCCCCCAAACGCACCACTGCGAGACCGTTGCGTGGCTGCGTTCCGATGGGAATTCTCGCGCCCGTCTGTAAGCGAGGCGACTTCGCTTGCCCGATCAACGCGGCTCGGGCAGTCTCCCGCCGAAATGCGCCGGGAGAATATCAAGTGAGCAGCTACAACCCCGCTACTTCGCCCAATCAGACCGACACAGGTTGGCCGAAGGGCGTCAAGTACATCATCGGCAACGAAGGTTGCGAACGATTCAGTTACTACGGGATGAAGGCGATTCTCTTCATCTACTCGCAGTTCCTGATCGCGACTGTGTTGGGTGTTGCCGAGGACGATCCGGGAGCAGCCGGCCAGGCCAAGGCGCTGGTTCACTTCTTCGGTGCTGGCGTCTACGGCCTCGCCATGCTCGGCGCTATCGTCGCGGACCGTCTCCTCGGCAAGTACCGGACCATCCTCTGGCTCTCGATCGTGTACTGCTCCGGCCACTTCGTCTTGGCCATGAGCGAAGGCCCGATTTACGACAGTTTCCATGGCGCGCTGCTCGGCAGCTCGATTGGCCACGCGCAGGGCTCTCTCTACGGGCTTTACCTTGGGCTCATTCTGATTGGCATCGGCTCCGGCGGAATCAAGCCCTGCGTTTCGGCTCACGTCGGCGACCAGTTCGGCAAGAAGAACTGGTTTCGTCTTCGCACAGTCTTCCAGGCCTTCTACTTCATCATCAACTTCGGCAGCATGTTTGCCACGCTTTTGATCCCGTGGGTCTACAACGCCAAGGGGATATTCGGCGAGTGGTCGACGGGGCTGGCGTTCGGCATCCCCGGCATCTTGATGGCGATGGCAACCATCTTCTTC
>PVBE010767934.1_pt1 | contig 11809 bp, 11 predicted proteins | sample 1631181 | NCBI WGS metagenome assembly PVBE01 (sample SAMN08397723, study PRJNA350692) | Marine metagenome, whole genome shotgun sequencing project. | isolation source: water | place: Pacific Ocean | collected 2012-04 | reverse complement strand
TGGCTATTTCCTCCTCGGAGGATGGCGGCTCTTCGGGCGGAAGGCGGCGCCGAGCAGCACGACCTCAGCACCGAGCGAGGAGCAGCCGGAGGCTCTGGACCCCGCCAGCCTGCCCTTCGAGACCAAGCACTGGATCACCCTGGCGGTGATCGGCACCTTGGTGGCCGGAGTCATCTTCTTCGACGTGCACGTCGGCATGGGAGCATTCACCGGCGCGGTGCTGCTGACGCTCCTGAAGCTCGTCGACGAGGCGGAGGCCGTCCGCAAGATGCCGTGGCGCGTGATCATGCTGGTGACGGGCGTCACCGTGCTGATCAGCCTCATGGATCAGACCGGGGGCCTCGACCTCTTCACCTCGTACTTGGCTCGATTCTCCACCCAGGACACCGTGACCGGCGTGGTCGCGTTCTTCACCGGGATCATCTCCATCTACAGCAGTACCTCGGGTGTCGTGCTGCCGGCGTTCCTCCCGACCGTTCCAGGCTTGATCGAGCAACAGGGCGGAGGCGACCCGCTGGCGATCGCCTCGGCCATGAACGTCGGCGGGCACCTCGTCGACGTCTCTCCGCTCTCGACCATCGGCGCCCTCTGCCTCGCCAGCGCTCCGATCACCGAGGACAGCCGCGCGTTGTTCAACAAGCTCATGGTGTGGGGACTGTCGATGTCGGTGGTCGGCGGCCTGACCTGCTGGCTCTTCTTCGGTGTGCTTTGGTAGTCACGGGTCACCCCCCTGTCGCGGACGGCGCCCGCAGCCGATAAGGCGAGCGTATGGGTCCGCGCGCCGACCAGGCTCCAGCACGCCACGGGGTGCTGGCCTCGTCAAGGTTGACAAGCTTGACAGGGTTGACAAGCTTGACAAGCCGGTGCCGGAACGTGTACCTAGAAGGAGGCGCGCAGGAGGTGGACTCCGAGTGCCGGGGCTCTAGAAGTGGTCGATCCCGACCAGGGCATCATGCAGGCCCCTCTCGAAGCGATGGCACGACACGTCAGCAGTTCGTTCGGCCCTGACCGCACCGCGCGTGTCCGGGTGTGCCCGCTCGAGTCCATCCTCACCCTGCCGACCATCCTTCTCCTGACTACCACCGGCATGGTCATGCCGGCCGGACGCGGCGGATGATGTAGCGACGAACACCGCAACCTCACTGAGGGCCATCATCCGCAAGCGGGTGATGGCCTTTTTTTTGGGCTCGTCCCAAGGAATGGCAGAAATGAACATGGCTTTGCGGTACATCTGGATGAACGGAGAGCTGGTCGGCGCCGAGCGGGCGACCGTGCCCTTCTTGTCCGCCGGGCTGCACTACGGTGTGTCCGTCTTCGAGGGCATCCGCTGCTACGCGACGGACGCCGGACCCGCGATCTTCAGGCTCCAGGAGTATGTCGATCGCCTCATCGCATCGGCGCACGTGCTCGGCTTTCGTGATCTGCCCTGCGACGCCCCGCAGCTCATCGAGGCGATCAAGCTTACGGTCCGTGCGAACGAACTGGCCGACGCGTACATCAGACCCGTCATGTACCTCGCCGTCGGCGGCTGGAACCTCTCGGTGGACGACGGCCACTTGCACGTCGGTGTCGCCGCCTGGCCGTGGCAGGACCTCTTCGGCCCGGATGGGCGGGAGCTGGGCCTACGGGCACATGTCTCGTCCTTCACCCGTCACCACGCCAACGCGGCCATGACCAAGGCCAAGGTCGCTGGTAACTACGTCAACTCGATCCTGGCCCGGACCGAGTCGCTGCGTCTCGGATTCGACGAAGCCATCATGCTCGACCCCGACGGTCACGTCGCGGAGTGTACGACGGCGAACGTGTTCGTGGTGCGGCGCAACACGATCTCGACGCCACCGGCTGCGCGGGTACTGGAGGGAGTCACGCGTGACACGGTTCTGACGCTTGCCCATGGTCGAGGTATGCCCGTGGAGGAGCGGCCCATCACCCGCGATGCGCTCTACACGGCCGACGAGGTCTTCCTCTGTGGCACCTCGGCCGAGATCGCGGCGATCCGAGAGATCGACCACCGCACGATCGGCAAGGGCCGTACGGGTCCGGTGACACGTCACCTGCAGGGTGAATATCGGGCCGTGACGCGTGGGGGGCACCCGTTGTCTGCAGCGTGGCTCACGCAACTCGACGAGGAGCCCGGCACCGATCGTGCGTGGTTGCCGCCGACGGCCGATCGCCACGAACCGATGGAAGTCGGCTATGGACATGGAGTCTGACGTGACACTCGACCCGACCAGCACTCTCACAACGCAGGCCAGCACGACGGCAGCCCCTGGCTGCCGCGTGGCCGTCCTTGGCTTCGGCACCGTCGGGCAATCGGTCGTCCGCATCCTGAGCACCGCCCCTCCCGACGGCCTGCAGCTGACCCATATCTACAACCGTCGCATCGCGGAGAAACAGGTCGCGTGGGTGCCCGAGGGCATCGCCTGGACGGACGACATCGCTGCCGTGCTCGCGTCGGACGTCGACGTCGTCGTGGAGCTGATCGGCGGACAGGAGCCCGCGGAGACCTGGATCCGGCGTGCGCTCGCGGCGGGCAAGTCGGTGGTGACTGCCAACAAGCAGGTCATCGCCGAGGTAGGCCCCGAGCTGATCGAAATCGCCGCCCGTCACGGCAGCCGGATCGGCTTCGAGGCCTCCGTGGACGGCGGGATCCCCGTGGTCCGTGGCCTGGAGGAGGGGTTGGCCGGTGACCGTTTGGTACGAATCGTTGGGATCCTCAACGGGACCTGCAACTTCATCCTCACGAGCATGGAGGCCTCGGGCATGGCGTTCGCCGACGCCCTGCACGCGGCGCAGGCTCGGGGCTTCGCGGAGGCCGACCCCACCGCAGACGTCGATGGCCTGGACGCGAGGTCCAAGCTCGCGATCCTCTCTTGGATCGGCCTCGGATCGCACCTGGCGCCGTCCTCGATCACCAGCCGTTCGATCACCGTCGTCGAATCGATCGACTTCGCCTACGCCGCGCGGCTGGGCTGCACGATCCGTCAGATCTCGCTGGCAGAGCGGATCGACGGCGGACACATCCTCGCGGCCGTGCAGCCGGCCCTGGTGCCGACCGGGTCTCCGCTGGCGGCGGTTCACGGCAGCCAGAACCTCGTCATGGCCACGGGACAATTCGGTGGGGAGACCGGGTTCTTCGGGTACGGCGCCGGCGGCGACCCGACCGCGGTCGCCGTGGTATCGGACCTCGTGGGCATCGCAACCGGAGAGGCCGACCCCGTCGCCGGGGTGCGTCGGCGCAACGTCGGCTCGGCCGAGGCAGTCGACGATTTCACGACGCCCTACTACGTGCGGTTCACCGTCCAGGATCGCCCAGGGATCATCGCGTCGCTGGCGGGCATCTTCTCGCGACACGACATCAACATCGAGTCGGTGCTGCAGGAGCCGGACCACCCCAAGGACAGCCTGCCGTTCGTCATCACGCTCGAGCGATGCCGCAGCGCCGTGGTAGCCGCGGCCTTGAGCGAGATCGCGGCGCTGGACTTCCACGTTCAGGCCCCGGTCGGCCTGCCGATGCTTCCCCAGACGGCGTGAGTCCACGCATGAGCAAGCAGCAGGCTGCGCACGACGCGCGGCAAGGAACGACGCGAGTGCCCCCGGTCGGTATCGAGGTCCGGGTACCCGGATCGATCGCGAACCTCGGGCCTGGATTCGACACGCTCGCGGTCGCGGTCCGGCTCTACCTGACCGTTCGGATTCGGGGTCAGTCCGGGCGCCCAGGCGACCTCACGTTCGACTTCGTGGATCACGAGCTGTGCGGTGACAACGTGATCGAGCGAGCGCTGCGGCTGGCCGCCGACCGCGAGGGACAGGATCTCCCGGCGCTCGAGCTCGAGGTGCGCAGCGAGATCCCGATGCGCGCGGGCCTCGGGAGCAGCGCGGCCGCCACCGTCGCTGGACTACGGTTGTACGAGGCCGTCGTCGGTCCGCGGCCACCGGAGCATCTCCTGGCCATCGCGTGCGCGGTGGAGGGACACCCGGACAACGTGGCCGCCGCGTTGCTTGGCGGGCTGACGAGCAGCTGCCAGCTCGAGGGCGGAGAGGTGTTGGCCCACACGACGACCTGGCCGGCCACCCTGCGACTCGTCGTCGTCACCCCGGACACAGCCGTCGAGACAGCGGCCGCGCGTCGAGTCCTGCCCGATACGATCACGAGGAGGGACGCCGTGTTCAACCTGCAGCGGATCGCGCTCCTCCTCCAGTCGCTCCAGACCGGGGACCTCAGACACCTACGCGAGGCGCTACGGGATCGCTGGCATCAACCTTATCGACAGCCGCTCGTGCCCGGCCTGGAGTCCGCGCTCGCGCTCGACCATCCGGACCTCCTGGGCGTCTGCCTGAGCGGTTCGGGACCGTCCATCGTGGCGTTGGCGGAGCGGAATCTTTCCGAGATCGCCGCGCTCCTATCTGCGGTCTACGCAGACCTCGGGATCGACCATCGGGTCCGGATGCTGGAGGTCCACGCGCCAGACGGGATCGATGCTTCTCCTTCGACCCGACGTGTGGAACAATGAAGGGATCGCCACACCGTCGGGCCGGGCAACGCCCCCGTGGCCTGATGGGCAGTACCCGCGTCGGATTCCGGCCGCACACCCGATAGGTGACCAGACGTGACGACCTCCTTCTTCACGGGCTTGCAGTGCCACCTCTGCAAGACCCAGTTTCCAGCCGAAGCGCTCTTCGTTTGCGACCAATGCCTGGGACCGCTCGAGGTCGTCTACGACTACGCTCGGATCCGTGCGGAGATCAGTCGCGAGGAGATCGAACGTCGTCCGAGGAACCTCTGGCGCTATCGTGAGCTGCTCCCGATCGAGGGGCGGCCGCGAACCGGTTTTCATTCGGGCTTCACGCCGCTGGTCCGAGCCGATCGGTTGGCCGCGCGCCTCGGGCTGACCGAGCTCTACCTGAAGGACGATTCGATCAACCATCCCACCCTGTCCTACAAGGACCGGGTGGTCTCGGTGGCGGCCACCCGGGCTGTGGAGCTGGGATTCACCGTCCTGTCCTGCGCGTCGACAGGCAACCTGGGCAACAGCGTGTCGGCACATGCGGCGCGGCTCGGGCTCGAATGCTATGTCTTCATCCCCGACGACCTCGAGGCGGGTAAGGTGTTGGGCTCTGCCATCTACGACCCGCATCTGGTGGGCATCCGTGGCAACTACGACGACGTCAACCGGTTGGGCACCCAGATCGCGGACAAGTTTGGGTGGGGATTCGTCAACATCAACCTACGTACCTACTACGCCGAGGGGGCCAAGACCTACGGCTTCGAGATCGCCGAGCAGCTCGGCTGGAAGCTTCCGCGGCACTTGGTGTCACCGGTCGCCGGTGGGACGCTGCTGCCCCGGATCGCACGAGGCTTCCAGGAGCTCAGGGAGCTGGGCTTCGTCACGGACGAGCTCCCGAAGATTCACGCGGCACAAGCGGCCGGCTCGGCCCCGGTAATCAAGGCGCTCCAGGACGGCCTCGAGGCGCCGGATCCCGTCAAGCCGGACACGGTGGCGAAATCCATTGCGATCGGCAACCCGGCAGATGGCTTCCATGTGCTCGAGACCATCCGCGCCACGGGCGGCTGGGGCGCGATGGTGTCGGACGAGGAGATCCTGCGGGCTATCCAGCTCCTGGCGGAGACCGAGGGCATCTTCACCGAACCGGCCGGCGGCGCCACGCTGGCCGCCACCTTGGCGCTCGTGGACCAGGGGGTCATTCCTCGCAACGAGTCCGTCGTCGTCTGCATTACCGGCAACGGGTACAAGACGACGGAGGTGATGCAGGGTCGCACGACGCCGATTATTCGGCTGGGGCGGTCGCTCCAGGAGTTCGAATCGTTCATGGTCGGTCGGCTGTCCAAGGTATGACGCCGGAGCTCGAGCCCCGGCGGAGGAGCCCCGGGCCGGGAGCCAAGGTGGGGTGAAGTCATGCGGGAACGCGCGCACAGCGGCATCCTCGTTCAGAAGTACGGTGGGAGCTCGGTGGCAACACCCGAGAGGATCTTGGCCGTCGCCGACCGGATTCGGGAGTGCCGTGACCGCCACGCCCGGATCGCCGTCGCGGTCTCGGCGATGGGCAAGACGACCGACGAGCTCGTGGCCTTGGCCCATCGGGTCAGTGACGTGCCGCGGGGGCGGGAGATGGACCTCCTGTTGGCGTCGGGTGAACAGATCGCCGTGTCGCTCCTCGGCCTGGCGCTCCAGGCCAAGGGAATTCCCGCCATCTCGTTGACGGCCTCCCAGTGCGGCATCCGAACCGACGGTGTGTTCAATCGTGCCAAGGTCCGCTCCATCGACACGCAGCGGCTCCTGAGCGAGCTGGAGGCCGGCAAGGTCGTGATCGTGACGGGATTCCAGGGCATCACGGACGTCGACGAGATCACGACGCTGGGTCGGGGTGGGGGCGACATCACGGGCGCCGCGCTCGCGGCGGCGCTGGACGCGGAGGTCTGTGAGATCTGCACGGACGTGGATGGTGTGTACTCGGCTGACCCGTCGGTGGTGCCGGAAGCGAAGCTCCTCAGGGAGATCAGCTTCGAGGAAGCGATCGAGCTGGCCTCCAGCGGTGCCAAGGTCCTGCACCCCCGTGCGGCCGAGATCTGCATGCGGCATCACATCCCGATCCACGTCCGGTCGAGCTTTCATCAGAACGAGGGCACGTGGATTCGGGGAGGAGCAGCGGCCATGGAAGAAGCTGCGGTCGTCGGAGTGAGCAGTGACAAGAAGCTGGCCAAGGTCACGGTCTTCAGCGTGCCAGACAAGCCGGGCATCGCCGCGAAGATCTTCCAGGATCTGGCCGACGCCGAGATCAACGTCAAGCTGATCATCCAGAATGCGGGCGCACAGAGTCGAGCCCAGATCACCTTCATCCTGGAGTCGGAGTTTCTCGACAGTGCGAGCCGGCTGTTCGACTTGTGGCGAGCGGATGGCATCTCGGGGGAGAGCATCGTCGAACGAGACGTTGCGACGATCTCGATCGTGGGATCGCGTCTCGCCTCCTCGCCGGGGCTGGCCGCCCGCATGTTCTCCGTTCTATCCCGCAACGGCATCAACATCGACTGCATCAGCTCGTCCGAGATGAAGATCTCCTGCGTGATCACGGGAGAGCACCTGGAGCGAGCCGTGCGAGTCGTGCACGAGGAATTCTTCGCGAACCCGGAGAAGGAGCCCCTCCGCGAGGTTGCTGTCTGACCGGTGGGCGGGTCGCGCCCCCGGATGCATGACCACGCGGACTGACAGACGGTGACCACAGGTGCCCAAGACGAAGCAAATCGAAGTCGGCATCCTCGGAGCCACCGGGATGGTGGGTCAGCAGTTCGTCGTCCAGCTGACCGGACACCCGTGGTTCAAGCTGGTGTGGCTCGGCGCCAGTGAACGCTCGGGCGGCCGTCGATACGCCGACGCCGCCACCTGGAGACTCTCGACACCCGTACCCGATGACATCGGAAGCCTGGTGGTCGAGGCGTCGGCGCCGGGCAACGCCCCCAGGCTCGTCTTCTCCGCACTCGACGCCTCCGTGGCCGGCGAGATCGAGGAGGCGTTCGCGGCAGCCGGACACCTGGTCGTGAGCAACGCTCGGAACCACCGCATGACTCCCAACGTGCCGTTGCTGGTGCCCGAGATCAACGCCGACCATCTGTCCCTGCTGGACGCCCAGACCCGGGTGCGGGGGGGCGACGGCGGGATCGTCACCAACCCCAACTGCTCGACGATCGTGTTGGCGATGGCGCTGGCGCCGCTGCGCCAGTTCGGTCTGCGCAGGGTCATGGTCACCACGTCCCAGGCCGTCTCCGGCGCCGGCTACCCGGGCACGCCGTCGCTGGACGTGCTCGGCAACGTCGTGCCCTTCATCGGTGGTGAGGAGGAGAAGATCGAGACCGAGACCAAGAAGATCCTCGGGGGCGTCAGGACGGACCAGGTAGAGCCTCACGTCGTCGTCGTCAGCGCCCAGACGACGCGCGTCCCGGTCATCGACGGACACACCGAGATGATCTCCGTCGAGCTCGAGTCACCGCCGCCACCCGAGGCCATCGTCGATGCCCTGGTCGGCTTCTCGGGGAAACCCCAGGCGCTGGCGCTGCCGACGGCCCCCGCGCAGCCCATCGTCTACCTCGAGGCACCCGACCGACCACAGCCCCGTCTCGACGCCGACCGCGGCCGCGGCATGACCGTGTCGGTGGGCCGACTCCGGCCCTGTCCCGTCCTGGACTACAAGTTCGTGGCGCTCGGCCACAACACGATTCGGGGCGCGGCGGGCGCCGCCGTGCTCAACGCGGAACTCATGTCGGGCGACGGGCTACTTTAGCAGCCCGTGGTGAAAGTCCTCCTGCAGTCGACCGGCGCCGCATCCCAGCTCCTGCCGCGCTGGGCATTGCTCACGACGGGTCGAATACTCCCGGTATTCTCACTCGTCGCGCCTGGCCAGCCGGGCACGGCCCCGGTCTTGGTGCGACGTAGGACTTTCACCACGGGCTGCTAGCAACCCGAAAGCGTCCGACTCCGCCTCGAGCGCGACCGCCTCGACACCGCCGGCTGCCACCACTCGTCCCGCCTCGAGGACGATCACATGCTCGGCGACCCGCCGCACCTCGTTGGCGTCGTGCGAGACATGGATCATCGGTATCATCAACTCGTCCCGAACCCGCAGCAGATACGGCACGATGCGCCGTCGCAACGCGACGTCGACCGCGGTCAGCGGCTCGTCGAGCAAGAGCAGGTCCGGCGAGGACAGCAGGGCTCGCGCCAGGGCCACCCGCTGGCGCTCCCCACCCGACAGCTGCCGAACCGAGCGATCGAGCAGCGGCTCGACCTCGAGGATCTCGGCCACGCGTTTGAATCCCACCATCACACCCCGTCTGGCCCCGTACAACATATTGCGCCGCACGTCCATGTGAGGGAACAGGGCGACGTCCTGGGGCACGTATCCGATCCGGCGATGACGCGGCGGGACGTCGACCCCACCGGGCGAGGCGAACAGCACGTGCCCGCCGACGCGGATCTCGCCACGCTCGGGCCGACGCAACCCGGCGATCGCGTCGAGCACGGTCGTCTTCCCGGCGCCCGACGGGCCGAACAGCGAGAGCGCCGGCGTCTCGAGTCGCTGACGCAGCTCCAGCTGGAACCCACCCTGTCGAAGCGAGAAGTCGAGGACGATCGAGACGGACATGATCGGGGATCAGCTCCCCGACGTCTGGGCTAGACGGTTGGACAGGAGAATCGCTGCGAACGCCACCGTGACCGAGACCATCAGGAGGGCCGCGGCTCTCTCGTTCTGACCAGTCTCCGCGTAACCGTAGGTCGCCACCGCCAGGGTGCGGGTCCGACCGGGAATGTTGCCGGCAACCATGAAGGTGGCACCAAATTCTCCGAGCGCCCTGGAGAAGCCGAGGATGGCTCCGGCCAGCACCGACCTGAAGGCAAGGGGCAAGCTGATGGTGAGGAAGATCCGTACAGGCCCCGCCCCCAGCGTGCTGGCCATCTGCTCGTAGCGCCGGGACACCTGCTCGAAACCCGCCCGGGACGTGCGTACGAGCAGGGGGAAGCTCATGATCGCCATCGCGAAGACGACGGCTTTCCAGGTGAAGATCACGTCGACACCCATCGCGGCCAGGAGCCGTCCAGCGGGCCCTCGCGAGCCAAACAACCACAGCAGGATGAGTCCAACCGCCACGGGGGGCATGACGAGGGGCAGGTAGACGAGGGTCTCGACGAGCGCCTTGCCGGGAAACCGACGTCGCGCCAGCCACCACCCGAGCCAGACGCCTGGGACCAGCATCATGGCGGTGGCCCCGGCCGCCGTGACGATGGTGAACCACGCGATCTCCCACACGTCCGTCGTCATGGTTCCACCCGGGCTCCTCGCGAGCTCGGTCCCGCGACACCGCCAGCTCCGTGAGATACCCCGAACCCATACCGTTCGAAGATCCTCGAGGCCTGCAGTCCCCGGAGATAGTCGACGAATCGCCTGGCACCGTCGGGGTTGCGCGCGTTCTCGAGGAGGCCGAGGGGATAGACGATGTCGGGCCCTTCGGCCAGCGGCACGACGAACGCCAACCTCGCCGCCTTCGCCACACGCGCATCCGTGCGGTAGACGAAGGCGACGTCGGCGACGTCGTTCTCCACCGCCGACAGCGCGGCGCGGACGCTCGATACCGGCACGAGCTTCGGTTCCAGCTGGTCCCACAGCCCGACCGATTCCAGATAGCGCCGGGCGTAGACCCCCGCGGGCACCGCTGCCGGATCCCCGATGACCACACGCCGCACACCCACCCGCAACAGATCGCTGGGCGACTCCGGCACGGGTGTGAGACTCGGCGCGACCACCGCGGCCAGCTGGTTGGTCAAGAGGTCCAGGCGGCCACCGGACACCACACGACCCGCGTCCTCGACGCGCTGCATCTGCCTCTCGTCCGCGCTGATGAAGACGTCGCTCGGGGCTCCCTCGAGGACCTGCCGGGCGAGACCGTTCGACGGACCGAGGTTGAGCGTCACGCGCTCGCCGGTCGCCTGCTCGTAGGTCCTCACCACCTCCTGCAGTCCGTCGGTGAGGCTGACCGCGGCCGATACCAGCACATCACCCTGGGGATCGAGGCCCTGGTTGGTACACGCGCCGGCGAGGCCAGCGAGAATCGCGCATCTGAACGCGAGTTTCATTGCGATCTCTGGATAAGTATTTTAGTATCTATCAGGCCGATTAGATGAATCGGTTTAGGCCATATCTATCAGAATATGAGACGTTTTGAATCGGTCCCGACTGCCTAACCATGCCACTCACGGTCCGCGCGGCGGCCTCCCGCGTCGGCGTCAGCTACTCCACGCTCAAACGGTGGATCCATCAGGGCCACCTCCGCACCTCGCGAACCGAGGGCGGACATCATCGGGTGCCGGAGTCCGAGGTCGACCGTCTCCTGGCGAGGCGGGGCCGACTGGCGCAGGGTGTGGCATCTCCTGTGCGCGATCGGGGTGTCATCGTTTCGATCAGCGGCCGTAACCAGCTCCGGGGTATCGTGGACGAGATTCGAACGGAGGGGCTCCTCGCGCAGGTCCGCCTACGCCTGGGGGATCAGACGCTGACGGCCATCATCACGCGGGATGCCATCGAGGAGCTACGCCTCAAGCGCGGCGACACCGCGATCGCGATCGTCAAGTCGACCGAGGTCATGATCGCCAGAGAGGGACGCTCGGACGGCCTGTCCCGGTAATTCCTGTATCCCCGGAGCGCGACGCCAGGTTCCGAAGGCCGCCACTGTTTGGCGGATGGGGTCGACTGGGTATAATCGGGCAGAACCTCCGGGGTACCTCCCCAGCCCTGTCCCCCGGTCCACCGCAGCCGGGCCGGCGATCGACGACTGGCTGCCGAAGCTGAAAGGTCACGAGGCTCATGCTCGAAACCATCGCGAGCTCGAATAGCTGGCTGAATGGCTACGTCTGGGGCGCGCCGATGATCGTGCTCTTGATGGGCACCGGGCTCCTCCTGACCATCCTGACCGGCGGAATACAGTTCCGCCGTCTCGCCTTCTCCCTGCGGGAGGTCCTCGGCAAGTTGACCCAGCACGGCGGAGGTGAAGGCAATGTCAGCCCATTCCAGGCCGTGTCCACCGCCCTCGCGTCCACGGTGGGCGTGGGCAACATCGCGGGTGTGGCCACGGCGATCTTCCTCGGCGGCCCTGGCGCCATCTTCTGGCTCTGGGTCTCCGGTGTCCTCGGGATGTGCACGAAGTTCTCCGAGATCGTCGTGGCGCTGCATTACCGCGAGCCCGATGCGTCTGGCATCATGCGCGGCGGGGCGATGTACACGCTCAAGAAGGGCCTCGGGATGC
>PVBE010172163.1_pt1 | contig 11809 bp, 11 predicted proteins | sample 1631181 | NCBI WGS metagenome assembly PVBE01 (sample SAMN08397723, study PRJNA350692) | Marine metagenome, whole genome shotgun sequencing project. | isolation source: water | place: Pacific Ocean | collected 2012-04 | reverse complement strand
GGGGTCATCGAGAAGTTCAATCACGGAAGTCGCGATGCCAGCCGTCCCTCCCTTCCGTTCCATGGCATGTCGGTAGAGCCGGAGGATGGCTTCAAAGCGGATGTCCGGATCCGGATCGGAGAAGAAGGGTTCCAAATTCTTGGCGGTTTTTTCATCCCCCACCCGGTTCGACTGGATCTCCTGGATGGACCGGATCTTGTCGGTGTTTGCGGAGATGACCAGGAAAAGTGCGATGACGCTTCCCAGGCAGAGTCCGGCCAGGGAGAAAAGCACCCACTCCCAGGACAGTTTTCGGAACAGGATCGAGAGCCCGGGGAGCAAAATCGCTGCGAAGAAACTGAAGATCACGAAGGGTCCCAGGTAGAAGACACTCAGCCATCCCATCTGTGCCAGTTCCCGGAGCCAGCTGGCGCGGAACGAGTCCTTGCTGGACTGGGAGACTTTCTTTTCCAGGTTTTCCCTGCTGATGTCGGGATGGACAACCAAAACATCGTCGGTGGGGGGCTCTCCCGGACCGGAAAGCACGACAAGGTCGTAGGGGGCCTGGTTCATCCTGGTTTCCAACTGTTCCGGTGCCACCTTTTCGAGGACGAAGTGCATCTGCCGCAGTTTCCGTTCGACCCCGGGACTCTCTCCGGCGAGCAACGCTGTCCGGACCTGCCGGGCGTACCCTTGTGGCCCAGGGTCGTAAAAATCCTTCATGGGTGCCGCTGCGTAGAGCGTGGTCCGGTAGTAAAGCCGGGCGAGGGGTTCGCCAACCGGATTGGGAAGGAGATAGCGGTCCCGGAATTCCGCCATGCTGTCGGTAACGGCGGTCCCCTCCCTCGGTTTTGGCGTCAAAGCATAGAGGGTGATTCCCGCAAGAATGGCGCCCGCCACCATCACCATCCACTTGGGTTTCAGGGAGAGGAGGGGCCTGCGTTTTTCCCGCTTTCTTCCCCAAACCAGGGTGTATCCTGCATGGCTCGCTGTGGGAACGAGGATCGCGATCGCAAGGGTGCTGTGAATGGCGAGGACCGGAAAGAGGGCGAGGAAGAGCAGGCAGATGAGGAAGGCAAGGGGAACCCAGGCGGCCCGGCTCATCGGGATCCAGAGTTCTCCGGCAACCTGGATGAATCCGTAAACGCATCCCAGGAAGAAGGCGATCGCAAAGGAAAAAGAGGCGGCGCATCCCAGCCGGAGCAGGAAACCGGTCTCGGCAATTTCATGGGTCGAAGGGAGGGCAACCCCCCCGAGCGACGTTACGAGAGCAGAGCGCTCCGCCTGCAGGGTCATGACCTGGTCGATGAGCAGAAGCGACCCCAGCGTCATCGCCATCCAGGTGAAAACGCCGCATGCGATGCAGGAGAAAATCAGCCAGCTCCAGGCGGTCGTGATTCCTGCCGCCTCCGGTCCGATCGTGGCGAAAGGGTTCCGGCTGGAAGGGTTTTCGAATGGACGTTTGTTTTTTTCGCCCTGCCGGAGGCTTTCGATATAACCGGTCAGCTGTTCCAGGCGGAAGGCGGTGATCCGGCGGTACTTAGCACGGGTCCAGGGCCAGGTGGGCGTTTGGGCTGTCCAGGAAAGTTTGTTTCCCTCCCGGTGAACCCGGGCACGCCAACGAACGGTATTTGGATTGGTGGAAAGGAAGGTTCCGAATTGAAGCAGATGGTCACCGGTCTTCCGCTCCAGTACGGCCCAGCCGTGGAAGTTCTTTGCCACCTTTGCCAGGACCTTCGAAAGGTCCTCCGCCGATCCGGAAAATTCCGTGCTCAAGTCATTCACGGGAGGGGATTATACGCCTTGGAAGGGAAGGGAAGGAAGATGGTTGATCGACATTGGAGGAAAAAAACGGGGGTATTTTCGAGTGCGCTCAGATCAGGTTTTCATCGTCCGGATCCACATCTTCATCCGGAGTGAAGTCGGGCGGCGGGGGGAACCCGGGAAATCCCTCTTCGGGGGTGACTTCCTCCAGAACCTCCTCTTCCACGTAAATGGGCGCCTGCATCTGGATGGCGAGGGCGATCGCATCGCTTGGGCGCGAGTCAACCTCGATACTCTCTCCGTTATGGCGGAGAACAAGCCTGGCGAAAAAGGTCCGGTCCCGGAGGTCGGTGACGACGATCCGTTCGAGATTTGCGTTCAGTTGGTGTATGACGGTTTCCATCAGGTCATGGGTCATCGGGCGGGGGGTCTTCTTCCCCTTGATGTTCCGGTCGATGGTGACGGCTTCCCACATTCCGATCACGATCGGAAAGGCCCGGTCTCCATCGGTTTCCTTCAGAACGATCACCTGTTCATCGTGGGTCTCATTGATGATGATCCGGGACAGTTCCATAGGGACCACGGGAAATCTCCTTCTTCTGGGCTGCCCTCATTATATCGCGACGAAATCGACGCGGGGGTTTTTTTTGACCCGGAATCGTGGAAGGGGTTCCGGAAAAGATGACATTTTGGAACGCCTTCACTTAGAATGGAAACGATACATGAATCGAACGTACGAACAGGTGTTTCTGGCCATTGCCGTTCGTAACGGCATGATTAAACACGAAGTGGCCCAGGCCTATCTTGCTGAGTATTCACGCAGGGAAAACGGTCAGGGCTCCATCGAGGAGGTCGTCCGTTCGCACGGGGCCCTTACGGAAGAACAGATCTCACTTCTTCAGGCGGGCGTGAAAAAAATCTTCTCCGCCGAAGCGGGTGCGGAAAACCGTCCCACGCCCCCCTCTTCCGGGAGCGCGGATCCGATCCCCGGGCACAAAATCGTACGGAAGATCGGGGTGGGAGGCACGGCAACGATTTTTCTTGGGGAACGGACCGAGGGCGGAAAAGAGCCGGTTGCGTTGAAGATCATGCACCCCTCTCTTGTGAAGGATGCGGTGGCCCGGGAACGGTTTCTCCGGGAATCGCGCCTGCTGGTGGTATTTGATCACCCCAACCTGGTCAAGGGGTATGCGTTCGGAACCAATGGTCCGTTCCATTGGATGGCGATGGAATTCCTCGATGGCGAAAGTATCCAGGATACGCTCGACCGGGAAAACCATCTTACGGAAGCCCGCGCGCTGGAAGTGATTCTCGGGGCATCCCAGGCTCTCGATTATCTTCAATCGCAGGAAATCCTCCACCGGGATATCAAACCGGGCAATATCGTGGCGATGAAAGACGGGTCCATCAAGGTGTGCGACCTGGGTTTTGCCCAGTCGATCGGTGCGGATGCTTCGGAGATGGAGGAAGAGACGACCAGCGGAACCGCCCAATACATGAGCCCCGAACAGGCGCGGGGCCGCCAGGATATCGATATCCGGGCCGATATTTATTCCCTCGGGGCAACGCTCTATCACATGGTGATGGGCGAACTTCCGTTCGAAGGCGGTGACTCGATGGACGTCATGGCGAAGCAGGTGATGGAGGCGCTGAACTCAAGCGAGATCAAGAACCGGCATATCTCGAAACACATGCACTACTTCATCGAGCGGATGATGTCCAAGGAAAAGGCCTTGAGGTACTCCTCCCCCAGGGAACTGATCGAGGATATCCAGGAACAGATCGAGGGTTTCAAGTCTCTCGAGTTTGATGAAAATAAAGGGCGCAGGGAATCGACCATCCTGAGAAAGATGCAAAATGCGGATGAAGGGGAGTCTTCCGAAAAGCCGGCGCCAATTACCAAGAGACGCTTTCGAAGAACCGACCGCTTGACACGCCGATTCCGACGGAATCGCTAGGGAACAGGGATGGAGATGAAGAAGGTTCGCGATCCGAAAAAGGACTCCGCGATCTACCGGATCGACCGGGGGGTTGGTTTCAACGCCCGGGTCGAACCCTTCTGGTATACCTATGAACGGCTCGCTCCCAGGCTGGGGATCGTTGAACGCTGGCGGGAAAAGCGCCGTCTTCGAAGAGTCCTTGCCGAAATAGACGAGGGAGTTGCGAAACGGGGAGGAGAGGTTCCCGATTGGGAGGCGCAAACGGGAGGGTGTGTCTGTAATCTCCGGGTGGCGAAGGGAGGGCTGGTCTGGGAATTACAGAACTGCCTCCAATCGTTGGGCGGTGCCTCTGCGAAAAAGAAATGGTCCCACCTGATGGCACACAAGGATCAGACGTTCTACCTTCTTCCCGAGGATTTCAAGGAGCCCTTCGAACTGGAAATCATTGCCAACGGAAAACCGATCGGTGTCGGGAGTTCCGTACAACTCGCCAGGGAACTCGATGAGGTGAACCAACTTCTCCGGGTCGAGGAGACGTTCGCCCTCGCCAAATTGAAGAGGGTTGATTTCCTGGATGCCACGGAGAAGGACATTTCCTTGTACGAAGCCCGGCTTGCCTTTACCGACCAGTTCTGGCCCATGTTTTCCTACGTCATGATGCGGAAACTGGCGGATACCGGCAACGAGAAGAATCTTCCCGTCATCTTTGCCTGATCAGACGATCAGCATCGCGTCCCCGTAGCTGAAAAAACGGTACTTCTTTTCAATCGCTTCCCGGTAGGCCGCGAAAATCCGTTCCCGTCCCGCCAGGGCGCTCACCAGCATCAGGAGGGTGCTTTTTGGAAGATGGAAGTTCGTGACGAGTGCGTCAACGATTCGAAACCGGTACGGCGGGTAAATGTAGATGTCACTCCATCCGCTTGACTCCCCCTTCTGGCCCCAGGTTTCAAGGGCCCGGCATGCGGTCGTTCCCACGACAACGACCCGTGCTGCCTTGCGGATCGCCCCGATTGTCGGTTCGGGAATCTCGTACCATTCGGGGTGCATTACGTGCTCTTCAATGGTTTCGCACCGGACGGGTTTAAAAGTGCCGATGCCGACATGCAGGGTGAGAAAATGTACCGGGCAGGGAACCCGGTCGAGAATTTCCCGGGTGAAATGGAGCCCCGCAGTGGGGGCTGCGATGGCGCCATCCTTTGCTGCATAAACGGTCTGGTAGCGGTTGCGGTCTGCCTGTTCCGCTTCCCTTCGAATGTACGGGGGGAGGGGCATCTTCCCCTGTTTTTCCAGGAGTGGAGGGACCGCGCAGTCGAAGAGGAGAAGCCAGTGGTCTTTCTCCCTTTGAACAATTTCGGCGGAGCCGCCCTCTTCCGCCTGGAGGCGCTCCCCGGTTTTCAGTTTTCGCGGGGTATCCAGAAGGGCCGTCCATAGGTTGTTTTCCATGTTGCGAACCAGGAGGGCATCCACCTTCGCGCCGGTTGTCCGGTAAAGGCGGATGCGGGCGGGAAGAACACGCGTGTCATTGAGGACCAGGACATCATCCGGTTTCAGGAACCCGAGGAGGTCCGGGAAGGAATGGTGGGTGACCTGGTCTTCCTTGCGGTCCAGGACAAGAAGACGGGAGGCATCCCGCTGTGCCGGGGGAGCCTGGGCAATCCGGTCTTTTGGAAGATCGTAATCGAAGTCAGAGAGTTTCATAACGGGGCATGGATTATGCCACGCCGCGCTGGAACCGGGCCAGGCCTTCCGAAAGCGAAACGTTCTGTTCGGTGTAAATTCGCCGCACTCGTTTTCCCAACCCACAGGTGATTTCGTGCGGGATCGTGGGGATGAGCCGCGCGAGTTCCTCCACCCGGATTTCCTCGTTTCCATCGGTTCCGATCAGGGTCACCTCGTCCCCCACCTTCAGTTCCGGAACGTTTCCAACATCAATCATGAGGTAATCCATCGTCACCGTCCCCACCACGGGGACCCTTTTTCCACAGACCAGGACTTCAGACCGGTTGGAGAGTTGGTGCGGATAACCGTCGTTGTATCCGACCGGACAGGTGGCGATCCGGGTCGCCTCCTGGGTGCGGTGTTTTCGGTCATATCCGACATCGCTCCCGGAAGGGAGCCCCTTCAGGTAGACGACACGGGATTTGAGGGAAAGCACCGGCTGAACCTGGATCCGGTGGTTTGCCAGAACACCCCGGTCAATCCCATACAGGGCAACGCCGCTGCGCACCATGTCGAAGCGGGCTTCCGGATGAGTGAAGGTTGCAGCGCTGTTGGCCGCATGAATGACGGGTGGCCGGATTCCCTGTTTCCCGAGGGTTTCGATGACCCAGTGAAACCGCTGGAGTTGCTGGCGGGTCCATTCGCTTTCCTCCGAGCGGGTGCTCGACAGGTGAGTGCTGATGCCTTCCAGAATGAGATGCCGCCGGGAAAGAATTTCCCGCGCGATTCCCACCGCGCTGCGGGGAGTGGCTCCAAGCCTTCCCATTCCGGTGTCCACTTTGAGATGAACCCGGAGGGGGCGGCCGCATCTTTCCGCTTCCTGTTCCAGGATGGGCAGAAGATCCGAGGAGTGAACCGTCACGGAGATGTCATACTCGACGATCCGCTGGATCTCCTCTTCAAAGATGGCCCCGAGGATGAGGATCGGATGGGTGATACCCCCTTCCCGTAACTCGATCGCCTCGTTGGAATCTCCCACGCCAAGCATCTCTGCGCCCGATTCAATGGCGGTCCATGCAAAGGGGAGCGCCCCATGTCCGTACGCATCCGCCTTTACTACAGCGAGTAGCTTGGTTTCCTCCGCGAGATGTTGGCGGAGCAGGCCGACGTTATGGCGAACGGCGGAGAGATTGATCTCCGCCCAAACCCGGTTTCCCCTCATTCTCCTGTCCTTTATCTGAAAGTGGGTGAGGGTCGGGAGTCTCCGGGTCTGTCTCCCCCTAATCGCTGCTTCCCCCTCAGCGTGAGACTCCCGACCGTTTCCCCCAATTCCTACTTTCGTTTCGCCCTGATTTCCGCTTCGGTTTTCTTCAGGTAGAGTGGGAGGAGTTTCTCCTGTTCCTCCCTTCTTCCGTTCGTGTAATCCCGTTCCGCAAGGTGTCCCACGAAAGAAGGTCGTGGATATGCGAATTCGGGACCCAGGATCTTGCGCGGCTCGAACAGATGTCCAAAATTGTCCAGGCCGCTTCCGAAGACGACCGCTTCCGGTGGAACGAGCTTGACCAGATCCTCCGGTTTCTCGGCAAGGTAATCGGTGGACCGTTGCGGAGAATAGAGGGCGGCATAAAGAAGGTTCCACTTTGCATCGATGACGGGGCAGAGGACCGCGTTCTCCGGAACCGAAGACCGGCCGGCTTCCGCCATCGCATCGAGGGAAGCGATGCCCAGAATGGGCTTCTTCAGCGCGATGCATAATCCCTTGGCCGTGGCAAGGCCCACTCGTAATCCGGTATAAGAACCGGGTCCGATATCGACTGCGATCAGGTCCAGTTCTCCGAGTGGAGTGGAGGTTTTATCCGAAACCCGTTTGATCGCGGGCGCGAGTTCACGGCCGTGAACCATCCCTTTCTCAAAGATCTCTTCTGCGGCCACCTGGCCATCCACCAAGAGAGCCACCCCTCCCACAGGGCCTGACGTCTCAATGGCGAGTAGTTTCACCATTTAAACCCTACGTCATGTTTGCTGGAGAATCAAGTCATAAATTACGAATTATAAATTACAATTATACCCCATGAAGCTGCCACCCAGGGATCCGGGAAGACCGGGTGGGAACAGGGCGGAAACCTCCTGTTGCAAAATCAGTTTCCCGGGTTGTTTTAGACGCCTGAATTTGCTGAGATATGCGCCATCATGAAAAAAAGCCGGATTCGAAAAATTACCTGGAAGATCCTGGTCGTATACCTGGCGGCCATTGCGCTGATTGGTTTTGCCGACCCGGATCCGCAGAAATACCTGAGGTGGTGGTTTGTCCCCGCTCTGTCTCTTCTTGCAGCAGGACTCCTCATTCGTATCTGGGCTGCAGGCCATCTTTCCAAGAACAAGGTGTTGACGGTGACCGGTCCTTACGCGTATGTGAAGAATCCTCTCTATGTGGGAACGTACCTCTGTCTTGCCGGGTTCTGCCTTCTGGCGCAGGGCTCTTCGGAATTGACGCCCGGGTATCTTCAACAGGTGAATTGGATTCTGCTTGGGGGAGGATCACTCGTCTTCTTCCTCTACTATGTCCCCTACAAGAAAAAACGGGAAGGCGGTCGTTTATCCCGCGTCTTCGGCGAAGCCTGGGCTCACTATGACCAGAATGTTCCGGGATACCTTCCGCGGTTCCGGAGATATGAGCGCGCCAAACCCGTGCGGTGGAGAGGGAGCCGGGTTCTGGAAAACAGCGAACTCTGGACTACTGCAGCGGTTTCCCTGCTTGTCTTTGCGATCCTGTTCAACGGGACTCTCCTTCGAATGACGTCCGGGATTCTGTCATGAAGGTCTTTCGCAAAACCAAGGGAATGCTCTCCGCGACCATTCGCGAAATTGAGTACAGGGGGAGGAGGGCTGTCCTGAAAGAGTTCCGGGATACCGACCCTCTTCCCGCGTCCATCATCGGTCCCGCCATGCTCCGCCGGGAAGTGGCGGCACTGCAACAACTCGAAGGGTTGCCGGGGATTCCCAGGGTTTACGGGAAGTCGGGAAGACAGGGTCTTATCCTCGAATGTATCGATGGCCTCCCGATGAAGTCATACAAGGCGGGAGAACTTCCCGACCGCTTTTTCCGCGCACTTTCGGACCTGGTGGTCCAGATGCACAAACGGGGGGTGGTTCACCTGGATCTCCGTCACAACAGGAACATCATGGTCACGACCAGGGGAGAGCCGGTACTTCTCGACTTTGCCAATGCCTTCTGCCGGAACCTTCTGCTGGATCCCTGTTGGGGAATTCTCCGGAAGATCGATCTCAGCGGCGTGCTGAAACAAAAGTACCGGAATTTCCCCCACCTGGTGACTCCCTCCGATGAAGAGACGCTCCGTCGCCACCGCATTCTTCGCCGGTTGTGGATTCTCCGGAAAAGGGGAAAGCACTCACGATGAGCCGGGTGCGCATTCTGGCAGCCAAAGTCCTCCGAGATGCCGAGCGGGAATCGATCTTCGTTGATGAAGCGATCGAACGGGTTCGGGGCGAGGGAATGTCTCCGAGGGACCGTGCCTTTCTGACTCACCTGGTATACGGGGTGACACGCCACCGTCTCACTCTCGATCATCTTCTCAAGAAAATTTCCGGGGTGCGGAAGATCGATGACCGTTTGTTGAATCCGCTTCGGATCGGGCTCTACGAGATGCACTACCTGGACGGCGCCCCTCACGCAGCCGTGAATGAGGCGGTGAATGCCGCCCGGAAGTCGGGCCCGAAAGGGGCGAGTTTCGTGAACGCGGTTCTCCGGAAGGCTTCCACGCTCGATCGTGAAAAACTTCTTCCAGACGATGACTCCATCCGCCACTCCCTGCCCGGCTGGATCATTTGCCGCTGGAAACGTGCTTATCCGGGCCGGCTGGGAGCCCTCCTCTCGGCATGTAACCGGATCCTGCCCATTACCGCGCGGGTGAACCGGCTTCGAACCTCCCGGTCCGAGCTCTCCCTGCCCGGCGGAAAGCATCCCGACTCCGTGGTGATCGACGGGCCGGTGGGGGATCGTCCGGAAATCCGGGAAGGGTTGATCTCTGTCCAGGACGAAACGGCGATGGAAGTGGCTCCCCTCCTCGAACCGGATGGAAAGCGCGTGATTGACCTGTGCGCTTCCCCGGGAGGAAAGGCGACCCATGCAACGGAACTCGGGGCAAAGGTCCTGGCGGTCGATGTCTCCCTGGAAAAAATCGAGCGGGTTCGGGAAAACGCACGCCGGCTCTCCCTCGAAATCCCCTGTGTGGTTGCGGATGGCCGGTCGGTTTCCGGCCGGTTTGACGCCGTTCTTCTGGATGCGCCCTGTTCGAATACGGGTGTTCTCATGCGCCGGCCGGACGCGCGTTGGAGGCTCACCTCAAAGGATATCCCCAGAATGGTCCGCCTGCAGGCGTCGCTGCTCGACAACGCCGCCACCCTCGCTCCCCTGATCGTCTACAGTACCTGCTCCATCGAACCGGAAGAAAATGAAGAACAGGTGGAATCTTTCCTCGCACGTCACGAAGGGTGGTCGTGTGATTTCCGCGAAGTGGTTCTTCCCGGGGAACGGGCCGCGGGCGGCTTCAGCGCCCGGCTTCGTGCGCCGGCGCGACCGGAATAACACGAACCCCCGGAACGTTTCCGTTACTCCCCCGCCAGGTTTGCCCGCACCGTTTCCAGGTAGGCACGCCCCTCGTCGTCCAGGTCCGTGGCAAAGTCCTCAAGCCACCTGTCCGCATCAAAGGACGCACCGATTCCGCGGAATACATCCACCATGAGTTCCACCGCGAGCGACAGGAATGGAACGCCTCTCGCGTAGAGAAAATGATCATCCGTGATCTTCAGTTGCCGGTACAGGGTCCGGAGTTCCCCGATCTGCGGGAGGGCTTTCCGAAATTCGCCGCGGTCCCGCAGGGCACAGGCATAGTAATAGTGCAGGAAGGGAACCCCCGGTTGTTGGGAGTAGCCGGAGGCTTCCTGGCACCGGAGAGCCTCCTGGAAAGCTTTCTCGCCGAGAGCGGTCTCTCCAGCGAGCGTTGCGGAGCTCACGATGTTGAACCAGCTTTCCGTGTCGTCGTGGAACGCGGCAATTTCCTCGAAAAGCGGAATGGCGGCCGCGTAGTTCTCCTTCTTGAACAGGGCGAGGGCGGTCACCTTTTTTGATTCCAGTTTCAACCTGGGATCGGAGGCTTTTTCGTGTTTGCCGGCGAGAGAGATTGCGGAGTCAAGATTTCCCGAATCGAGCGCTTTCCAGGCCTTTCCCAGTTTCCGGTGGCGTTGCGGTCCACTCTCAGGAGAGTCCTCCGGGTCGGAGCCCGGGGGGGCCCGGAAAGAACGGAAGAAGTCGATCAGGCCCATGCATGTTTCCCTCCAGTGGCTTTTCCATTATAGGGGCGGGAATCTTGGCAGGGAAGCCGTGTCCATAATCCGGATTTGATTCTTAATCGGTCCTCCCCCCTTTGCACACGGAGTGCCGAAGGAGGATGGCCATGTCAGTGGAATCAGCGAAGGCGTTCCTGGAGAGAGTCAAGATCGACGACGGGTTGAAAAAGAACCTGGAAGCGGTCGATTCGGAGGAAGAGTTTTTCACCATGGTATCGCATGCCCGGTTCGATTTCTCATGCGGGGAATGGGTCTCCATCCTGCCAGGAGGGCATGATGGGGGGTTGTGCTCCACGCATTGGGAGAAATGCACCTCGTGGACGTACTTGGGAGCGGAATGCTCGTTTCTGTTGAAACCCGGCACCTTCCAACTCCGCGAATCCCTCCTGACCTGCAGGGTGTGCTCCGAGGCATGAACCGGAAGGGGCTTCGTTACTCCAGAACGATCCCCTCGTATAGCCTCAGGAAGTGGTGCACGGCGGATTCGAAATGTTCCGGGCGGTAAATCAGGTCGTCCGTTGCCAGGAAGATCCGGAGCCGGAATCCTCCCCACCGGGAGGCGCGCAATTCAAACCCCAATGTCCCCGGCAACCGGGAGAGAACCGTCACGCTTTCAGATAAATTGATGTGCGAGTCGACGGGGTGAAGGGCCAACTCCCGGTAGAGCGCTCCAAAGGATGCGGATCCATAAAGGACGATCGATTCTTCCCCCGTCTTTACCCGTCCCGGGAGACTCCATCCCTCCAGCGCAAAGGGAAACTGCCATCCGCGGTTCGACCGGATCACCAGCGGGGAGGTGGGGCGCTTGTCCACGTCCAGTTGGAAGAGAAGTTCACCGGGGCGGACGAAGGATACGCGTAGGGGTTGGTCCCGGTGTCGGAAGAAGACGTGGTTGGGGAAAAAGGGGGACCGGTGGAACGAAACATCCGTGAAAACCGGTTTCAACCGGTCCGCGAGTTGACGGATTTTATGATCCCGGTCCGACCCGTCCTTTTTCATTTTCCAGAGGACGCGCAGGGGGATGACGATGAAAAGGACCGCACCTGCGACGAAAAGAAAGATCTCCATCCATGCGGGTATCTCGAACATGAGATCATTCT
>PVBE011963855.1_pt1 | contig 11811 bp, 12 predicted proteins | sample 1631181 | NCBI WGS metagenome assembly PVBE01 (sample SAMN08397723, study PRJNA350692) | Marine metagenome, whole genome shotgun sequencing project. | isolation source: water | place: Pacific Ocean | collected 2012-04 | reverse complement strand
CTAGACAACCACCTAATTCTCAGGACTTCTGTATTATATGGGGCCGGCGGAGAAAAAAAAATCATCAATAATATGATGAACAAGCTAAATAACAATGAAATTATTGAAGTAGTGGATGACATAAGGAGAAGTCCGACTTTAATTGACGACATAGCAAACGCAATTAATCTAACGATTGAGAAAGACGTCAAAGGAACACTTCATCTCACCGGAGACACACAAGACAGTTTATTTGAGATTACAAAAAAGATAGCTAGTGTGTTAAACAAGGATTTAAACCTAATTAAACCTTGTTCTATAACTAAATTTGAAAAAGACATTGCTCCTCAGCCTAGAGATTCAACATTAAATATAGGAAAAGCAAAATTATTGGGAATCAATATGAAGAACATCGAACAAGGGATAGAATTTCTAAACACATAATTTAGATTATTTTCATTTCAGGAATAGCAAGGATGTATTTCCCACCCTTCAATTTAAACTCTTCAGTTTTCTTCATTAACTCCTCCGCAAAATTCCACGCCAAGAGCATTAAATAATCTACATTTTCATTATTCAAAAACTCCCTAGATTTGATTGGAATCTGTGAACCTGGAGATATAAATCCTTGTTTCTGAGGAGTATCATCAATGATAAAATCAATCTCTTCATTAGTCAATCCGCAAAAGTTCAGAAAAACATTCCCTTTTGCAGAAGCCCCATAACCAGCAATCTTAGACCCACTTGATTTTAATTCTTTGAAATTCTCTATTACTCTACTCTTTATTTTGTTTGCATTTTCCTCTAACCTTCTATAAGGTTCAATTGTGTAAAGCCCCTCTTTCGTCTCATTCTCAATAAATTCATTAATCCTTCCTTGATTCTTTTTCAAAATTTTATTACCATCTTTTCCAGCATATATCCTTATTGTACCTCCATGAATCCCAAACTCCCCTATATCATATATCTGGAGGTTATTCTTATTGAAAAGAAGCATTAAAGGCTTAACTAAAAAATATGATAAGTGTTCGTGATAGATAGTATCAAATTCATCATATTTTACCAGATTAGCCATATATGGGAATTCGGCAATAAACACCCCATCATCAGATAATGTTTCATAAACATCCCCAATAAACATATTAATATCATCAACGTGTGCAAGGACATTAGTAGCAGTAATTACCTGCATCTTACCATGCCCTCCAACAACCTTCTTTGATGTCTCAGAATTCCAAAATTCATTAATTGTAGTTATCCCCTTACTATTTGCAGTCTCGCTAAGATTTTTAGCAGGCTCGATACCCAAAACCTTAAATCCTTTCTCTTTGAATTCATTTAATAAGCAGCCATCATTTGAAGCAATATCTAATATTTTAATCTCCTCACCACCATTAAATATCTCCTTAACTTTCTCAGTCATCTTAGTGCAATGTTCCTTAAAAGTCTTAGAAACAGATGAATGATAAAGGTAATTAGAAAACATTATCTCTGGTTTTACAACAATACTCAGTTGAGAATTAAAACAGTCATTACAAAGCATAACTTCTAAAGGAAATTTTTCTTCAATACTCTCATCTTTTGGATCTCTTAAGGAATTCACCAAAGGAATCTTACCAAGGTTAAAATACTTTACCAGATTATTAGACCCACAGATTCTACATTCCTTCTTTTCAAAGTACGAATTATCCATTTTTATTAGTAGTTATCTCCTAATTTTTAAAGTTTTATATTATTATTTGTATACTTGAATAAATATTTAAATGATAACTCATTATCCCTCCTTAAAATGAAAGGCATCATATTAGCAGGAGGGTCTGGCTCAAGATTACACCCTTTAACTAAGATTACTAACAAACACCTTCTCCCTGTATATAAAAAACCAATGATCCATTATCCTCTTCAAACATTAATAGATGCAGGCATAAAAGATATATTGATAGTTTCAGGACCAGAACATGCTGGTGACTTTTTAAGGTTATTGGGTTCTGGTAAGGAATTTGGAGTAAAATTAACTTATGAAATCCAAGACGAGGCAGGAGGTATTGCTCAAGCACTAAGTTTAGCAGAAGATTTTGCAGACAATCAGAATGTAGTAGTAATATTGGGAGATAACATTTTTGAAGATAGTATCAGAGAAATTGTGGACGAATTCAGAGAAAAAGAAGGTGCAAGAATATTCTTAAAAGAAATTAACGATGCTGCCAGATTTGGAGTTGCTGAATTGGAAGGGGACAAGGTTATTAACATCGAAGAAAAACCAGAAAATCCAAAAACCAACTATGCTGTGACTGGATTATACATGTATGACAAGGACATATTCAATTTAATAAAAACACTAAAACCCTCTGGTAGGGGAGAATATGAAATAACAGACGTAAATAACTCATACATCAAAAACAAAAAAATGAAAGCTAACATTCTAAGTGGATTCTGGTCAGATGCAGGGACATTCGATTCATTGTTTAAAGCATCAAAATTCCTAAGGGACAAAGAAAAGAAATAAGGCGATACTATTTATGAAAGATTTATCAATAATACTGATCAACTGGAATTCTAAGGACTATCTGATAGACTGCATTAGCTCAATTTACAAATATACTTCCAATATCAGTTACGAGATGATTGTAGTGGATAACGCCTCTTCTGATGATTCTTTAAAAGTCCTAAAAGAAACGTTTCCAAAAGTAAGGATAATAGCTAATAGCAAAAATCTCGGTCTTGCAAAAGCTTATAATCAAGGCATTAAGCAGAGCAACGGTAAGTACATAGCAATCTTAAACGTGGACATTTTATTAACCGAGAATTCATTTGACAAAGCAGTTTCCTTTTTAGATGGACATGAAAATGCTGCTGGAACAGTATGTAAAAGCACAGACAAAGAAGGCACTTATGTATTTCAAGAAGGGTTTAGACGAACCGTAACCCCATTTAACCTTTTTTTAAATGATTTTTTTTATTCCATCTTCAACAGATTATTTCAAAACAACACCCTAGTAAAGAAGCTCTTTTCCATAGGTTGCCTAGATACCAACATTAACCAAGAAGTAACTCAATTCGCAGGAAGTTGCATGATATTTAGAAAAAGTATATTTGATAAGACTGGCCTTTTTGATGAAAACTTCTTTTTGTATTGTGCAGAAGTAGATTTCACATTAAGGATGATAAATAAGGAACAAAAAGTATATTTCATTGGAGAAACAAGCATAATTCATCTCGGTTCAAAATTAACTTCATTGAGAAAAGACCAACAACAGATTTATGACCGGGACTATATTCATTATTTTAAGAAAAATTTTGGTAATCTATCAGTCGTATTATATCGCCTCCTAAACGTCCCACTAAACTTTTTAAAATACTTAAATAACTTAATAAAGTAATATTTAAATAAACTTTCCAGTTCTCCAACTAGTAAATGAAAGTATTACTTATAAATCCAACAAGAACCTACACTGAGAAAGCATCAGTTATTTCAGAGGGAGCAGACGTTGGCCTACCATTAGGATTACTCTACATAGCAGCAGTTCTAGAAAAACATTGCCATGTTGAAATAATTGACTCCCTTGTTCATAAAGAGACTAAATTAGTTGATAATGATGGGAAAAATGAATATGGTATTCCGTGGGATAAATTAAAAGATATAATAAAAGAAAAAAAACCAGATGTTATTGGCATATCTAATTTGTTTACGACTCAAATTGAAAATTCTATTAAAACAGCAGACATCATTAAGGAAGTTGACAATAAAATTAAAGTTATTATTGGTGGTTCACATGTGTCTGTTAGACCAAAAGAGTTCTTAAGTGAAAACAACTCATTTGATTTTGCTATCATCGGAGAAGGAGAGTCAGCAATAACAAACCTAATTAATCATTTCAAAGGCGAATTACCTTTAGAAGATGTAGGTGGGATTGCTTATAAAAAAGATAGTCAGATATTCATAAACGAAAAGAAAGACTTCATCAAAAACCTTGATGACCTACCATTACCTGCCTACCATCTAATAGACATGAATGAATACTTAAGTTTACATAAGAAAGGTATCTACTCAAGATCAAGAGACGAACAACGGGCAATCTCAATAATCACATCCAGGGGATGTCCCTTTAATTGCGTATTTTGTTCAGTACACGCTTCTGTCGGAAGAACATGGCGTCCTCATTCTGCCGAGTATGTAATCAAACACATTAAACATGTAGTCGAAAAATACGGAGTTAAGGAAATTCATTTTGAAGATGACAATTTCACATTAGATATCAAAAGATGCGAAGACATCCTAGACGGAATAAAGGATTTAGGAGTTAAATGGGATACTCCTAACGGAGTGAGGGCAGATATTTATTCAAGGTCTCTTGTTTCAAAAATGAAGGAATCCGGCTGCAAGAGACTAACCATAGGCATAGAGTCTGGTTCACAAAGGGTTTTGGACAACGTAATTGGAAAACAGTTAGACTTAACTAAAGTTGAAGGATACGCTAAACTGTGTAATGAATTTAAGATCTCTTTAAATGCATTCTTTGTTATAGGCTTTCCAGGAGAAACAAAAGAAGATATTAAGAAGACAATTAATTTTGCACTTATGCTGCAAAAAAAATATGATGTAAGCAACGGAGGAGCATTCTTTGCAACACCTTTATTTGGAACAAGGCTATACGATCTGTGTGAAAAGAATGGCTATCTCGTCAAGAAGATCACACCAGAATCGCTAGCTAATGCAACCGCATCTTATGGAGACAGCCTAATCAAAACCGAAGAGTTTACACCAGAAGATTTGAAAAACTTCAATAAGAAATTGATAAGGGCAAATTATATCCGGCAGCTATTTAATTTAGATAGTATTAAATCTGTAATTAAAAACCCTCAAATATTATTTAATGCAGTAAAGAGATTTATTAAACTCTAGATTGATACAGTAACTTATGTTGTTTTGCAATTTCTCTCCAGTTTGCCTTTGTTCGGTAACTCTCAACTCCTTCCAAGTAATGAGTATAATTACCAAAAACTTTTTTTACTGCATCTGATAAAGCAAAAGAATCTTTTGGGGGAACCACCTCTCCGATCTTAAAAAGCTCAACAATCTCATGAACAGACCCTACCTTAGTAACTACTACTGGAATTCCAAAAGACATTGCATTGTGTAAGACTCCTGATTGATACGGCCCCCACAAATACGGCAAAACCAACATATCAGCCCACTTAAAATATTCTTTCTTTTCATCTTCAGGAATCCACCTTATATCCATATCAATACAACTACCAAGTTCATTATCCCTGGTTCTTTTCATAAGTTCTTCTTTGTAATCAGAAGAAGCTCCCTTAGGTATGTGCCCCACAATTTTTAATCTATGACCTTGTAGATTCTTCATTGAATCAATCAAATACTCTATCCCTTTCAATGGAGTAATAAAACCGAAGAAAAGTATATTAAGATTATTTCTTACATTTTTATCGTAAAAATTTAATCCATGATATATACATGAGATGTTATTCCCAGAATACTTTTTTTCAAAAAACTCCTTCTGTTGAGGGGTATGCACGATAATCTTATCAGAATTCTTTATTATTTTCTTTTCTATCAACGATAAGACAAATTCTCTCAAATTATCGTTGGAATAATGCGCTTCATGTAATGTCACAATAACAGGAATCTTTTGTTTTAGTGCATTTATCAGGTTTAAGTTCAAATTAAATTTCCCAAACAGTGTTGGAACATATTGGATGTGGATTAAATCTAGTTTTTCCTCTTCAATAATCGATTTAATCTCTTGTTTAAGTTTAAATGAAGTAAAGTCAATCTTGTATTTTGAATCAGAATCTTTATCCCCAATCTTAACTAACTCAATCCCTTCAAGATCCATATGGGTAATCAAATTATTAGTGTAAATAGCAATCCCATCTTTCTTAGGTAAAAAAGGACTCAAAAGTCCAACTTTAATCACTTTATTCTCACTCATTTTTCTTTAACAATCTCAAGATAGCATCAGCAAACCCTTCAACATCCCTAGGCTTCACTAAAGCACCCCCCTTTACAATCTCTGGATGAGAGCATAAATCAAAAGCAACAACTTCCTTCCCCATCTCCTGGGATTCTACGACTGGCAAATCAAATCCCTCCCATAGTGTAGCAGTAACATACAAATCACAAGCAGCATAATACTCCGGTAATTCCTCATCCCTTACAAATCCTGTAAATATCACATTCTTCTTAACTAACTTCTTTAATTTATTAAAATACTTATCAAAAGTTGGCTTACCAACAATAAACAACTTAGCATCTGGAATCTTATCAAGAACAAGATTAAAAGATTTAATCAACAAATCAACTCCTTTATGGGGAGATATCCTTCCAACGTATAACAGAACTTTCTCATCCCCAAAACCATACTTCTCCCTAATCTTGCTGCCATCAACATCTTTATGGAACCTTTTCTTATCAATCCTGCAATACTCAACCCCTCCTCCAATCCCAGTCTCCCTCTTCAACTCTTTCCTCAAATAATCACTAATAGATGTAGCTTCATCACAATTCTTTAATGTGAATTTATTAAACATCACAAATAATTTCATATAGATTCTCTCAAAGAAACTAAACAGCTGAGGAAAAGCAACACCAAAATTATAGTACTTATACTTAACTCCAAACTTTTTCTTAGCATTATACGCAAGCCAGTTCATAGGGTAGAAATAACTTACAACTAAATCATAGTCTTTCAACATCTTACTATATTTCTTAACTTTCCCATAATCCAAAAAGAAGAACAGCCTATAAATCCTCTCAAGAAAGGGATTTTTAGGCATCCCAATCTCAACAACTTCTGCAACCTTACTATCCATTGTAGACCTTAATGTAAATATCGTAACATCATCACCTTTCTTAGAATACTCTTCAGCATCAAGTTGTAGAACTCTATCTATACCACTGAATCTGCTGAATGTAGGAGTAAGTAATGCAACTTTCATATCAAAGAACGAATCCTATGTACTTAAAAAAGATTACTATTTACCTCATATCTTCCCACTGATTTTCATAAACCTCAGCTTAAGGACCATCATATACCCTCTCCACAACTGCTGAGGCCCCAACTTAGAACTTCCTTCCTCCCTCTCAACAAATGTTATAGGAATTTCTCCAATTTTAAAACCCTTAAGATGAACTCTATAGATCATTTCCTGCACAATTGAAGGCCCCTTAGAAACAAACTTATCAAGACCAACATTCTCCAAAACCCCCCTCTTATAGCATCTATATCCCGAATTACAATCCCTAACCTTCAACCCTAAAATCCACCGTATGTAAGCATTAGCAAACCGAGTAATCATCCTTCTCAACAAAGGCCTACCAACTTCCCTGCCTCCGTTAACAAACCTAGAACCTAATACAACATCACATTCTTTTATCGCAGAAAGAAAACCAGGAATATATTTAGGATCATGGCTAAAGTCAGCATCCATTTCAATCATAACATCATATCCCTTCTCCAAAGACCACTTAAACCCATCAACACCAGCCAAGCCCCTCCCCTTATTCTTAGTCCTTAACAACAAATGAACCCTCTTATCTTCCTTACCCATCTCCTCAACAATCTTCCAAGTACTATCAGGGCTATTATCATCTACAACAACCACCTCAACTTCATTCCTTAGAATCTCAATAACTAGCTTCCTAATATTCTCTTTCTCATTGTAAGTAGGAACAATAACAACTGTTTTCATCGTATTTAACGCATAACTGACTAAATATAAAATTTTCTATTAGATAAAAACAAAATTTTTAAACATCCATAAAAGCCCCCTCAATATGAAATTACCTAAAGTTACAATAATAATTCCTTTTAAAGAACTAAGCAAAATAGTCGAAAAATGCATTACAGAGTGCCAAAAGCAAGATTACAAAAATTATGAAATTCTCCTGCTTCCAGACAATAAACTAGAAAAAGACTTCAAAAAATGCAGAGTTATCCCAACAGGCCCAATATACCCATCTGAAAAAAGAAATATTGGAGTTAAAGAATCAGATTCTCAAATAATTGCTTTCATCGATTCAGATGCATACCCTGATTCAAAAGATTGGATTAAAAACACAATACCTTTCTTCCAAGACAAAGAAGTAGCAGCAGTTGGGGGACCAAACCACGTACCTCCGAAAACATCACTGCTAGAAAAAACATCTGCAGATGTAATCTACTCAAATCTCTGTGCAGGAGGAAACTATCCAATAAGAAAATACAAGATCAAAGGAACTTACGAATATAAAGAAATCGCAACATCTAATCTTTTTGTAAGAAAAGACATTTTCGAAGAAATTGGCGGCTTTGATCCATACCAATTAACCTCAGAAGATTCAAAACTTTGCTTCAACATAAATAAAAAACAAAAAAAGGTAATCTTCACTCCAAATGTAGCAGTTTACCACAAGAGAAGGCCATTATTCTGGCCCCACACAAAAAGAGTTTTCACAGAAGGAAGAAACAAAGCATTTCTGTTCAAAGAATCATTTTCTTTTGACAAACTTTTCTACTTCCTGCCCTCATTATTTGTTTTAGGCGTAGTCATAGGATTCATACTAGCTCTTTACTCAGACATAACTAAATGGATTTACCTAATGATAATCACAATCTACTTACTAATTGTTTTCAAAGAAAGCATAAAGTTAAAGCCCATAAGAAGGTCCATCTACGTTTTTATCGGCATAATATTAACTCATCTTTCATATGGCTCAGGATTTATCAAAGGAATATTAACAAATAAATATCAATTGAAAAAACAAGACCAACTTAGGAGAGTCAAAGAGCAAAAATGAAAATATCAATGAAATACTTCTCAATAATTGGAATACTTATTTTCATTTTTGTACTATCTAGGATAGACATTACCCAATCATTAATACTTATATTAAATTCGTCCTTGCTATTCCTAGGAATAGCATTCTTAGTTGCAGTTGTTGAGGTTATAATCAGAGCAACAAAATGGAAAATCCTAATTAATGTTTTCAACAAATCCTACAAGCTAACTAATGCTTTACAAACATATCTCATTGGATTTGCATTTGGTGCTATTACTCCTAGTAAAGCAGGAGACTTCGTAAAGATAATGGACTTAAGGAACAAGACTAATATCGAAATGAAAAAGTGCTTCTCAATATCAATATTTGATAGAATTATCGACTTCCTAAACTTAATTCTAACAGCCATGATAAGCATATCATTAGCAATAATCATCTTCCCACAATTAAATCATATTCTCTTCCCTTTGTGGCTGGTTGTAATCACTTTGTTCATAATAGCTCTGTTCAGTATAACAAAGTACACAAGGCTACTAATAAAACCATTCTATTTCTTAATACCTAAAAAATTCCAGGAAAAAGCAAGAGAAGTTTATCATGCTTTCCAAGAAATAATATCCCTAGTGGGAAAACATAAGTCTTTTCTAATTTACCTTTTAGTTGACTTCATAGCATGGGTTATAACTTACACTACCCCTTTCTTCATCGCATTAGCCCTGGGATTAAAAATACCCATAATCCATTTCTTACTATTAATGCCCATCATCGGAATAATTGAATTAATCCCAATCTCAATACTGGGAGTGGGCAGCAGAGACATTACTTTACTAGCCCTATTTACACCCTTTGGATTGATTAAAGAAGAAATTATAGGGATCTCAATGCTACTTTTATTTATCAGTATGATCCCCAGAGCATTAGCAGGATTCTTAATATCCTGGATAAAAGACAAAAAGAAACCTAATTTATCTTCTTAAACTTAAAATACCCCATTATTCTCTGAAGGAACCATAATGGCCTATTCCTTAACTCATACAAAACTCTTGAAGGTCTCCTATAAAATCTTTGATAGGCTATACCTACAAATTCTCTAAGTCTATCCTTTGATATATGTTCTGTAGATGAAAAAGCAGTATGCCCAGTTAAATCCTTATGAAACTCTTCCTTTATCTCCCCTTTCTCCCTCATAATATCATACAACTTTGTCCCAGGATAAGGGGAAGCACAATGAAAATCAACATAATCTGGTTCAAGTTTAATAGCAAAATTAATAGTGTCTTTTATTGTCTCTTCAGTTTCACCTGGCAGCCCTAAAATAAAAAAAGCAGTTGTTTCAATCTCATACTTCCTGCACAAATTAAAAGCACCAATTGCCTTTTCCATGCCGCCAGTTTTCTTAGCATACTCTGATGAGAAGTCTAAATTCCCACTCTCCACTCCAAAGTTGATTCCCCTGCATCCAGATTCATGCATCATCTTCAACAACCCATCATCAACAGTGCTTGTTGCAGTCTCACACCACCATTTTATTTTTATCCCTTTCTCAATAATCAACTGGCAAATCTTAATCATATGCTCTTTACTGGCAGTCAAGCAAGGATCCCTAAACATCAAAGACTTTAAGTCAAACTTCTCAACCAAATATTTTATCTCATTAACAACTTCTTCAGCCCCTCTTAATCTCAAATTAGTTCCTTGGGTGACTGGATACGGACAATAGATACAGCTAAAAGGACAACCTCTCGAAGACAAAATTGCAAGATGAGGCCTATCTTTGGGATTTTGGTAACTATACTTCTCAAATGGCAATAGCTCCCATGAAGGGTAAGGCAGCTTATCAAGTTCCTTGATGTGCTCCCTCGCTTTATTTTTAATAACCTCTCCTTCCTTTCTGTAAGCAATCCCCTCTATCTCAGAATAACTTTCTTTTTTCTTAACTTTTTCAACAATATCACTGATTATTAATTCAGGTTCTCCTAAAACAACAATATCTACCTTAGAATTCTTCAGCGCATACTCAGGTGAAGCAGCCCCTTGGGGACCAATAATAATACATACTCCTCCAATATCTTTAATCTCAGAAATAACCTTAAGGTCATAATCATAAGTTGCAGAACCAACACTAACAATAATCAATTCAGGCCCACACTCCTTGATTTTATTCATCAATTGATCTTTATCTAGGTCCAAAGCAGCACAATCAATATACTTTACCTCGTTATCTTTCTTTAAGATAGAAGCAACGTACAAAGAATTCAAAGAAGGAGGATTCACAATCATACTCTTCATACTTGCGCATCCAAATCCCCCCATAAGATCTCTATTCGCTTGAAAATCCCCAATATTCGGAGGATTGATAATAGCTATTTTCATTTCAACAAGGCACCATAAGAGCTTATTTAAATTTTCTTATTCAAAATACGAAAATTTTATTAAAAGACATTATTTACGAAAACGAATGGGTAAAAAAGATATAGTCTTAGTCATAATTTTCTTATTTGCAGTTTACATATGGTCATTGCCAATAACTAACTTACCATTTGGTGATGTTGATTCTTCTGTTCACTTTACTTCAGGAGACTATATGGCAAGCTACGATAAATCAATCTACAAACTGCCATTCTACCTAACATACACAATCCCAGAGAAATATTTCGCTTATCCGCCACAATTCAACACAAATGAAGCAATTGCTCAAGTAGTTGGAGGCCAAAGAATAATTCCTCTTTATCTTCTTTTGCCAATTTCTTCTTGAATCTTTTTACCCTTCTATCGCTAACACTTCTGCTCGCATAATGCTCAATATTGGTCATCTTTCTACCTCGTTCATTGATACGACAAATTTCACCGATAATCCTGAAAAATTGATCGGATTCTTCATCGTCGATATAATCCATGTAATCGACTGTGGTTTCTATGTTTAAAATACCTCTACAGACTAGATTTCCTTTGTCATCATTTTCTCCAGAATTTATTTTTAATCAGTACTTGGTATAATCGAATTCCTACATTATCACTAAGTGGAATCCTAAGTTAATTGAATCTTAGTG
>PVBE012918144.1_pt1 | contig 11812 bp, 11 predicted proteins | sample 1631181 | NCBI WGS metagenome assembly PVBE01 (sample SAMN08397723, study PRJNA350692) | Marine metagenome, whole genome shotgun sequencing project. | isolation source: water | place: Pacific Ocean | collected 2012-04 | reverse complement strand
CGGCCGCCAGATTCTCTGCGATCAGCTCTCTGAGCTTGTGAAAATACAGGATCGCGGTATTACGGTTCACCCCACACAATTCAGCCGCAGATTGGACAGAGGCACCAGCCACAAAATGACGAACCAATTCTTGCTGAATACCGCCAGAAAGCCTACTTCTTCGTCTCTTGCTGACCATCTGACATTCATAATGAAAATCCCTTATATATGTCAGCACCAAAAATTAAACTAGATATTAAGCGTCGACAGTCCAGGTTGGACCGCTACGCAAAAGGATGTCCAGATCGGCATTGGGTGAACTTTTCACCACATCCATAATCTGTTCATGCACGGCGCTTTCATAGGTCGGTGCCGGATTGCAATAAAGAACACCGATGGCTACCGGAAAATTGGGCGGCTGCATATGAGCCAGCAACGTTGCCATCATCTTATTGGTCTCATCGTGGACCAGAATATCGCCTCCCGGCAAGCCGCCTTCACCGACGGTCACGACTTCGAGTTCAATCCGGCCGGGTTTCATGCGCAGACCTTTGGTATTGTCCTTGCCGAAAATAAACGGTTCACCATGCTTGACCATCAACTGCATGTCGCCGGCGATACCTTTCTCCGTGAAATGATCAAAAACGCCGTCATTGTAGACGACGCAGTTCTGGAACACTTCGACGAAGGAGGCACCTTTGTGTTCCTTGGCGCGCTTGAGGATTTCCGGCAGAATCTTAACTTGTGAATCGATCCCCCTGGCGACGAAATGGGCGTCGCAGCCAAGCGCGAACTCGCTTGCCGATACGGGGTTGTCAATGGACCCAGTCGGCGTCGACGGAGAATGTGTTCCCATGCGGGAAGTCGGTGAATACTGACCTTTGGTGAGACCGTAAATCTCGTTGTTGTGCAAAATATACTGCAGATCAACGTTACGCCGCAGCACATGCATTAAATGATTACCGCCAATTGATAATGCATCGCCGTCACCGGAAATCACCCAAATATCGAGATCCGGATTGGCAAGTTTAGTACCCGTGGCAACCGCGGCAGCGCGACCGTGGATGGTATGAAATCCGTAGGTCGACATGTAATAAGGAAAACGCGAAGCGCAGCCGATGCCGGAAATAAAGACCGTATTTTCCAATGGGGCCTGCATGTCAGCCAGAGCCTTTTGCATAGACCGCACAATGGCGTAATCACCGCAGCCGGGACACCAGCGGACTTCCTGATCCGAGGCGTAATCTTTGGAAGATAATTTTTCGGGAGGTGTGGCAATGTTCATGTTACTTCTCCAAATATTCGCGGATGGCTTCTTCGACTTCGGAGACCTTAAACGGTTTGCCCGAAACTTTGTTTAGTCCCTTGGCATCAATTAAGAATTTGTCACGGATTACCGTGATCAATTGCCCGGTATTCATTTCCGGAATAAGGACGGTTTTGAAGTTTTGCAGCAGACCCTCAAGATTTCCTGGCATCGGCCAGATGTGGCGCATGTGAATGTGGGACACACGGTGGCCGTTGTTCTGGACTTTTTGAACGGCCCGGGAAATGGGGCCAAAGGTAGAGCCCCATCCGACCACGGCTATGTCGCCATTATCTTCACCGCGAATGACGTCCTGATCGGGTATGTCCTTTGCTATGCCGTCGATTTTGGCCCTGCGCACATCAGTCATTTTTTGATGGTTGTCTGCATCGTAGGACAGATTACCGTTTTCATATGATTTTTCGATGCCACCGACGCGGTGCTCAAGGCCCGGAGTGCCCGGGATGGCCCATGTTCTTGCCAAGGAATCTTCGTCCCTGATAGAGGGGTGAAAACCTTCCGGATCCTTGTGGAATTCGACCGGGAAAGCCTCAATCTCAGAAACATTGGGAATGAGCCAGGGCTCCGATGCGTTGGCGATATATCCGTCCATCAGCATCATAACCGGGGTCATGTATTTTGTTGCGATCCGGCACGCTTCGATAGCGACTTCAAAACATTCGGCAGGTGAACGCGCTGAAATTACCGGTAGAGGCGCATCGCCGTTACGGCCATAGACAGCCTGATATAAATCAGATTGTTCGGTCTTGGTGGGCAGCCCAGTCGAAGGTCCGGCCCTTTGTACATTGACAATAACCAGCGGCAATTCAACTGAAATAGCTAGGCCAATGGCTTCGGCTTTCAAGGCAATACCGGGACCTGACGTCGCCGTGACGCCCAAGGTGCCGGCATAAGAGGCGCCGATAGCGGCGCAGGCGGCGGCGATTTCGTCCTCGGCCTGGAAGGTAACGACACCAAAATTCTTCATTTTGGATAGATTGTGCAATACGGCGGTGGCCGGGGTAATCGGATAGCCGCAGAAGGTCATGACTAGATTTGCCTTTTGGGCGCCGGCTACCAGACCCCAGGAAGTCGATTCCATCCCAGTAACTGTCCGGTACAGGCCAGGCGCGATTTCCGCCGGCAACACATTGTAGACTGCTGTTTCGCCGGATATTTCGGAGGTATCGCCAAAAATGTGCCCGGCGTTTACGGCAGCAATATTGGCATCGGCGATTTCCTGACGTTTGGCGAATTTCTGATTGAGCCAATCGACGGTCGGCTGACGATCGCGGTTGTAAAGCCAGTAGACCAATCCCAGAGTCCACATGTTTTTGCAGCGGGCACCTTCTTTCTGTGTTAAGCCGTGTGGTTTAACGGCTTCCAGGGTCGCCTTGGTGATATCGACGGCGATCACCTTATAGGCGTCGAGGCTGCCGTTCTCCAGCGGATTGTCTTCGTAACCGGCTTTCTTGAGATTGCGGTCGGTAAAAGCGCCTGTATCCGCGACGATCAAGCCGCCCCGGTTGAGATCACCGAGATTGACCTTCAAGGCCGCCGGATTGAGGACAACCAAAACATCCGGCGCATCACCGGCGGTTCTGATTTCGCGCGACCCAAAGTGAATTTGAAAGGCCGAAACACCGAATGTCGTCCCTGCAGGGGCTCTGATTTCTGCCGGGAAATCTGGAAAGGTCGAAAGATCATTACCGGCCAATGCCGTTGTCAGAGTGAACTGTCCACCGGTGATCTGAATGCCATCGCCCGAATCGCCTGCGAATCGAACTACTACGTCTTCGACTTCTTCGCGGATTTCTTCACTTACCGCGACGCCTGCCGTTCCTTCCATACGCTTTACTCTCCTAATTTAGTAAGCTGGCCAACCTGATAGGAAAAGGACGCAGTCATACTTCATAAAAAAACGTTCGGTGAAATATTTACCGTTGTGCTCACTAATGTATTGAAGAGATCTCATTTGTTCCAGGATCGAACGCTAAAATCGGCAAAATTAATATCATACGAGCAGGAGGGCGGCAAACCATCAATGCACAAAACCATACTTAGGAACAACCCTATATTTTACGATATTTTTATGTTCATTTCAGAGGGCTAAATCTTAATCACCTTGTCCGAAATGCTTTAATTTAAAAGCTATATCCCGGAATTCATCGACCAAGGCTTGGTAAACCGATTTTTTGAAATCAACGGCGCAACCGGGAATTTCTTCAAACGCCGCCCATTTCCAGTCACTGAATTCCGGATGGGCGACGGAACTGGGCGAAATTTCGGAATTTTGCCCTAAAAATAACATGGCGAACCATTTCTGAGTCTGGCCTCGATAGAGGCCGCGCCAGGCCTCACCGATAAGATCTGGCGGTAGATCGTAACTCAACCATTTACGGGACTCTCCTAGAATATCGACATTAGCCGTACCGATTTCTTCTTCCAGTTCCCTCAGGGCCGCCTGTTTCGGTTCCTCGCCTTCGTCAATGCCGCCTTGGGGCAACTGCCAAGCGGCTTCTTTGGTATCCAACCGCTGGGCGATGAAAACACGGCCGCCGGCGTCGAACAGCACGATCCCGACGCAAGGTCTGTAAGGAAGTTGATCTTTTTCGTCAGGGGTCATGGATACTTTTCGAATTTAAAATGGTAAAGAATTTTTTGAGCCCACAATATTAGAATTTTACTAGTCAGATTTTATTTTTTTGGTTGCCCTTCCTGTTCACCACCCGCCGTCGCCATGCCGCTAATTTGTGCGACAGCTGAAACAGGCGCCAGGATAAGTTTTTTGCTCGGCAGGGTTTGCACCCATCTAGAGATATATGAAATTGTCACCGGGTAGGGTTCTGCCAAGGCGACCGCATATTTATTTTTCTGGGCCAAGACTTCCAGCTTAGCAAGATTGCGGTTGATGGTCACCCGGGATGCCTCAGAGTCTATTTTCAAAACAGCGCCAGCACGCGGCAGCGCAATCGTTGAGGCGATTTTCACAGCTCGATTATTGTCGGCAGGCCCGCTGCCGACAAACATCATGCCCCGATTGCGGATTTCCTCCAGGATCGGCCTGATGGCCTGTTCGGAGGTCACAAATCGCGACCCCATCATTTGCAGCACACCGATATTACCAGGCGCCAGACCCATGACAAATTTCAATCTTTCTATATTCTCCGCGGCATCCATATCCGTTTGCAACGCGTAGGGTCCAGGATCGGACAGGGGAAAATTCGACGGTTCCATGGGCAAAGACATCAAGGTTTCATGACCGGCTGAGCGTGCCATGCCGACCCAATCGGCCACGCTCTTGGCATAGGGATTGAAGGACAAAGAGATTTCCGGTGGCAGTTGCTTGATCGCCGCCATAGTGGAGATGCGGCTCAGGCCTAGGCCGGTAAAAATAATGCTGATCCGTGGTTGACTGGTGTCGCCCGTGAAGGGGCTGGCATAGACGCGCCAAGCCTGGCGGCCATCGTCACCGGTGCGGGGAACCGGACCGCTTGGACCGGGTTCGCTCAGCTTCGCTTCGGGCGACGCCAATGCCCGTCCACCTTTCAGAACGGGGATGCCCCGATAGGAGGCGGCGGTAACGGACGGCATGATCAGTCCGGCACCCGGTTTGGTGCGCATCTGCGCCGCCCCGGTCGTCATCTGCCGCGGGGCCTGTTGCGATCCTGATGATGGGGCTGATGGAGAGGCCGGCGGTGCGCTTGCTGCCGGATTATTCCCTGCTTGCGGTCGGCCCATTTTTTTCGCTGCAGTGGTGGGGCGGGCCACACTTTTACTGCCGGCACTTGGCGGTTTTAAAAGTTCGCGCCCGGACTTCATTTTTGATTTCCTAGGGATGGCCATACTGACCATCGGGATTGGTGAACTTCTTTCTTCTGCTTCTTCTTCGTCATCGCTGCCGCCGAGAATTATCATCCCGCTACCGACGACGCCCGCAACGATCAGGAACAAGCCGGCGCCTAGGACAATCAATTTTTTCTTGTCTACGCCACCGCCTTCGTCGTCATCAAAATCTTCTTCATCGGAAAAATCCAGATCGTCCAAATCCAGATCATCAGACTCATCGGCCTCGAAATCATCGCCGCCAACCGTATCTTCACCCGTTTCTTCATCGGGGCCGTCATCACCCAGGTCATCATCACCTGGGTCATCAGCAGGCGATTCGCCATCGATATCGTCAAAATCTTCTTCTAGGTCGTCGTCATCCGCCATATTGGTAGTCCGCCCAATCGGTCTTCAGCCATGCCGGTCAGCCGCCATGTTGGTCATCAGGATATGCGGAAATAAATTTACACTCTATCTCCTAATCAGGTCTTAACCTTTTTTGCGCTGCGAGAACAAGAAAACGCCGCGCAACAGGTCCAAGGCGCGCTGAAGCTGAGAATCGATCGGTCTGCTCGCCTTTGGTTTTTCTTTCGACTTGCCATCGGTTTTGGCCTTTTTATCACCCTCCTCGGGCTTGTTGCTGCTTTTGACCGAACCGTTTTTACCTTGATTTTTTAAGGCGCCGCGCAAATCTGCTTCCCGCGTATTATGGCCGGAGGCGAGCTTTTCGACTTTGACCAGCTCTGCTGTGATATCGGGGGTGATGCCGACACCCTGGATTGATCGTCCGGAGGGCGTGTAATAGCGCGCCGTGGTCAAACGCATAGCACCGTGTTGGCCCAGGGGAATGATCGTCTGCACGGAACCTTTGCCGAAAGATTTGGTGCCTAGAATTATGGCGCGGTTGTGATCCTGCAGTGCGCCGGCAACAATTTCTGAGGCCGAGGCTGAGCCACCGTTGATCAGGACGACGATTGGTTTGCCATCCGTCAGATCGCCTTTGCGCGCATTGAATCTTTGATGTTCTTCCTTGATGCGGGTGCGGGTCGAAACAATTTCACCCCGTTCAAGGAAGGCGTTTGACACGGAAATAGCCTGATCCAGCAGACCGCCCGGATTGTTCCTTAAATCAAGCACCAGACCTTTGAACTTTTTGCCCAAATCCTTTTTGATTTTTTTTATGGCCTTTTTGATGCCATCGGCTGTCGGCTGACTGAAGGATGAAATCCGCACATAGCCGATATTTCCCTCTGTCCGGGAACGGACGGTGCGGATGGGAATGACACCACGGGTAACGGTCACATCGAAAGGCTTGGCCCCATTACGCCGGATGGTTAGTTTAATGTCCTCGCCCACCTTGCCACGCATTTTGTCGACCGCCTGGGACAAAGTCAGTCCCTGGACGCGTTCGCCGTTCAGGTGGGTAATAAAATCGCCGGACTGAAGGCCGGCGCGATGGGCCGGTGTATCGTCAATGGGCGAGACCACTTTGACCAAGCCATTTTCCATAGTGACTTCGATACCCAGGCCGCCGAACTTGCCCCGTGTCTGAACCTGCATGGTCTTGAAATTCTTGGCGTTGAGATAGCTGGAATGAGGGTCCAACGATGTCAGCATGCCGGTTATGGCGGCTTCAATTAGCTCTTCGTCCGTCACTTCCTGGACGTAGTCGGCCCGGACCCGCTCAAAGACATCGCCGAACAGGTTGAGCATACGGTAGGTGTCGACTGCTATTTTCTCTTTTTCCGCGGACATGGCCGAAGGAGACGCCAAGATGCTATATATGACGACAACGGCGCCAGCCGTTTTTAATATTATTTTTTTCATCCGTTTGCTTTACCTTTTCCTACTGCCAGCCATGGAACGGGGTTGATGGGTTGTCCGTTCCGCCGTAATTCCAAATAGAGCAACGGTTTCTTGTTGCCGCCTGCATTCCCGTCATTTTGCATGATGCCAACCGGTTCACCGGACAGCAACCACTGCCCTAATATACCATCAATCCGGGACATGCCCGCCAAGAGGCTATGATATCCCTCACCGTGTTCGATGATCAAGAGTTTGCCGTATCCCCGAAATCTTCCGGCAAAGACCACTTTGCCGTCGTAGGGGGCGATTACCTGGGCGCCGGGAAGAGTTTTCAGTGTGATTCCCTCGCGAGAAAACCCCCGTCGAACCGCTTCACCATAGGTAGCAATGGTTTGTCCGACGACAGGATATCGCAGGGCGCCTTTGGCCAAGGCCAAAGGTTTGAGAGGATGAGAACTGACCTTTCGCGACAATGGTTTGAGTCTGGCCAGCTGTTCCGATTTTTTGTCGCCGGCGGGTCTATCCGTTGTTGTGAAGTCGGTAGAACGTTGTTTTTCCATCTCTTTTTTCTCCTCTGACAAACGCCGAAGGCGGTCTTTATCGAGCTGGCGGAAGAGATCCCTTAGATTCCGCGCTTCCCGGCTCAATCGTTTTATTCGTGTGCTTTCTGTTTGCCGGGCAGCCAGGGTGATTTTCCGGGCGATTGTCTTTTTCCTGATTAGATCGTCCATGCGGCGGCGTTTGCTGCGGAGAGCTTGGCCGTAATGATTGAGTTCAGCTTTGCGCTTGGCGATTAATTCCCGCGTCGCGGCCAAGGCGATCAAATCTTCGCGAAGACGGCCCGCCTGATCTTCGATCTGCGGTACTGCGGATTTCAAGAGTATAGCCGTACGCACCAAATCGGAGGCTTTGGCCGGATAGGCGATGACGGTTTCAGGCGGTAAGCGGGATAATCGCTGCAAGGCCAGAAGGACATGGGAAAACTGGTCCCGCCGGGCGGCCAGAAGTTCCTGTTTTTCGCTTTCGGCGATATTGAGGTCACCGATTTCTGTCTCCAATTCCGAAACCTTGACTTCCAAATTCTGAACCGAATCGGCCAATGCGACTCTCTGTAGTCCTGCTTTTTGCAGATCAATCTGCAGCGACTCCGCCTGGCGCTCCAATTGATAGGCATTTTTCTTTCCCGCCTCAATGGCCTGCTCTACCTCTTTCAGGCGGTTGCCAACCTTTTTGTCACTACCTTTTCCATCTTCACTCTGGGCAGCGGGCGGCAGCACGGCTAACAGGCTAGCACTTAATAGTGTGACAAAGCTAAGCCGTCGCATCTTCATCAGTGATCAATGAACGCCCCGTCATTTCGACCGGCTGTTCTAGACCCATGAGATGCAGAAGGGTCGGTGCCACATCGGCCAACACGCCTTGGTCAATGGCACCGGCATAGGGCGGCGGGTTGACGAGGATGGCGGGCACCGGTGACATGGTGTGGGCCGTATGGGGACCGCCGGAGTCCGGGTCTTGCATTTGTTCGGCGTTACCGTGATCGGCAGTCAGCAACATTACGCCGCCCTTTTCTGCCAATGCTTCCTCCAGACGGCCAAGGCATAAATCCACCGTTTCCGCGGCTTTGACCGCCGCTCCATAGACTCCCGTATGACCCACCATATCGCCGTTGGCGTAATTGACGATAATCAGGTCAAACTGGTTCTCGGCGATCTCCTTGACCAGTTTGTCGGTGACTTCATAAGCGGACATTTCCGGCTTCAGGTCATAGGTGGCCACTTTGGGAGAGGGGACCAGAATGCGCTCCTCGCCGGGAAAAACATTTTCTTCACCGCCGTTAAAGAAAAATGTGACGTGGGCGTATTTTTCTGTTTCCGCTATGCGAAGCTGGGATTTGCCCGCATCAGCGACCAGTTGCCCGAGAATATTCTTTAACGGGCGCTGTGGGAACATGGCGCTCATAAGGGTGCTCAGTTCAACGGAGTACTCCGTCATGCCGAGACGGCTGGCAAAATCGATGGCCTGGGATCGGGCGAAACCATCGAAAGCCGGATCAACCAAGGCGGCCAGAATTTCCCGCACCCGGTCAGCTCGAAAATTAAACATCAAAATAGCGTCGCTATCCTCCATGCCGTCGTAGTCGCCAATAACCGCCGGCTCCATAAATTCGTCCGTTACGCCATTTTCGTAATTCGATTCAATCATGGCGAGGGGGCTCGTTTCGCTCATGCCGTCACCGGACACAATAGCCTTGTAGGCTTTCTCTACGCGGTCCCAGTTGTTGTCCCGGTCCATGGCAAAATAGCGGCCGCTGACCGTGGCAACCGAGAAATTTTTTATAGCAGAAGTCGCCGCCAGTAGATCGCTCATAAAATTCCTGGCCGTGGAGGGCGGCGTGTCGCGCCCATCGAGAAAAGCGTGCAGACGGCAGTTTATGCCTTCATCGTTCAGTATTCCCGCCAAAGCGATAAGATGGTTTTGGTGGGAATGAACGCCGCCCGGCGATACCAGACCCATCAGATGACAGCACCCTCCGCTTTTCTTGAGTTCAGCGATCAGTTTCTGAAGCTGGGAATTATCTTTTAGAACGCCGGTCTCAATAGCTTCGTCGATCAAGGGGAGATTCTGCATCACTACGCGTCCGGCGCCTAGATTGGTATGACCGACTTCCGAATTGCCCATCTGCCCGGCGGGCAGGCCGACGTCCAGCGCGGAGGCGATTAAGGTAGTGGATGGATACTGGGTTTGAAACCGGTCCCAATTGGGGGTTTTACCGTTGGCGATAGCATTGTCATCATGACCCTCCCGCACACCCCAGCCATCCAGGATACACAACATGACGGGCGCGATGGCGCCGCCGGTTTTCTTGGTCTCTGATTGTTCGTGTAAAGAGCTGTCTATCATATCTCATACTTGGCAAAAGAGTCCCCAGGATACAATAGCCGATTTTCTCGAATGCTGATTGCGTAAAGTGGGTCTGGTAGAATTTATTTATGATACGGATGATTCCCCAGAATGCACTGGGCGCGGTAGGTCTGTTCGATAAGCATGACGCGGGCCAGCATGTGGGGCCAGGTCATGGCGCCCATGGCCAGTTTCAATGCCGCCTGGTCGAGAATAGATTTGTCCAACCCTTCAGCGCCACCAATGACAAAGGCGATGTCTGAGGGGCCGTCGTTCATCCACCGGTCGAACTGCGCCGCCAGGTTTTTACTTGAATAGGCTTTACCCGCTTTGTCCAATGCGACAATGCAGGCGCCGGGCGGCACGGCAGACAGCAGCAATTCTGCTTCTTTCTGTTTCAGCTTAGCCGGTTTGAGGGGATTGCGTTCTTCGACTTCCTTTAAGGCCAAAGGCCAAGTGAGACGACGAGCATATTGATCCCAAAGGACCTTTTCCGGTCCGGCTTTGATACGCCCGACGGCGGCAATTGTTATCTTCACAGGGCTATCTTCGTGGCGGGCTCTTTCAAGCCACTTGGTCCGGTTGCGGCATGGCTGCTCCCCAGATCTTCTCCAGATCATAAAACTCCCGGATTTCGGACCGAAACAGGTGCACCACGATATCGCCACCGTCGATCAGCACCCAATCGCCTTGATTGACGCCCTCCAATGGGACTTCGCTCAGACCTTCCGCTTTTAAATTTTGCTGGAGATGCTGGGCCATGGTCACAACTTGCCTTTGTGAGGTACCCGTTGCGATGACCATATAATCGGCAAAACTGGTTTTGCCTGCGAGATTAATGACGACCACGTCCTGTGCTTTATCGTCATCAAGGGATGCCTTAGTTACCGTCAGCAGATTATTGGAGGCGGAGGGCTTCTTTTTTTTGCCTGAAATGGTGGTAGTCTCCTTTCCGTATCAATCTAAAATTCTACTCTGGTTGTTCACTCGGAAACCTAAATTTTAACGGCGCTACGACCGGCCCGAATGCGCGTCGCCGAGATGGCGTCCGGTTTAATGTCAAGAACGGCCCAAGCCGGCGGCTGCATTACCGCCAAGCGATCAGCTTGGTTCTCGTCAATGCGGTACCTTGCGAACCGCTGCGCCGCAACTCCCGCCAACGCTTTCTTAGAATAGGAAGGCCGGGGAAAAATCGCAATGGGTACGATTCGAAAAATTTTTTCCCAATTTTTCCATTGGGAAATTTGTAGCAGGTTGTCGGCCCCCATTAGCCAAACAAACCGGGCTTTTGGATGATGTTTTTTCAGCGCCGCCAGCGTATCTGCCGTATAGACGGTGCCGAGTTCGTTTTCGATGTTCGAAATCCTGATGCGGCGGTCATTGGCGACGGTTCTGGCCGAATCGATTCGCTCTGCAAAATCGCTCATATCGGCCGTCCCTTTGAGTGGATTTTGGGGTGATACAATCCACCAGACCTCGTCCAGCCGGAGCCGCTCCAGGGCATGTTGGCTGATCAGAAGGTGTCCGCGATGGGCCGGGTTAAACGACCCACCCAGCAAGCCGATGCGTTTGCGGAGATTGGATTCGCTCTGATCGGTCATAAAATAAGCCTTTACGGGCGGGTATGCCCTTCGCCCCGCACGACATATTTAAAGGTCGTCAGCTGTTCAACACCGACTGGCCCGCGCGCGTGCATTTTGCCGGTCGATATGCCGATTTCCGCGCCCATGCCGAATTCGCCGCCATCGGCAAACTGGGTCGATGCATTATGCATGGTGATGGCGCTGTTGACGCCGTTGAGAAAAGTTGCCGCCACTTCGGTATTGTCGGTAACGATAGCGTCGGTATGTTTTGTCCCGTGGGCGTTGACGTGGTCAACGGCTTCGGAAACGTCTGCCACCTGCTTTACAGAGATAACAGCGTCCAGATACTCCGTGTCCCAATCCTCGTCCGTTGCGGCAGACACGCGGTCATCGAAAGACTGCGTTT
>PVBE011988099.1_pt1 | contig 11812 bp, 10 predicted proteins | sample 1631181 | NCBI WGS metagenome assembly PVBE01 (sample SAMN08397723, study PRJNA350692) | Marine metagenome, whole genome shotgun sequencing project. | isolation source: water | place: Pacific Ocean | collected 2012-04 | reverse complement strand
TCTGCGAGCCCGAGATTCTGGGAGTCTGGGAGTCTGGGCGTCTGGGAGTCTGAGAGTCTGGGAGTCTGCGAGTTTGAGAGTTTCAAAAGTGTGCGAGCATTGCCCGCGCAACGCCGTGGTGGATCATGGCTTCGTCGCTTGAGGTTGCTGAGCTTCGCGTTCGAGGAGTCCATTTGACCAAGGCGATCTTCATTGGAGCCGGGCGTGATTCGGATGCTCTTGAGCCAGGAGCACCAGCCGCTTGTGCAGCCAAGTTCGAATGCTGCCAGTCTAGGTCACGAAAGCCAAGGTGCAGCCGTGGGCGCACGAGCCCATTGACCCCGCAGCGGCCAGATCATCGCCCCCAAGAGCAGCAGCAAGTTTGTCTTGTTTGACAGTGTACCTGTGGCATGGTCTGCAGACTCGTGTTTGTTTTGCTGTGTGTGAAACGGACGCTCCTCGACCGTGTGCAGTTGGTCGGCCCGTTGTCCGAACAAAAATCAAAAACTTAGAAAAATGTGTGTGACCTAATGAACAAGCCGTAAAACAAAAAAAGGACAAACAACAAAAAAAGAAGTGTCTTCATGCGGTTGTCGGCCTGCCGCGGTGGCCTTTATGGTCGCGACTTCCTCATGCGCCTTTGCATCTGGAGTGTTTATCGTCGGGTTGAGGGGCACGGCGTTGACGAGCTTGTTTCTGTCTGCCAAGGGGTTGGCGCTAGGATGTTGGCCGATGTGTTATGTGAACCATGTGGCTGTATCGCGAATCTCTCTTGTGTTAGAGTTCTGATACGACGCAGTGGTACTGGTGCTCCTTCTGTCACTGGTGCTAGCATTGCTGCTCGTACCCTAGTACTGTACAAGCACCACTACTGGTACTACTCAGCGGCGTTCTGTATGGGTATCGTTTGAGCTGTTCGGCTCAGGCAAGATAGGACTCCACAATTCCCATCCCAGCGGTGTTAAGCATGTACCTCGATTTCGGTGATCTGCATGGTGGCATTGAAAATCGCTCTGGCGACATATGGGCGCCCTGATAAGCGTGTTCTCGATCTAGACGCAGATGACCCAGACGCGCGTGCCGAGTCATCGGAGAAGCGGCCTCGCACAGATGCAGAGTGGGCCGCACTGGAACTTGAACTGTTTGGCCCAGAGCCGGAAGGAGAACCCTTGTCAGAAGATCCGAAACCGTTTTTGGTTGCAGAGCTGCTGGCCATAGCGAAGCCATACAAGCGCAAGCAGCCTGTGTTGTATCGTTGCGTTCTCTGTGGTGGCTTGTGTGGCCCTCGGTCGGATAGCCTCATTGGTTCATGCCGCATCCCTGCTGTCCTTGATCATATCGTTAACGACCAAGAGGGAAAGGTTGAATGCGCACCATGCAGGCAGAAGTACATGCTGTACATGCGCACCATGCAGGCAGGCAGGATGTCTGTTAGCAGTTCATTGTCTGGCACAGATAATTCGGCAGATGGTGTTTTGGACTCGGATCAGGACCTCTGAGGGATGCACCTCTACTGGCTGTGCAGCCTTGCAGTGTTGGACGGAACCAACGAATCAACGCATGTGACGGCCTAGGCTTTTCTCATCAAATTGTCTTGAACAAATCTCTGTGGCGTGGGGCGTTGCGGAAGAATAAACAAATCTCTGTTTTGGGCAACACTTGCTCGATACATTGGGTTCTGGTCAGTGGGCTTGTCTCTCAAAAAGTCTGGCTTGATCTCATAACCTTTCGCGCATTTACATCGCATGTGTTCACTTTGCTCAATTCACATCTCAGAGCATGTGCTTGTCTGTCTTGTCTGCTCTTGTCTGTGCAGTGATGTCTTGACAAACTCTGGTCTCTGGTGTGAATAGTCTGTTTCCTAGCTTGGTCTCTTCTGTTCATTTGTTCATTTGTTATGCGCTCACGTGCTCATATCAATATTTCGATGACTATTTTTGTTGATCCATGTTCTGTGCCAATCTGTGCGAGTCTATTTTTTTTGTATTCTGTCAAACTCAGGAGCTAAGGGAGTGCAGTCTCTCAACCTGTCAGTCTCACAATCTCACAACCATGTTGGCACAGGATAACTGGGCCCAGGAGCCTTACGAGGCATGCAGGAAAGATCTCCTGAAGGAAACCTGCCGTGCTCGAGGGATTAGAATTGGAGGCAGCGTTGACTTCTTAATCTCTCGATTGAGATCCCAAGATCAGGCCTTGATGGTGCCATGGAACTTCAGCCTCCAGGAGAACATCGAACCTGCTAATGGGGCCATGGAGGTCATGGAGCACAAAGAGAACATCAACCCTGTTGAGGAGAACATGAAGGAGACTCAGGAACCACAGCGGATCAGCGAAAGCCAACGCATTCGTTGTTGGGGCGAGGTGAACAATTTGTTCGATCATGGGTCATGGGGTCATGAAAGAGAACATCAACCCTGTCGAGGAGATCATGAAGGAGACTCAGCAGACTCAGCCGCCTGTCTTGCCACTTGCCACTCGTTGTTGGGGCGAGGTGCACAAAGGCTTGGAGGCCTATGGGATCATGAACGAGAACATCAACTACGTCGAGGAGATCATGGAGGAGACTCAGGAACCGCAGGCGAACCAGGAGCTTGAGGAGGAGCCGCCTGTGACGAAAGCCAAGTTCTCACAACTCTCTTCGGATCAGCGAAAGAAACGCATTCGCCGTTGGGGCGAGGTGAACGAAGGCTTGGAGTTCTATGAGATCGACTTGGGCAACCTGCCATGTGTGGTTGTGCTCGAGTCTGTGCTAGAAGCCATCGAGAGCCACAATGTGCGCCCAACACACATCAACTTCATGTTTGCTGAAGAGAATGGCCATGGCCCTGAGTGCAAGCGCGGGCGCTGCGCCTGTCTCAAGCTCAAGTACCATGAGGACTGAGGACTGGAAGGAGGCCACTTGCCCATCTTATGCATGGCATGCATGGCAGATTGAGTGCAATGAGAACTTTGAATGTACATTCAAGCTGCAGAGCCACAAAAACGATCTGTCTAACTGCCATGGTGTTACTGTGCTTGTGTACAACTCATTTGTGCCAATGTAAGTGTCAGCATGCAATCATGCATTTCTAAAGCTCTTTGCGTCCTCAACTTTCACAATGTGAGGATAGAAGCAATACAATAAGATAGATGTTCAGAGCCTAATGCGTATCTCGCGTCATAACAAAATAAGGAGACAATCTTCGCAAACAATGGAAGAGTTCGCAGATGTCTTGAGAGAAATGGGAATCACAATGGAAGCAACTAGTGCTGAAAGCTACGAGTGCAAGAGACAAACCGAATAAATTAGCAATTCAAGATGCACTTATGACGATTTGACGTCTACCTTTAAACCTCGAGAAATATCAAGGGACCAACCCTTGCGATTTGGGTTTCGAGGAAGTGCATGTGCAATAAGCTCGCAGCAAACTGGCATTGGTAGTGAACGCAGAGCACTCATGAATTCGTCGGAGTATTCCTATCATGGCTATTGTGCATGTGCTTGTGCATTTTTTTGCGTTTGTGCGTTGAACTCCAGCCCCCCCCACTCAACCCAAGGCAGGTGTCGGGAATCCATTCCCCACACACCCCCTACCCCCTACCCCCCCCTGGCCCAAGGTCAGGTCCAGCTGGGAACTTGCCAGTGACGCCAAAATGTTGCTAAAAACAAATGCTACAGTACCTCTCGGCGGCACTGATGCGCCACCGAGATGACTATTACTGGGGTCCCGGGGGGGCCGGCCCAAGGTCAGGTGTCGGGAATCCATTCCCCCCTCTACCCCCCCTGGCCCAAGGTCAGGTGTCGGGAATCCATTCCCCACACCCCTCCTACCCTCCCCTGGCCCAAGCTCAGGTGTCGGGAATCCAAAATTCAAATGCCGAGGGAAAGGGTTTATAGGTAATACGATGGCCGAAAAACCAAGGTACGTTTATGCCGAGGGAAGGGGTTTATAGGTAATACGATGGGTCCAGCTCCTCCCATCCTGGGTCATGATTGGACCGTCAAATCACTGTTCTCCACATACCCAGTTGCCCCAGTTGTCCTTGCGGCTCAAGACTTCTCACTGCAAATCGCTGCGTGTACTTGCGATCTCTGCTGCAACTTTGGCGGTGGCTCGCTGCTTGTTGGTTCTTCATGGCGACGCTGAAGCAGTTGCTCTTGGCGTTTTGGGTCGGCTATGTACTGCTCTGGCAACACGCTCTTTGTACCAATGAGTTGCCGGCCACGGGTCGTCCTTTGCCAGTTGTCAAGAACATCCAAGACATGTTTCGGTGGGCAGATCATAGCTTGAAGTTTGCCGCATGGGCAACTTGTGAATCTCTGGACGTCACCCAGTCAACCGCCTTGTCTCGATTGCAGGGCTTTTCTATGTCCACATCCTTCAGCGGGATCGGAGGGCCTGAGCACGCTCTGGAAGCCATGATTGCACAATTGGGTGGCTCAAGATCATCGGTGACACGCAACTATGCGATTGAAGTGTTTCAGGAGAGCCGCAGTGAGCTGGTCTTGTTACCCAATGTGCCAAGCTGCATCTTTGACGACATCAACCGTTTCTGGAATCCAGAGCTTGATGTGAACGAGCTCTGGCGCATTGCGGATTTCAACACAGCAATCTCGCAAGGCGGTTCTGTGATCCTTGATGGCGGCTGTGGGTACTGTACTCTGCATGACAGCTGGTTATGCAAGTTGATGGCTTCAAGCCTTCATGTCGGCGGCACTCCGTGCCCCGACTGGAGCACTCAAGGCCTCAGGGAGCAAGAGTGCGGAGACGACCTCATGGCCACAATGGCTTTTGTAGCCATGAGGCACACGCTTGAGGACGAAATGTTCTTGAACGAGAATGTGGCGGGGTTTCTACCAGAGTTGATCTTCGCGTGCTTGGCTGCGAAATACTTGATCACTTCGTGCGTTGCAATGCTGGAATCATACTGGCCGCAGCGGAGACATCGCCGCCTAACATTTGGGCTGCTGAAGAGTAAGGTAGTGATGCGCGTGCAGTGGTCGCCTTTCTCCTCTAAGTACCGCAGAAAGATTCAGTGCGGATGGGCCGCATTGTTCATTGCATCGCCAGCTGAGATCAAAGCTGAACTCAACTGGTCTCGGAAGCGAACGAACTCCTTGTTCAAAATGAGCGACGCGGACTTGCACGAGCTCGCAAAGACCGACAAAGAATGCCAGGCGGACCCTGAGTTGTTGCCAAGGTTGCTTACCTTGAAGCACCGCACCCCACACACAGAGAGTCTCACATGGTGGGAGTTGAAGAACATTGATGGCTACATCATCCAGTATGGCGAGGACTCGCCTTATGAAGTCAGTCAAGACTCCTTTGAGTGGCCGATGCACGGCACCCCCACCATCCTGCCCTGCATTATTGCTGGAATGCAAATGTTATTCTCTTGCAACCATTGGCGTTGGATGACGCCTAGCGAAGTTCTCATGGCCCAGGGCTACTCGTTGAGCAAGGTCACCAAGGTCAACAAGGAGCGTACTTGCTGGGATACGCCAAGGAAGCTCTGGCTCCGACGGCGAAATGTACAGTTCCAGCAGGCAGGTGACACGATGAACCTCTCGATGATCGGCCATGCTCTGACCTTTGCGCTTGTTGGCACGAAGCGTGTGTTAGAGCCAGAGACCACTGAAGCCATTTGCGGACCAGACCCAGCAGTACCTCCTGCGAAGCACCGCCGCCTTTCATCTAAGCAGCCTGTGGACGCTCAAGGTCTGGCTGTGCGTTCTGGAACTGAATCTGGAAGTGCAAGGTCGAGGACGCCCAGGACTTCACCTCCCTCGATGTCAGGGTCGCATTGCGAGTCGCAGTGTGAGCCGCAGTGTGAGCCGCAGTCGCAACTGTCGCAACCGTCGCAACCTGCGATCCCTGCTGCCCCTGCTGTCCCTAAGGCAGCTAAGGCAGCCAGCGCTTCAAGTTGCGCCTTGTCTTTCTTCGCTTTGGCCTCTCAATCCTCTCAAGCCTCTCAGTCTGTGCCGCCTGTGCCGCCGCAGAGTGCGGCAGCTTCACCAAGACCAAAGTGCTCTCCGTCAAAACGGGCTTGTTTGCCAGACGCGCAGCGACCCAAGTCAGTTTCGTCCGTTTCGCTCTTGGAACAATTGCAATCATCGCCTTCATCCTTTTTTGCACTTGCCATGGGTTTGCCTCCTGAGAAGTGAGGCAGTTGGGGCAAGTTGGGGCAGCTGGGGCTGTCTTCGACGGCTTTGATGTTCATGGTCTCGATGGCGAATCCAAATCGACCATCGCAACCATCGGAATGCATTTGTTTCGTAGAATTCGTTTACAGTGTGTGCTTGGGCGCGCGCGTTCTCTGTTGTCTCTCATCTCTGTCGCCCCCCAGGGCAAGAGACACATTGTTGCCGGCTTGCCGGTACTTCCAGCTTCCAAAATAAATGTGCACTTTCGACACAGAGTTCCACACCACACCGACAGTGTGGTAATTGCCTCGTTGCCCATTGCCGCCTTGCCGCCTATCCACTGGCATTGTCACCATCGATTGTCGAAGTCGCGCATAATCCCATTGTTGCTGTTTCTTTGGTTGTGGCTTTCCTTGTGGCCCTGCTACTGCTGTTACTGTAGCCAGCGTTGTAGCTGTAAGCAGCGTTGTAGACTGCACTGCTGAATTGTGACTACATCCATATGGTACTTGATGTCGCTATTGTCGCCATTGTCGCCATTGTCGCTATTGTCGCTATTGTCGCTTGCCTCGTACTGTATATTTGTGGTACTTGATGTCGCTATGGTTGCCATTGTCGCCATTCGCCTTTTTCTTTTCCATTGTGTTTTACAGTACCAAAGTCACTCGCATCCAGTAGCCTCATCGGCATTTTGGCACTGTGACTCATTGTCTTGTTGGTCATCAGTTCATCAAGCTTTTGGTGCGCTCTCTGTGCTGCAAGCTGCACTGTGCTGCACACATGGCGTTGAGCAAGTCGAAAAGCCCATGGGCTGCAGGTCCTACTCACGAGGACCCACGTTGGAAACCCTGTGCTTCGATCAAGGTTCGATATCCCAAGCTCGAAGGGAATGCTATGCAGGACCGCGTTTTCCAAGACTACTTGCTGAGTACCGATGGTGACCAGCGCTTGCCCTTTTTCACTGAGGCCGGTGTCAAAGTCTTTGAGCGGCATCGCATCAACAACCGAAATCTAGGCGCTTGGAGGGAGTACTTAGTGCGCCAGATCATGAGCAAGGGTTACCACGAGGGTGTGAGGGGACAAGCATGGGCTGTGCCCAGCGATACAGAGGCTTCGAAATACCTCCTCATTTCGCACGCCACACTCACTGAAGCCATATACTTGGCGGCCGAGCGGGACAAGGACCACGAGAATGACTTTGTCCAGCGAAGTCTGCGTCTCGGGCTCGTAGCCAAGGTGTTTGAAAAGCGGACACCCGAAGACGTGCTGACCTATTTGAAGCAACTCCACAACGAGTTTCATCGTGGAGCGGCTACGTCATATTTGGAGCTCATTGAGGCGTGCATCGAGATTGAGAAAGGCTTTGCGAAGTACATAAACTTCAAAGGCTTGAAGGCCAGGACCATGCCCAGGAAGGGCAATGGTGCTTACATAAAGGTCTATTGGATCTGGTTGCAAGAGAATCACCCGGGCCTCTTCCGCAACTGGACGCAATTCTTTGAAATGAAGTCCTTTGTTCGCGGACTCACTCGGGCAGGCCTTCTGAAGCACTACCAGGAGGAGGTTGCCGATACCTGCAACTTCGCCAACCCGAAACTCAGCAACGCCACCTTGATCTCCACCAACAAGAAACTCTTCACCATGGTCTACGAGAACTTCGTGGACACCATCCCACAGCAACATCTTGACTTCGCAATGATGTGCGCATTGCGCATGGCGTATCCTGGGATGCCTAAGTCGGATGATGAGCTCGAGGACGATGTTGACCCCAAGTGGGTTTTCGACAAACCCGAGACCATTGCCATGATCAGTGTGCTCAAATGCCCGATGTCTGGGAGCGCCATCTATTCTGCAGCGAAGAAAAAGTCGCATCAGAAAGAGGCGCGCGGTGGCAAGCCTGGAGGTAGAGGCAAGTCTGGCAAGGGCAAGGGCAAAGGTAAAATCCACAGCAGACGCAGCCTGCGCAAGCAGAAGAGCGATCCCAAGTCTCCTGGCGGCAAGAGGAAATATCGATCTAAGCAGAATTCCAAAGCTCTCAAGAAACAGTAAGTCGAGCTCAAACGAGTGAAGGCTGAGAACATCTGTGATGCCGCGCAACTGGTCACTGCGGATGATGCCGATGATGCCCAAGATGCCGATCCTGCCCTCGGTGCCGTGCCAATTGCAGATGACGCCTGTGATCACGGTGAGTTTCGCAAACGCGAGGACGACGCCATGAACGTTGACTCTGGCGAGGAGGAGGCTCTTGCGCTCGCTTTGGACGAGAACGAGGAGCTGGATAATGGGGACGGAGGCGACCCATTTGCTGCTATCGCTGAGCTGGAGAAGGAAGAGCAAGCTCTGGCAGAGATGGAGAACAAGGACGAGGGTGACAAGGCGACAGCAGGTGACGCAGAGCGCTCGGCCGAAACCAAGACACGCCCCAAGATGTTCTTGGACGACATCTACAGCGCGATCAACTCTGTGACGTCCCATGTGCCGACTGCAAAATGGAACTCTCTCAGCTTGATTTGGGGATACTCTACGGCGTTGGAATTTGCCTTCACCAAGTCCATCAAAGAACCATTGTACTCGCACCTTGTAGCCTGGAGCAGAGTCCGAGAAGCCATCAAAGACAGACTCGTAAACGACCACCGTGCGCATTTGCCAGTTGCAATGGTCTCTTCATCTTCGAATACAGCGTCAGAGATCGTTAAAGCTGTCCAGAAAGCCGAAACGATCCGGCTTGAGCAATTGGAGACAGAGTTCAATGATGATGGCCGCAACGCTGTCATCAAGGGTTGGCTCGAAGAGAATGACATGGAGATGCCCGTGATGATGCTCCCGTCTGAACCATCCTTTCAGAAGGAATTGTTCCAGGCTTGCCTTGCGAAAAAAAAGTCGGAAGGCCGCAAGCTCAACACAGCCGATGTTGTGCAAATGGCCTCCTCTCGGATGTCAGGTGAGTTCAACACTGCCCGCGAATCAGTCGCACCATTGGTTTGCGAGATTTACAGCCAACCTTCAGAGGCCTGGCCCATCGCAAAAGCTTTGTTTGAATGCCCAAACACGGCCCAGGCATTCTGCCAGTCTCGCGCAATCATCGCCTCAGAGTCATTTCGCCCAATCTTGGAAGCACCTGCTGTGATGGAGTCTCCTGTGCCTTGTGCATTCTTGTCTGCGCACATGGAGAAACTTGCAGCAATTGACGTACACAAGAAAACCGATGGAGTTACAGACTCCGAGTCCTGGACAAAATTCTGGATGGATGTCTTCGACCGCTCAAAGGACCTGGAATCGCTGCAGGCTTTCCTCGTCGTGGAAATGCAGGTCTTTGGCAAGCGTCGCGACGAGCTGATGAAGAAGCTTGAAGAAGAGGCTTGCAAAGCCGCTCTTTCTGAAGCTTCCGCTGCCAAAGGTGAGCAGGATCACAAGCAGATGGAGGAGAACGAAGATCAGATGAAAGGCCTCATGGCGATCTCTGAGGTGCATAGTACCATCGCACAGCACTGGGAGGCGCTCATCCCGCTGGACGATGACGATCAGCCGAAGTTTGAGTTCAAGATCGACAGGACCTTGCGCCTCACCCTCTTTGAGGTCGCAGCTGCTGAGATCAAGTGCAGGCTCCTTGAGAACGCGTTTGATAAGTCCAAATGCGGTGCAGACACTTGCACGGACGAAGTGTTTGTAGACATCTTTGGTATCCGACAAGGAGCCTTCTGCCGCAACGGGATTCCTGGTATGCGGCTCAACTTCACAGGTGAGGTGAGCATCGTGCCAACCATCGGCTCCTTGAAGCTATGCAACATCGACAATGTTGATCTCTTCTTGCGTTGCTCGAACGGCAAGGGGCCTCGTACCGGCTACACCTGTGTCGCATGGGATGTGCGAACAGTGTCAGCGCATCAGGACACAGGGAAGCCACTGGAAGATGCAAGCATGACCTTCCACACCCAGGAGCTCAAGGTAGAGCTTACTTGGGCGGCCAAGTTCCTGGGCGCTTCTCGCAAGTACCTGGCCCGTGTGGAGTTGCCGTTCTTGAAGCTCGCCTCAGGCTACGAGGCCAAGTCGAACTTCGAGCTCACACGGCCTTGGGATGAGTCCATGGAAGTCTTCAGCATCGATGCGCACATCAAAGCTTATAAAGCAAAGGCGACTGAGTATGCGAAGGACCTGAAGGAGAAGACTGGAACTGGTGCGAGCGCATTGAAGAAGCAGTGGGCGGTTGTCGCGAAGCACTTGGTCGCGTGAGATCCTTTTCGACTTTTCGACGCTTCGCTGCCTCTCTCGGCTTCTGTTGTCAGCGGCAGTTCTTGTAGCATCGCCCTTTTGATTCGGTACCGCTCATCCTCTGGAGCTGTTGTCAGCGGCAGTTCTTGTAGCATCGCCCTTTTGATTCGCCACTGTTGTCACATGGAGATTGAGCCTGTGTAGCTAAAGGGTTCCTAGCATGACAGGCCTTTCTGTGCAGCACAGCAAATCAAGATGGCCGATGCGCCATTTTGATGCCGTGGCAAGTCTAAGGCTCAAACGCCAATGGCAAATCAGTGCTTTGTTCCCTTGTAAGAGTCGCACTGGAGTCATTGGAGCCATACTGCACTGTCCATTGGAGTTGAGTGTGCCATTGTCGAGGCTGCAACAAAATATCGAATCTCTTCCCAAGCCGATTGCCATCTTATCAACTTGTCATAATGGGGCACTTGTACAATTGCTACTGGTACCAGTACAATTGCTACTGCTACTGGGCATCAGAATTGCTGTTTTCAGAATTCCTGTCACCACGATTGCTTCGCCGCGTTTCCATTGCTACTGGCTCAAGTACTATAGTGGCACTTGTAGTACTAGTAGTACTTGTAGTATTTGTCGTACTCGCAGTACTAGTACTACTATAGCACTACTAGTACTACTAGTAGTACTAATACTAGAACTAGACCTAACACTAGTACTAGTGCCAGTTAGTTGCGCTAGTACGCTAGTACTAGTAATGGTACTAGTGTTCTGGTCATTTCATTATGCTCAAGACTCACTTGCACGCTCCGGTGCTGCTGATTGACAACCTTGTCAAGAACAACATGGCGACCACTGGCGTCGAGGTTCTTGGCCACCGTGCCCAGCAGCAGCTGGTCCGTGACATCGCGGAGTGCCCGATGGCTGCAGCAGCGTTGGGGTACTATGTGGCGACTGACCTTGAGCATTGGCTTGGGCCGCAGCAGACCACCGTCAGTGACACGGCCGACACGGCCGACACAGCAGCAGGCCCCGAGCGTGACCTGCCGCGCTACTTCGTAGAGACACACACCAACTTGAAGTTGCGCAGGGAGCTCGGCATGCCTTGCGAAGACAGCTGGGACGGCTTCGATGCTTTGCGAAAGTGGCGCTCGCAGCATACACCGCAAGAGATGCCAGCGCTGGTTGTCTTGGCTGGGACGTGGGTCAACAGTCACGATGAAGCCGTTATGCAGGACCAGGTCGACACTGTGTCAAGTGGGCATGAATTTCTACAGCTCATGATGCAATCGTTGAGGATGTCAATGCCCAGTGCGGGTGTCTTGGCCATCCAGGCAGCGCACCACTTGACCCTCACGAAGACACCGAGGTCTTGCATCAAAGCTCTTTTGCCGGAATCGCATTCGGTGCAGATGCATTGTCCGCCACACAGTGGGCCGGTTTATGGGACTCCCGAGAACGTGACTGCGATGTTGGTCGGCCCTGGGTCAATGTTTCTCT
>PVBE010619044.1_pt1 | contig 11813 bp, 9 predicted proteins | sample 1631181 | NCBI WGS metagenome assembly PVBE01 (sample SAMN08397723, study PRJNA350692) | Marine metagenome, whole genome shotgun sequencing project. | isolation source: water | place: Pacific Ocean | collected 2012-04 | reverse complement strand
TTTTAAGGCAATAAAACATGCCGTTCAGATTGGTGCCGATGGTTCGATCCCAATCGTCATAATCTATTTCGGTTATGGCTGCGCGTGGCCCGCCGATCCCGGCATTGTTAACCAATATGTCCAAGCCGCCCAGCTTGCCGAGGGCCTCAGCCATCACTCGCTCAACGTCCAAGGGCTTGCCGACATCAGCCAGTGTACCGGAAAAATTAGCTTGATTGGCAAGGGCCCCCTTCAGATTTTCCTCGGATATGTCACAGATGTGGACAGCTGCCCCGGCAGCAAGAAGGCAGTCGCTAATGGCGCGGCCGATGCCGGACGCGCCTGCCGTGACGACAGCTTTCTGGCCTTCGAGAACGCCCGCTGGGCTCACCAGACCGACCAGCCACCGTCGACAATGATGGTTTCGCCGTGGATGAGCTTGGCGTCGTCGCTGGCCAGGAACACCGCTGTGCCGGTCATGTCCTCGGGGTCTAGGAAGGCGATCCCGGTCGGCGTAAAGGTTTTCATGAGTTCAACATATTCCTCGCTGCCGGGGCCACGCACATGGGCGTTCAGCGGCGTCGCTACATTTCCGGGCGCGATTGAGTTCACATTGATGTTCTCCACGCCCAGTTCTGCGGCCAGGGCGCGGGTCATGTTGACGACACCGCCTTTGGAGGCGCAATAGGCGGGACAATTGGGAAAACCGCCGGTGCCGGCGATGGAGGAAATACTGACGACCTTGCCGCCGCCGATTTCTCGCCAATGGGGGACTAGTGTTTTGACGAAAAAGAAGTAGCCCTTAAGGTTGAGGTCAAGCTGTTCGTCCCATATTTCCTCGGTGGTTTCCATAACGGGAACGGTGCGGAAAACGCCGGCATTGTTGACTAGGATATCAACTTGGCCGAAATCATTGATGACATCAGCGGCAAATTTTTCTATTTCAGCAATCTTTGAAACATCGGCTTTATAAGCCTTGGCATTACCGCCAGCGTCCTGAATGGATTTAACGACACTGTCCGCTGCGTCCGGGCTTTTAAAATAATTAACGGCCACTTTTGCCCCTTCCGCCGCATAGCGTTTGGCGATGGCTTCACCGATTCCCATCGATGAACCGGTGACGATGGCCACTTTGTCTTTTAGTCTCATATCCGTTTCCTCCTTGTTTTTATGTCTGATATTACGAGCGCCGTCGGCGGCGCAGCTCGTTGGTTCTGCTCTGGTCTACTTTATTGCCAGCGGTAATTTCCACGCCGTAAATATCACGGGCTCGCTGGCGCGAGATCAAGCCTTCTTTTACATCATTCCTCACCCGTTCAGGGTCGCGCTTCTTGGGATCGCCGTAGCCGCCGCCGCCGCAGGCGACGGAAACCATCATTTCGCCCTCTTCAATCCATACCTGCGAACATTGATCAAGGCGCTCCAGTTTGCCGTTCCTCTTACGCCGGAACTGATCGGACTTTGCCGCATTACCGCCACCGCGGGCGCCTTTGGGAACGTTGATATTACCGTCAGCGACAAATCCGGCCTCCATGCGGCAGTTGACCGGACCCAATTCGACCTCGATGCCCGGCGCACCGCGATAGCGCCCCGCGCCTTCACTGTCTTTGATGAGACGGCGGGTTTTGACGACAATAGGCGTATAGACTTCGTCGAGTTCGACACTGTCGATAAAGCACATACCGCCGTTTCCGGCGTGCAGCATAGTCAGCCAGGCATCTTGATAGGCAACGGCGCCGCCGGCGGTATGGCCAAGGAATAATTGGTTTACATACGGCTTTCCCGATCGCGGATCGGTTCCCGAGACGACAGACGTTGACGGCGGACAAAAACAGCCGATTTCGCCCATGCCGAGAGGATCACCGATGGCGGCCAGAGCTCTCTGTGTCGAGTTTTGCACCCGGTCGGCGAGATTGGTGGTGGACGCCGAACAACTGATCGGATGCCGCGGTATGCCGACCACACCGCCGTCCTTGAGATGAAGTTTGACCCGTCGGAAAGCGCCGGCGTTTTTCGGGACGCTGGGATCGACTGAATTGAATATACCGATCATCGCCGAGGTGCGGGTACAGGCTTCCGATACGTTGAGGCCGCATTCCTGCTGATCGGGATTATCACGCAAATCAACTTCTATTATTGCTTTTTTGTTGTCGACGGTAGCTTTTGACGTGACGGTGATACCGTCGGGCGGGGTGCCGGGGATGGCGTCATGGGTAGACTCGGCGACGCCGGTGCCATGGGGCATCTTTTTGATGGCAGCGACCATGCGTCGTTCAGAATAGTCGAACCATTGATCGGTAAAGGCATGTAACATGTTCCAGCCAATTTCCTCACCCAAGGCCAACATTTCCCGTTCACCGATAAAGGCGGCACCCAACATGGCCAGAAAATCGCCGTACCATTGATCGGGGACGCGAATCCGCATGCGGCACATGCGAATGATGTCCTCCTCTATCTCATAATTATCGACGACTTTAACGGCAGGAAAGATCAGCGCGCCCTCTTCGTATACGTCCCGCGCCGTGCCGTGATAGGTGGTCGGAATGGAGTTACCGATATCGGCCTGATGGGCCTTGGCCAAAAGGGTGAAGTGGTGAACGCCCTTTTTATCGATGACCGGCATCAGCAGGGTATGGTCAGCAGGATGCGAATCCCCGTGATAGGGTGAGTTATGGAGAAACACATCGCCCCGTTTTAAATTGGGATGAAACTTGTGCATCGACTTTGCCATCAAATCGGGGCCTGAAAGCACGTGAATCGGCAGGCTCTCTTCAGCATGCAGCAATTCACAATCCCGCGTCACGATACAACAGGAGAAATCCTTGGCTCGGTTGAGAACGCCCGACCGGCCCGTGCGCAGCAAGGTGTTACCCATTTTGGAGCAGATACCGCCGAATCGGTTGGCCAGGATTGCCAGTTTGGCACCGTCCAACTGCCGAGGTTTTTCGCCGGCTCCGGTTTTTCTCCGGGATTTGACCGTTCGCGTTTTCTGCTGCTTGGTTCTCATGTCTACCTCTATTTCTAGGGTGTGATGACGACGCTGCCGGATTTGGCCAGTTTGAATTCTGCCTTAGGGTCAATGACAATTGTCGTGAAGGGGGACTCGATTATCGCTGGTCCGTGATAGGTCTTGCCCGTTTTCAGGGAATGCAGCGAAAGTATCGCGGTATCAATCGAGCCGTGCCCATCGAAATAGGCTTTGCGCCGCCCCACGACGGCATCCTCTGCCGCCTTAGGTTTCAGCCGTCCGGCTTTTTTGCGGCCAAAACTACAGTTCACCGAAGCCATCCAGCCGACAAACTCGACTACCGAATCCTCGTCGCGTATGGCAAAAATTTCTTCATGGGCCGCGTGAAAATCCTTCACCAGTTTGGCCAGATCGGATTTCCCGGAAAACCGCAAATTTCTCAAAGGCAAATCAATTTCCCAGACCTGACTGGCGTAGCGGGCCTCGACTGTGAATTCGATTTTATGGGATTTTGCTCCCTTGCCCGGTCCCTTTTGAAAAGCTCGGCATTGGGAATCCAAATCGCGCAACACCGCGTTGACGCCTTTTTCATCCCAATCGGCTGAGGTGGTGAAAAACATGGCGGGAAAATCGTTTGAAAGATCTGACATGGTCGCCCCGGCGGCGCTCAGCCCGGCGCCGGTTTCCGGGATCACCAATTGGGGGCAGCCCAGCCGCCGGGCGATGAAAACTGAATTTAATCCCGCACCGCCACCACCACCGACCAGTGCTGCCTCGGCTGGGTCAATGCCCTGATTGACCGTAATTTCCGATATCGCCTGCACCATGTTTTCCGTAGCGACACCGACCGTCGATGCCGCTGCCTGCATGACGCTCAGTCCTAACGGTTTGGCGACTTTTGCCTTGATAGCTTGCTTTGCTGCCTTAACGTCCAGCCGCATGGCGCCGCCCAAAAAGAATTTCGGGTCCAGGTAGCCGAGCACCACACAAGCATCGGTCAGTGTCGGTTCGGTGCCGCCGGTGCCGTAGCAGACCGGGCCAGGCACCGCACCTGCGCTTTGTGGTCCAACAAGCAGAATATCGCCTTCATCCACACGCGCGATGGAACCGCCGCCGGCGCCGACGCTTTTTATATCGATGGAAGGGCAGCCTGTCATATGCCCTCGGTAGGGCTGGCCGATCCAGGTTTCGCGGGTCTTAGGAATACGGCCCCGCCGTACCAAGCTTACGTCATAGGTGGTGCCGCCCGTATCGGCGATAATAGCGTTGGGCAGCTTGCTATCGAGATCGGCGTAATAGCGCCCGGCGATGGGTGCCATGGAAGGGCCGGAGTTGATCGCATGGATGGGCCATTCTGCCAGTTCGTGGGCATCGACCATACCGCCCTGAGAAGTCAATACGAGAGTACGGCCCCTGAAACCTGCCGCCGCCAGTCGGTCGGTAAGACTTCCGAGATATCGCGTCATTAACGGTTTCAAAGAAGCGTCTATTGCTGCGGATGATGCTCGTCGGTATTCGCGCAGGGCCGGATTAAGTTTATGAGACAAAGTATAAGGGATGCCCGGCAGGTGTTTCTCCAAAAGCGCGCCGATACGTAGTTCATGGGCGGGGTTGGCGATCGACCACAAGAGGCAAATAGAAACCGCTTCGACATTTAATTTTTTTAGCTTGGTTATGGTGCTGACAACGGCTTTTTCGTCCAGTTTGTGCAAGACACCGCCGGCACTGTCGATCCTTTCAGGAATTTCAAATGTCAGGGATCGCGGGATATAAGGTGCCGGATAGGGAACATGGAAATTAAAGGGTTCCAAGCGGCCAGCTTCACGCAGTACCAGAATATCTGGATGTCCTTGGGTGGTCAGAAAAGCGGTCTTGGCGGTATTGCCGGTGAGGATCGCGTTGAGTGCGTGGGTTGTACCGTGAATGAGCATCGAGCCGGCAGCAAGCAAATCTGCCAATTCTATATCTCTGTCTTTGGCAGCATGGCTCAGAGCTTCGAGGACGCCCTTAACCGGGTCATCTGGTGTCGTTGCCGCCTTATACATGGATAAGTTGCCATTATCGTCCTCGACGATTAAATCAGTAAAAGTACCGCCTGTATCGCTGGCAAATCGCATGACCCGACGACTAGTCCTCCCCAAATTTTTTATAAAAGCTAGAAGGTATGGTCAGTCCCCATTGATGTATCCAATTTGAATGTTAGTGCATCACCGGCCTTTGGTCCATTGCAATGACTTCTTCTGGAGCCAGAGGGCGGTATCCCAATGCACTGTGGGGTCTTATCATGTTGTAGTTTTGCCTCCATTGTTCGATGATAATTTGTGCCTCTTTTAATGAATAGAAGATTTCGCCATTTAGCAGTTCGTCCCTGAATCCAGCATTAAAACTCTCACAGTATCCGTTCTCCCATGGTGAACCTGGTTCAATATATGTAGTCTTTACTCGGACGGCTTTAATCCATTTCCGGACGTCCTCAGCAACAAACTCTGAGCCATTGTCTGACCTGACAAAGGCCGGAACCCCGCGCGAGATGAACAAGTGGCGGTAACTTTCGCTCAATTGCCATCCTCTTCGCTTAAAAGACGGCCGAGGACTTTAACGGGTTGTTCGGTGATATCCTGCATATCCAGGATATGGCAGCAACAGAGGCTGTTTTACCGACCATCGGATAAATTTTATTTTCACTCCTTGTTTTTTGCTATCGGGCTACTAGAAAGAAGGGGTCGAATAAAAACGTAACGGGAAGAACAATATGATCAGCACGGCAATTGTTGGACTGGGTTGGTGGGGTCGCCATATCGTGGAAACCCTGTCGATCGATAATAAGGACGGTAACGGCAGCCAGTTTAACATCACCAGAGCCGTCGATATCGATCCCGATGCCACGCGGGAATTTGCAGCCGAGCGCGGCCTGGATTTTTCCCAGGATTTTGGCGACTCCCTCGATGATGATGCTATTGAGGCTGTCATATTGACGACGCCCCACACGTTCCACGAAAAGCAAGTGGTTGCCGCGGCCAATGCCGGCAAGCATGTATTTTGCGAAAAACCCCTGGCGCTGACCCGGGCCAGCGCTGAGCGCGCCGTCGCCGCCTGTGACCAGGCCGGTGTGGTCTTGGGCCTGGGGCACGAACGTCGCTTTGAACCTGCCATGTTGGAGATCAAGCGGCTCGTCCAGTCGGGCGAATTGGGTGAGATCATGCATGTGGAAGCCAATTTCAGTCACGACAAGCTGGCTAATCTGCCAGCAGATAACTGGCGGGTTTCGAAAGAAGAATCTCCCGCTGCCGGGATGACGGCCATGGGCATTCATCAAACCGATATCTATCTGACGATGTTCGGGCCGGTTGCCGAAATTCATGCTCAGACAGCTGTCCGCAATCCCGCCAACGCCAATGGAGACGTCCTGACCTTTCAACTGCGCTTCGAAAGCGGCGCCACGGGATTCTTCGGCTGTGTCATGGAGACGCCGCTTTACATGCGCCTTTGCGTTTTAGGCTCCAAAGCTTGGGTTGAAGCCAGAGACTATTCCCATCCGTCCGAAGACGGCCCGACCGATCTGTTTATCAGCCGGGCAGAAGGTAAAATCGAAAAGACCACCTATGATTATATCGACACCGTGGCCGCCAATTTTAATGCCTGGGCTGACGCTATCACGGGCAAAGCGCCCTATCCCTTCACCAACGAAGAACGCATTCAAAACATTGCTGTTTTCGAAGCAATCTGCCAATCTGTTGAAACGGGATTACCCGTCAAACTAAAGTAAAACGACAAAAGATAATTATGAGGAAAAAATAGGGGAGAGCCGCTTGATTCACCATTCCGATTAAACTAGAACCAGTCTTCTATAAGACTAAAACAGACGACTTACAGGGTCGATAACAAACGTATGCCTAGACAATAGATTTCCGATAGAGGAGTTCCCAATGGGATATACCGGATACGACATGGATACCACGTTCCTCCAGGAGGAGCATCATACCAACCCCCGCCGTCTATACAGCACCACCGGTGCCGACTGGCAGCTGCGGGTCGATCACGAACGCCTGCGGGCAGACAGGCTAGCTCGCGCCCGCACTGAAATGGAAGTTGACGATCTTGGTGCACTGGTAGTTTTTGCCGGTGCTAACATCCGTTACATCACCGGTTCCTACCAAGGTAACTGGAAATACAACATCAACATCCGCTATGCAGTTTTACCCCGCAATGGTGATCCGGTTCTGTTTGAAACCGCCGGTTCCGACTTGCAGTGTGCCATCATCGATCTGCCGTGGATGAAAGACCGCATCCGTCCTGCCATGACCTGGCAATGGGCGGAAGGCGCTGTCGGCGAGATGGCTGACAAAATGGTTTCCTCCATTCTTGATGTCCTGAAAGAACATGGCGTCGAAAAAGAAAAGATCGGTGTTGATAACTTCGATTTGCCGGCGCTGCACGCTTTCGAAAAAGCCGGTATCAACGTGGTCAACGGATGGCCCGCTTTCTCCCGCGCCCGCGTCGTCAAGACACCGGATGAGATTGAGCTTCTGAAGCAAGCCTCTTCCATCGGAGACGCCGCCATGTGGCACATCAAACATGAATGGCTGAAGCCTGGTGTTACCGAACGCCAGATCGAAGCGGAAGTGCATAAGTTCATGCTCGACCGTGGTTGTGAGATCATCTATGACATTATTGTCGCTTCCGGTGGCAACACCAGCCCGTACCGGCGCTGGGCCACTGACAAGCTGATCCAACAGGGCGATCTGTTGATCATCGACATTAACGCAGTTGGGCCAGGCGGCTACTACATCGACTTCGTGCGCTGCATCAAATGCGCCGCCAAGATGACCCAGGCTGAAATCGATCTCTATCGGGAAACCTATGACTCGCTGTATGCCGGTCTGGAAAACCTCAAGCCGGGTAATACCTCAGCCGACGTGGTTTCCAAGTTCCCGGAATACGACGACGACAAGTACGGCACCGTGACCTTGCAGCAGTTCGCCCACTCCATCGGCATCACCTTGTATGAAGGGATGTGGATGAGCCGGGCCTATTCACTCAAATATCCGGCCGAAATCAAGGAAAACATGTACTTCGCCATTGAGACGTTTGCCGGTCATCCGGGCTTGCCCCAGACCTGCCGCCTCGAAGAGAATGTGCTGGTCTCCAAGGATGGTCCCGTCATCTTCACCAAGATGGAGCACATGGAAGAAGCCGTCGGCGACTACCGCCCGGGCACCTTCCACCACTCCAGCGTGGACGGCCGCGACCACTAAGAATCAGGCGCGGATCAAGCGCTTTATGAAAAACCCCCGTTGGGCGACCGGCGGGGGGGGGTATTGGACCTAGGGATATCATTGTTATTTATACGTATATTGTGGTATTCTGAGATTTGGTAGAATAACGACGAATCTAGTACTGATTCATACTCTAATTATCTAGGCGCTTTTATCCAAAAAGCCGGAAATCACAGTGTATAGGGATCAGATATTCAGTTTTCGAGTATTTTGCGGTCTTGATCAGAAAGGAATGTGTAATCTGTTTTAGACCAGCTTATTTCCGCTACTATTTTTCCACTGGATAGCCGACAATGCTGCCCCACTCGGTCCAGGAGCCATCGTATATCTTGACACCCTCCCAGCCCAGGATATAGGTCATGGCGGTCCAGGCTAAAGTGGCCCGGTGGCTGAGACGGCAGTAGGCGACAATCTCATCCGCTTTGTCCGAGTCCGCCCCGACGCCTTTCAGCGTGGCGGTCAGTTCCTCGGGGCTTTTGAAAGTATCGTCGTCATTGAGTAGTTCCTTGAAGAAGAGATGCTTGGCGCCCGGAATGCGGCCGCCGCGCTCGGCGCCGTGATCAAACTTTCCCAGCTCCATGACCCGCTCGCCAGAATATTCCTCTGGGCTTCTGACGTCTAAAAGGAAGCGGCCATCATTGTCTAAATTGTCACGGACATTTTCCCGGCCCAACCGCATCCATTCGTTCTTACTCTGAACTTCGTAGTCTACCGGCTCCGTTCCCTTGGACGTCGATGCGACCGGCCGGTTTTCCGCCAGCCATTTCACCTTGGCACCGTCGATGATGCGAATATCGGGATGGCCTGCCATGGTTAGGGCCCAAAAGGCATAGGTGCCGTATTGCACCGGATCGCCGCAAAGCACCAGCGTGTCTTCGTCGCTGATGCCGACGGCACCGAGGCGTTCCGCCAGTTTTTCCGGCGTGACAAATTGCCGGTCGGTGTCATGCCAGCAAAGATTTTTCCAGTGGAACCATATGGCCCCCGGAATATGCTTCTCCCGGTACCTGTCATCAGTGGGCTCCGCCGAGACCTCGATAACTTTTACGCTGGGCTCCAGGATGCGGCTTTCCATCCAGTCGGTGGTTACGATTGGTGATTCCATTTGGGTCTTCCCCTAGTTTTGCGTAAAATAGTGCGCTGGCCTAAAATTTCAAACATTCTCTCGCCAAACTGTCGCGGACGCTAGTCCATCTTAACAACCACCTTGATGGCGCCGTCGGTTTGATCCTCGGCGTAGGAAATAGCCATCGGCGTTTCCTCGAAGGGGAAGGTGTGGGTGTGGATGGGTGCGGGGTCAAACCGCTTTTGGCCCAGCAGCGCGGCCGCCCGTTTAACGGCGCTTTCGCCTTCGCCCCTTATGCCGAACATATAGATGTTGTTGCTTACCACATAAGCGAGATCGGTGGGGACCAGATCGGTAGCGAAAGCGGCCAAGCAAAGACGCCCGCCCCGGTTGGTCATGTAGATGGTCTGATTGACCACGGACGGAACGCCAGAGGCCTCTACGGTGAAATCAGCGCCTTTGCCACCGGTCAATTCCCGGACCATGGCGACCGGGTCCTCTTTCATGGGATCAATCAAAATGTCTGCGCCGAGTTTTCCTGCCATTTCCCGGCGGTCCTCCCGCGGTTCGGACATGATTACCGGCGCCGCGCCTAGCGTCTTGGCGATGGCGATAAACATCAGCCCAATCGGGCCTGCGCCGGTAACCACCAGGCTCTGTCCGGCCACCAGCCCGCCCATGGCATCCAGCCCGTACATGGCTGTGCCGGCGGTTACTGTCAGGGTGCAGACTTCGTCCGAAAGATGATCCGGTGCCCGGACCAATGTATTGATGTTGTTGACGGCGTACTCTGCGAAGCCGCCGTCGGTGGTGAAGCCGTTAGCCCGATGGCCCTTGGAGCGGTAACTGTAATTGTGGCACGAGGTGTACATACCCTCCCGGCATTTTGGGCAACGCCCACACCCGGCATGGACCTCGGCGGTGATACGGTCGCCCTCCTGCCACTCATCGACGCTGGGGCCCGTTTTTGCCACATAGCCCATATATTCGTGGCCCATGGTGAAATCCTTGTTGAAGGGAGACTCGCCTTCGATCATGGCCGGATGGCCGTTGTGCAGGACTTCGATATCCGTATGGCAAACGGCGATGGCACCGATTCTCACCAACACTTCAGCGGGGCCGGGCTGGGGGACCGGCTTTTCAATCATCCTGATTTCACCCGGTCCCCCTAGGACCCAGGCGCGCATTGATTCTGGAGTTTCATTTCGCATGTTCTTGTTGTTCCTTTATTGTCCCCGTCAATGGATTATCCTAAAGTCGGACGAAATTAAAGCTATCAAAATATCGGGGGAGATAACCATGGCCAGGTTCACCAAAGAAGAAATCAATGCGCGGCTCAGGGCTGAGCGGGTTGCCGGGCGGGTGATATACAATGCGCTCTGCGGCACCGGCGTCACCGCCAAGATGGCGTCCAAGGGCGGCGCCGATCTGATTACCACCCATATTCTGGCTTATTTCCGCATGCAGGGCATGAGTTCCATGGCCGGCTATTTGCCCATCGGGGACGCCAACGCCCTGACCCTGGAACTGGGGGAGCGCACCATGATCAGGATCGTGCAGGATACGCCCATGATTGCCGGTATTCTTTGTGTCGATCCGACACGGGATATGAACCGCTTTGTCGGCCAGTTGGCTGACGCCGGCTATGACGGTGTTATGAATTGTCCCACCGTGGCCTTGATCGACGGCAAGTTCCGCAGTGACTTGGAACAGACTGGCATGGGCTATCAGTACGAAATCGATGTGCTGGGCTATGCCTCCAGCCAGGGGTTGTTCACCAAGGCTTTCTGCACCACGCCCGACGAGGCCCTGGCCATGGCGGAAGCGGGCGTTGACAATATCATCGTTCATTACGGCAATTCCTCTGGCGGGTCGATTGGGTCATCCAGCGTGATGAGCGCAGAAGACGCCCTCGACCGCACGGTGGACGTGATCGACGCTCTCCAGGTCAAACACTCTGACCTCATTGTCACCTGCCATGGCGGCGGTATTGAAACCCCGGACGACTTCGCCGAATTCCTCGAAGGTGAACCGCGCCTTGACGGCTATGTGGGCGGTTCTTCGGCCGAACGTTTCCCCATCGAACAATCGGTGCCTGAAGTGACGGCAGAGTTCAAGGCGGTAAAATTAAAAAAGGGGTGAGGAAAGAATATGGCCTAAGCTATTTGGCAGGGGGCAACCGTCGATACGTTCAGCACTTGGTATGGACCCGTTAAATCCAGTTGGGTCAAATTAGGAAACAACACCATACCAACTCTTATTTTTTGGTCGCTGTTCATCGTAATTTCCTACATGGTATCTGCTACAAACAGGACATTGATAAAATCAGTGCCGAACGGCCCTGTTTGAGCCCGGTAACTTTTCCAATCGCCTTCGACCATGCCGTGGGGGAGGATGATGCCGATCATTCGATAGTTGAGACCGGTCAGGAGGCCGTAGATTTTCTCCCGGTCCTGGTCGGGGTTAATGCCCACCTCCAACACCAGCGCCGGTTTTAAATCCCTGAGAATATTCTGGGCACCTT